>Ga0193737_1000040_pt1 | contig 22043 bp, 25 predicted proteins | sample L2m2metaG_FD_165510 | JGI IMG/M metagenome (GOLD analysis project Ga0193737, IMG submission 165510) | Soil microbial communities from a riparian zone of the East river system, Colorado, United States - L2m2 | ecosystem: Environmental > Terrestrial > Soil > Riparian zone | place: USA: East River... | reverse complement strand
GACCCTGGGTATCCCAGCCTGCTCGGAAAGTAACTTTATATTTTTGCAAAGTTTTGTATCTGAACCAAAGATCTTTGATAATACGTCCTCTAAGATGACCTACATGCGGCTCCCCATTTAGTGTGGGAGGACCTTCAACAAAGCCAAGCGTTTTTTCATATGCCGATAGCTCTCTATCAAGTAATGATTTCTTATCAATTTTATCTAGATATGAGTTAATTTGAAATTCAATTTCCTTTGGGTCATACTTCGCTACTAATTCCATTAATGCGAACCTCAGTTCTATTTTCTCTTTTATAATTTTAGAGCTCAAATCATTTTATACTACAATTTTTAGTTAGAATTTCGAGGTTACAATGGTTAAATCAGGTTCAATTTCTCAGTTTGTCGGCGGTTTCAAAAATAGTTTTTTGTCATTGATAAAAACTACATTTCAAGATTTTGTAATGTTTTGTGCGCCTGCAGTGGGTAGCTCGAAGAATGGGAATCCACTGCTACCTAGTGCGTATGGCATTTGTCCATTCCATTTTGTGATAGCCTGCCATTGAAGGTATTCTGGGCTTTCTCTTAATTGTTCAGTAATAATCTGTATGGCCTGAGATTCACCACTTGCCCTAGCAGCATTTGCTCTTGCCTGTCCTTCGGCCTGAGCTACGGTTTGATTCGCAACAACCTCAATAGCCCTCAAATTATTTTGTTCAGTGAGAAACTTTTGAAAAGCGACTACTTTCTGTTCTATTTGGTCTGAAAACGATGAAGAGAATTGGAAGTCTGTTATGAATACATTCTGAACAACTAGGTTGTTAGCAGAAAGTGTTGTGCGTATAGCTTGAGCTATCACATCCTTGGCAGTTTCTCTCTTTGTTATCAATTCTTCGGCGTTGAATTTCGCTACACTAGCCTTGACTGATTCTTGTATAGTAGGAGATATGACACGGTCCTGATAATTCGCGCCTAAAAGCTGATATATCTTGTTGGTTTGCTGAGGATCTATTCTATAGTTTAGAGCTATTGTTGTACGAACTTCCTGTAAATCCTTTGATGCCGCTGAAGAATCAGCTTGGAATTTCTGCGTACGTACCTCCATCTGGATGACTTGTTCTGCAAAGGGAGTGATAAAATGAATGCCTTCTCCAAGAACACGGTCTTGGACTGCTCCAAGATGAAGAACTACGCCTCTATAGCCTGCTTGAACAATTACGACCGCTTGTGATATAATAACAATAATAATAATCGCAATAACTACGGCGACAGCGATTTTGACTTTGTTAACTGTCGGAAATCGGGGCATGCGACTGTAAGACATTGTCTAATTTACTAGGTTGAGTCCTGGTATAATAATCCTACCGATAAAGTAATCAGCTGCAGAACACTGCAGTCGGGATCTGGAAAAGAAAAAATTTTCAGGCGAGATTAGTGTGCTTGTGGATTGACTGATGATTTGCTTACTACTATTTTCTCTTTTTCTGCCGCTTCTCACTGTTCATATTACTCGATAGGTCAGTCCCATCTTGTAACGCTTTAGTCTTTTTTTCGTCGAATTGTTTCATGGTGTCAGCAAATATTCGGCTCTGCTGTTGAATTATTTGGTTAAAAATTTCCGCTTGCTGTCGTATAGCATTGCTAATCATTCTGGGATTGTTGACTGAATTCTTTAATCGCATCATTTAACATTTGGGATTGACTTCTAAACGCTTCATTGATTATTCTATTCTGCTCATCCATCATTTTCTTCCAGGTGTCAAAACGACAAGGAAATATTTTGATACCAACTATTACATAAAGTTTAACAAGAAGAGTGCAAGGTATTCTTACTCTTTTATAATTTTATCAAATATCTATCCAAATTTGCTCTTTTTTGAAAATCAGTGGTTATTCTAAATGGTAAATCCAATTAACCCATCCAAAACCTTTTCGAATATAAATAGCAGTTAATAAGTAAAATGCATGACAACACTTCAAGGAATTGGTTCTATCAAACAGTCACCTGATCAGTGCACAGCGATGATCGAAATCCCAAAAGGCAGTAATATAAAATACGAGTATGATACCGAAAGTGGTTTTATTTTTGTGGATAGAAAATTGTTTACTGCAATGTATTATCCATGCAATTATGGATTCCTACCAAACACACTTGAAAAGGACGGAGATCCAGTTGATGTTTTGGTATTAGGAGAAACTCCGCTAGCCCCGTTATCCATGATAAAAATAATACCCGTAGGCGTACTACACACTGAGGATGAAGAGGGTCAAGATTCAAAAATTGTTGCCATACCAACATCCAAAATTGATCCTAGTTTCTCAAATGTTCAAGATATAAAAGATGTGCCACAACATTTGAAAGACCAGATAAAACATTTCTTTGAGCACTACAAAGAACTAGAAAAAGGCAAATTTGTGAAGATATCAGGATGGGAAGGAAAAGAGTCCGCGGCAAGAAAAATAACTGACGCAATTAGTAGCTTTGAAAAAGTAAACCAGACTTAGAGGGCCTTGAACTGCTCACTCCATCTCATATAGGCACGAATCATGTCTATGCTTACACTGGGTTTCCTCATTTTTAGAATTTCTTTAAAATCAGTTTCTGTAATGCATCGAGTACTTGAATCACTATCCAATCCTTTTCCACTTTGGAATAACTCATCGACTACCCGCAGTTGAGCAGATTGACAGATGTCCTTGACATCACTCCCGCTGTAACCATCACTTAACTTTGCTAAATCTTCTATTTTTAGCGAAGATTCCATTTGTAACATTTTTGTATACTGATCAAAAAGATGAATCCGAGATTCCCTGTTTGGTAGGGATACATAAATCCTTTTTTGAAATCTTCTCAGAAAACCCGCTTCCAAACTCCATGGCTTGTTGGTTGCACCAATTACATATAGTTTTGACTCTTTTGATTTTCCATTTATGCCATCCATTTCAGTGAGGAACTGATTTTTTACTCTAACTTCACCTCCAACCTCGCTATTTCTGTTACCCAAAAGTGAATCTATCTCATCTACAAATATCAGAACTGGAACGCCCTCACTGTCGTGTAACTTGCGTGCCATGGTAAATAATTTTGATACATTTTTTTCTGCTTCACCCAACCATTTGCTCATCATCGAAGCGGCATCAACATTTATGAAATAACCTTCGATTTCAGCGGCGGCTGCAGCAGCAATTAGCGTCTTTCCGCAACCAGGAGGTCCAAATAATAAAATTCCCCGCGCCCATCCCAGCGGAAGTAGGTCAGGTCTCATAGTTGGATAAACTATGGATTCTCTCATCGCTCTCTTTGCATCTTCCAGACCAATAACTTCATTCCAGGAAACTTTTGGTTTATCCGTCATCAAAAGTTCTTCAAAGTACAAACTACATTCTGTATTGGGTTCATTTCTCTTCTTTACTGATTGCATGTTGTTCAGAATAGAATTCGTCGAATTGGCAGGTTTTTGATCAAATGATCCTAATCTGTTAATATCAGAATCACACAGCGGATTAGACACTTGCAGAGCTTTTATTCTGTTTTGATAGGAGCTTGCCCTCTCCATGTAAATTTTATTCAACTTGTAATCAGGATAGATTTGGACTAACTTGACTAATGCTTCAACGGCCCTCTGATAAGCGTTAACTGCTTGTCCATTGGAACCTTCTGAGTCCAACCTAATTGCCTCAGCAGCATATTTACTAGCACTATTCTCTAGTTCCTGTGGAGCTAAACTCATATACTCATACAAATTTTGAGTCTTTCTTTGAATTACTGCATTGTGAATCTATATTGGTCAAGCGACAAAATAAATTGAACAAAGACTAAAGAAAATTATCATACTTTTATTTAAAAGGCCCAAAAAATGTACTATAGTTACCCTCAAAATAACATTTTGTGTTTATAGGTAAAGCCTTTTAATCAATAAATTCATCTAGAGCAAAAAATGCCAATCAATTCTGAGAAAACTAGATAGCTCGATTAGTTACGCTACCGTAACACAATTTCAGCTTTACATTTTTTTTTATTTTGTCCAATCAAATTGACATCTGGATTTACGTCCATAATATAGAAGAGGTTTACATGATAAAACGCCCTAGCGACATTCCCAATTATCTGGATCTTGTGGCGAACTTGGAAGAGTTCGGTCTATCAAAATATGAATCGATGGCCTACATTACTTTAGTTTCAAGAGGTACTTTAGCCGCTAGTGAGATAGCCTATTATTCTAATCTACCTAGAACAAAAATCTATACAACATTAAAAAAATTAGAACGAAAAAAACTTTCAACACTTTCGAGTCAGAAACCAATGATAGCAACTGCCAACCCGCCTAATGAGGCGTTTGGAGACATAATCACACTCCAAGAAAGGAGATTGGCTTCAATGCATAATATATTGGAAAATCTGGAGAAATTGAGAGAAGAAGGTAAAAAATCTTATGAAGAAAAAAAGTACTTGATATTAGAACCTAATGTAGTAGTGAAAAAAATTGAAGAATTAATTTCATCGAGTAAATCAAACATAGATTTGATCCTAGATTCTTGGGGACAAAATGTAGTTTTCCAGTGCAAACCCTCGATAGCGGCTGCTTCCAAGAAAGGAGTTAAAATCAAAATGTTACTTGAAATTGAATCCCTCAATACTGATGGGATTGGTACATTGTCAGACTGTGTAGAAACAAGATCGGATACTATTTCTGGAAACATATTGATTTTTGATTACAAGAAAATTATTTTTATTGATAGTACTAATGGAAAAGCTTCATTAGTAATGACAGAAGATCCATTTGGTTCAGCATATGTCAAATTATTCGATGAAAAATGGAGAAAAGCGCTTAGGCTCAACGTTGGTATGCTTGACGATAAAGTTCCAAAAGCTGCGCTAATTTTGTCAAAAATAGTAGAAAGTGATCTTTCACAAGTATTATTGGATATGTCAATGAAGCAGGATATCGATTACGCTTTACTAATAAATGAGATTGAAAAATTTGGTGGTGATACACAATGCCGAAGTATTGAAGAAATCATAAGCATTGTAGATTATGCGTTAAGAATCAGCTACACTGGATATGTAAAATATGAAAACCAAAACAACACCTTAAAATTACATTCTCACTCAAAAGATAGATCAATAGTACCTTGGGCACTAATTATTGTTGGTTATATCAAGAAATTTGGAAATGACGCTCAGATCATCCATGACAGTATGGGACTGAAAACAAATACAGTGTACATAAAGCTACTGCATTCAACCGTTATTCAAGTAGCTGAATGATTTTACATATGAACTCTTAATATTTATTTTTTAACTTGAATTGATTTTGGACCTATTAATTTTTTGAATCGTATTCGCAATTTGTTTCCACATAGAGAACAAACTCTTTGAGTCGGCGGATATCCCCTTCCACAGCTTTTACAAAACTTGATCCATTTTCTTGTATTCTTAATACCTTTTGTTCCTAAATTAAGTAATTCAATTGATAAGGTTTTTGCCAAATTGCATATTGCAAAATCATCAGTCACGAGTATAGCATTGAACTCCTTTGACAGGGCAATTATAGAAACATCAGCGTCAGAAAGTTGGGTTTCGCCTATTTGAGTAATTATAGATTTAACTCTTCTTATTGAGTCTTCACTTGGTTCAAGTATCATTATTCTTTTGTTTGAAATTAAACTCTCCAAAACTGAAAGCTTTTCTTGTATATGAGATATCTCTTCAAAAACCAACCCTGTCGTAATGCACCTACTATCAGAATGCAAATGAAATCCTTGATAAAATGCAGTTGCGTCCAAGGCAAATTTTGATACAGTTTTAGAAACCAAGTTTTTCAAGTTGCCTTATTCCTCTTTTACCAATTCGGAGGAATACTCCATCAAATGGATATTTAGAAATCGTGATATGATTTTCTGGTGTAGCGTCGTACACTTGTTGACCATCAATAATTATTTTGGAATTATCAGTAGAACTTATAGTAAAATCCTTTAATTCGACAATTAATGCAGGCGTCTTGTTAACCGGTGCAATAGGTAATATCATTGCACAATTCATATTTTCATGGACTATAGGTCCACCCAATGAAAGGGCATGTCCAGTAGAACCCGTGGGTGTGGAAATTATTACTCCATCCATTTTTTGTGAAACTGGATAATCAAACACATTAATTGTAATTGTAGGAGTTTTAGTCAAATTTGTTCTAGTAATGACTATATCATTAAGTGCCGGACCAATCACTTTACCATCAATGTTTGCCTGCAGTCTCAACCTTTTATCATAAAAATATTTTCCACTAAAAATATCAAGGAGTTGCTGATCAATGGGTTTCGTGTTTGCTTCTGCGAGGATGCCTCTGGTTCCCCCTATGTTTAAACTGAAAACAGGAGTACTCTGTTTTATCATTCTGAATGCCCGAAGCGTCGTACCATCTCCACCAATGGCAAATACAAGATCAAGATCAATATTGACAAGTTCCGCAGGATCAACGAATTGAACATTTTCGATATCCAGAGATTCAATTGAGAATACCTTAATCTGTTTTTTGTCCAAAAAATTTGCAATAAATCGCGCAGCATCCCTTGCTAATTCATTCTTGATTTTTGTAATTATTGCAGCATTGTTGATCTGAAGGGCCAATTAACAAGTTAGTTTCTTGCATGACTTAAATGCATTTTTATCAAAGACTTTGATATCCACAAGAATAAATATCCTCTAATTAATTCGATTTATGGGCCGATAGCTCAGCTTGGCGGAGCGTTCGACTGATAATCGAAAGGCCGAGGGTTCAAATCCCTTTCGGCCCACTTAAATGACTACCAGGTGAAATTAAGATGATATATTGCGGTATTCCTGTTTTGCCCAATCCATAAGTGCCTTTAGATCAGTTGTACAATAATCAACATCCATCCCCTGCGATTCTTGCAACAAGTCATTGTTAGTAAATATGGTTATCTTTAGATCGTTTTCAACTTTCTTCCTTAGGACCTTGATGGTATTTGATAGGAATTTCAATGTATTTGTATTAAAAGAAAAAATCATGACTACTGACATCCCGTTCATACTCCTTAACTTTTTAGTCACAAGCCTTTGGATGTCAATATCGAAGAACGGATCTATCTTGTTTTCAATATTCCCCAAATACAATGAATGCCATCCCATCAAATACAAGATAACAGAAGCAATCCTTGCAAAATAATTTGCCTCTTCTGAGCCAGAAACAACTATTGAGGAGGCATTCAGTTTAGGAGTATCAAATGTAGAAACAAATTTTGTCATAAGCACTAGGTCAATCGCGGCAGTAGAAATCAATATTTTTTCGCTTTCGCTAATTTTCCCTCTGTCGTACATATCATTTAATATATTCAAAGTTGGTAAAATAATATCAAATAGAATTCTCTCTTTTGATATCGTTGAAAATAGTAAAGTCGAAATAATGATTATTGCCTGTGACTCATTTCCCTGAATCAAGCATTCTAAAAATTTTTGTTGTAAATTGTGAATATTTAGTGGGAACTCAATCTGGGGGGCATCTTTGTCCAAGTACCATACATTAACAGTTCCAATTTTTTTTTTCTAACCAGCCCTTGAGTTAGCATCAGATTCAAGTATTTTGTGAGGGTCATTCGATTTATTTTGGTTTTTGTGGAAAGTTCTACTCCTGATAGACCTGCGTAGTTTTGAGACAAAGCAGAAATTACCTTTTGCTTTACTTCCTCAAAATTATACCCATGATGCATAAGGAGATATTGATCAAGTATGTTTTAATAGTTTTCATTTTTTGAATGACATTTTCAGGATTAATCAAAAAAATATAAGTCTATACTTATATCCGTTGCATTAGCAATGTCCAATAAAAAAGCCGTATTAGCTTTCTCTGGTGGGTTGGATACTTCGGTTTGTGTAAAATATCTCCAAAATAATCACAAAATGGAGGTAATTACAGCTACTGTTGACTGTGGACAAAATGATGATTTTGAAGAAATTAGAAAAAAGTCAAAGATCCTTGGTGCCATAAAGCACTTTAATATTAATGCCAAGAAAGAATTTGTAGAAAATTATGTTGGTAGATCTATAAAGGCAAATGGACTTTACCAAGGAAAATATCCACTTGCTACAGCTCTTGCACGTCCCCTAATTGCAGAAAAAATAATGGAGGTTGCTGCGCAGGAAGACGCAATTGCGGTTGCCCATGGATGCACGGGTAAGGGAAACGATCAGGTAAGGTTCGATATTGCAATGTCGTCGATTGATCCAACTATAAAAATTATAGCACCAATAAGGGAGATGAATCTTACAAGGGATCTTGAAATAAGATATGCAAAAAAAAATAATGTTCCACTTAATGAGGAAGTCAAGAAATATAGTACTGACATGAATATATGGGGACGAGCAATAGAAGCAGGAAAATTAGAAGATCCTTGGATAGAGCCACCAGAGGAGATTTTCAGCTTGGTTAAGAATAAGAACATTCCTGCGGAGTATTTGGAGATAGAATTTGATAGAGGAGTCCCTGTGGCTGTCGACAATCGAAAGATGTCTCTAATGAACATGATAACATATCTTAACACCAAAGCAGGTAGTCATGGAATAGGAGTGATAGATCATATAGAAGACAGAGTCGTCGGAATAAAGACCAGGGAAATATACGAAGCGCCAGCTGCTCTAACAATTCTAGCTGCACACAAAGATTTGGAACAACTCGTACTAACAAAGCATGAGTTGAGATTTAAGCAAATTGTTGATGATCAGTGGAGTTGGTTGATCTATTCTGGATTATGGTTCGATCCTCTTAGAGAAGACTTGGATAAGTTTATAGAGGCAACTCAAAATAGAGTTACAGGAAAAGTTAGGATGAAATTGCAAAATGGATCCGCTAAGGTAGTTGGAAGAAAGTCAAAGAATTCACTTTACAGGCAAACCCTTGCCACATATGCCTCAGATTCCATTTTCGATCAAAATCTAGCAAAAGGTTTTATAGAGTTATGGGGGATGGAAACAGTTATTGCCAATAAGTTATCAAAGGACGTACCTGCTAAGAGGAAAGGAGTAAAATGGAAATGAAAAAAGAGTGTAAAGACTGTGGCGCTGAGCTGACAATTCCACAGGATTCGATGGTTGGAGAAATAATAACATGTCCGGATTGTGGCACTGATTTTGAAATTGTATCAAAGACTGAGGACACAGTTGAGATGAAGGAAGCTGAGTCAGTCGGAGAAGACTGGGGACAATAGTTGGTTAGAATATGTATAATATACGACAAACTAAGATTTGAAGAAAAAAAAATATACAACGATATCCAGCAAAAAGGGTTAGACGCCAATTTAGTAGATGGAAAATCATTAATATTCGATACTGAATCTAGTAAAAGCGATTCAAGACTTGGTGATATAATATTACAGCGCGTGATTAGTTATAACAGGGGTTTGCATCTAACTTATTGTTTAGAACAGATAGGTCTACCGGTTGTAAATTCATTTAGTGTAAGCGAAATATGTGGAAATAAGCTAATTGCATCTTTGATTCTAAAGAAGAATAATGTGCCAACACCAAAGACAACTTTTGCTTTTAGTACTGAATCAGCAAGAGAATGTATGAAAAAACTAGGATATCCACTAGTAGTTAAGCCAATTATTGGTTCCTGGGGGAGAGGTGTTTACCAAATAAAAGACCAATTTATGGCTGAAATGATGCTGGATTCAAGGCAGGAAAATGACAATTCATTTTCAAGGATTTACTATTTCCAAGAATTAATAGATCGTCCTTCACGTGACATTAGATGCATTGTAATAGGAGATCAAATAGTTGCTTCAGTCTTTAGATATTCATCAGAAAACGAGTGGAGAACTAATGTGGCTGTAGGCGGCCGGACAGAGGTGGCTCCATTGACTTCAGAATTAAAAGAAATCGTACTTAAAGCGTCAAATGCAGTCGGCGGGGGAATTTTGGGTGTTGATCTTATGGAAGATAAAGAGAGGGGCTATCTTGTACATGAAGTAAACAATACTGTAGAATTTAGAGGGGCCTCGGCCGTCTGTAAATCCGACATTGCGGGTGCAATGACAGATTATTTGGTAAAGATGTCATCAAAATAGGTTTACAATCTAAATACGTGTCATTAATCTGATTAGAGGTCAAATCTTTTGTCAAGGATAACAAAATTCATAAGATGTCATAGTAGAAATTTTGGTGAGGGAAGAAATTGATTAAAGTGGGAGTAATTGGTGCGTCGGGATATGTAGGCGGGGAGCTCTTGCGATTGTTGGTAGTACACCCGGATGTAGAATTAAGTGTTCTAACTTCTAGACAGAACGCGGGAGAATATGTTCACAGAATACATCCTAGTCTTAAGGGTTTCATTGATCTAACTTTTTCACCTATGGAAATGGACAAAATAGTAAATCAATGTGATTTGGTATTCGTATCAGTTCCGCATGGTAACGCGTTGAACATCGTCAAGGACTTGTACAGCACGGGGATTAAAATAATTGATTTATCAGCAGACTTTCGTTTGAAGAACGCAGACGACTATGTCAAATGGTATGGATGGGAACATCCATTTCCTGATTTACTTTCTAAATCGGTGTATGGAATACCAGAAATTCATAGAAATGAAATCAAGGACGCAAAATTAGTTTCCTGTCCTGGATGTATGGCGGTAACGTCAATATTGGCTCTGAAACCTTTAATGGAGAACAAGTTTATCGATACGAGTCATATTATTGTGGATAGTAAAATTGGATCTTCTGGAGCAGGCGCAAATGATAGTTCAGGTACTCATCATGCCATGAGATATGGAGTAATAAGACCTTACAAGCCATCCAAACACAGACATACTGGTGAAATAGAGCAGGAACTGAGCCTCCTCTCAGACGAAAAAATTAAGGTAAGTATGAGTCCTCATGCTGTAAATTTAGTAAGAGGAATATTGACTACTAATCATGTATTTCTCAATTCACCAAGGTCAGAAATAGAGATATGGAAAGCCTACAGAAACTCGTACAAAGAAGAACCTTTTATTAGATTGATAAGGGATAAGAAGGGTCTATATAAATTCCCAGATCCTAAATTTGTAGTAGGGTCCAATTTCTGTGATGTAGGTTTTGACATCGATGAAAATACGAATCGCATAGTGGCACTTTCTGCCTCCGATAATTTAATGAAAGGGGCGGCTGGTTCTGCCATCCAGAATATGAACCTCATGTGTGGATTTAACGAGACTAGTGGACTAAGATATACCCCATTGACACCGGTATGATAGTCATAAAGTTTGGTGGAAGTGTGCTTTATGAACTACATCCATCAATAATTGAAGACATACACAAAATTTCGCTAAATGAAAAAATGGTTCTAGTACATGGTGGTGGTAACGAAGTAACCAATGTTGCCACAAAACTTGGGAAAGAGCAGAAATTCATCGTTTCTCCCAGCGGTATTAGAAGTAGGTTCACCGATAAGGAAACAGTTGAAATTTATACAATGGTAATGTCTGGTAAAATTAATAAAATAATTGTCAAGATGATGGTAGAGGCAGGAATAATGGCGGTGGGAATTTCAGGTATTGATGCTGGCATCTTGCGGGCGATTCGAAAAACCAAACTTACTGTGCTAAATGAAAAAGGACGTAAGATGATCATAGAAGGTGGATATACCGGAAAAATTCAATCTGTTGAAACCTCACTCCTAAATACGCTGACAGAGAATGGATATTTACCTGTAGTATCACCCATAGCATTAAGTGAAAATTATGAATTTTTGAATGTTGATGGGGATAGAGCTGCAGCGTACATTGCGGGAAACTTGAAGGCAGACAAAGTGATTTTTCTGACTAATGTAAATGGCTTACATTTGGATGATAAATTAGTAAAAACTCTAACTGCCAGTCAGGCCAAAGAATCTCTGCCAAAAATTGGTTTTGGAATGGAAAAAAAGATATTGGCTAGTACAGAAGCCCTAATGTTGGGGGCAAAAGAAGTGATAATTGCATCAGGAAAGGTATCTAATCCAATTTCAAGTGCAATAAATCACGAAGATTGTACGGTGATTTCAAATTGACTCTTAATGAAGATTCATTTCTGATAAATCTATATCAAAGATTTCCTGTTACTATCCATAGGGCACAGGACGCAACAGTATGGGATAGCGATGGGAATGAATACATCGATTGTATGGGCGGATATGGGGTAGCCATAATAGGACATTGCAACAGAGAAGTCATAAAGGCAATAACTGAGCAGATGAATAAAGTTATGGTATGTCATATGTCTACTTATAACGACAGCAGACTTCAATTTCTTTCAAAGTTAAAATCTATTGCGCCTGAGAAGCTGGAGAGAATTTTCTTCAGTAATAGTGGGGCTGAGTCAATCGAAGCTGCTTTAAAATTCTCACGAAAATATACGCAAAAAACTGGGATTATCTCCATGTTTGGTGGTTATCATGGAAAGACTTTTGGAGCATTGTCTGTGACCCATAATGCTAAATATCGTAAATCATTTAATCCTCTACTAGAGGGAGTAAAATTTGTTCCGTTTGGGGATATACCGTCACTTACAAACGCAATAGATGAAAGTACTGGAACTGTTATTTTAGAACCCATTCAGGGAGAATCGGGAATAATAATGCCCCCAGAAGGTTATGTAAAGGCAGTTAGGGATCTATGTACTGAGAAAAATTTAGTACTTATCTTTGATGAAATACAAACTGGACTTGGAAGAACCGGTAAGATGTGGGCAGGTCAGAATTGGAATGCCGTACCAGATATTATGTGTATAGCAAAGGGTATTGCTTCAGGTGTCCCGGCAGGTGTAACATTTGTAAAGGAAGAAATAGCCAACCGTATGAACCTCGGAGAACATTCTTCAACTTTTGCCGGAAATCCAATTGCATGTTCCGCTGGAAATGCCACCATAGACACGATAATAAGAGAAGATCTGGTAACAAAAGCCTCCGATACGGGTACTTATTTTAAGAACAAACTTATTGAATTAAAACAAAAACATCCTATTATAAGAGATGTAAGAGGTATGGGGATGATGCTTGCATTAGAATCGAGATTTGATGTACGCGATATATTGATGGACGGGATAAAAAGAGGCTTACTGATGTTATATTCTGGAAGAACAATAATTCGACTTCTACCACCTTTGGTAATGAAGAAAGAGCAGGTCAGTAGAGCTATTGATATAATGGATGATATTCTAACTGTCGAGGAGAAGAGGCGGAATGTCAAAGGATAACGAATTTGATCAACGGATCCTCGAAATCCTCAGATTGGATTCTAGAAAATCATTTGTGGAAATAGGTAAGGAACTAGGTTTGTCTGAATCTGCAATAAGACGAAGAATTAAGAATCTAATTGATGATGGCTCGATATCCAGGTTCACAATTGAAGAAAATTCGGACAAGAAAACCAGCGCTATAACATTGCTCTCTGTAGGCTCAACTACCGACACGAACTCAGTTGCGTCGAAACTCCAGAGTATTGCAGGGGTTAAGGTTATCTATGAAATAACCGGACAGTATGATATAGCGGTGATATTATCATCCAATTCTATTAATGAGATTAATAGCAGTATTGACGATATAAGAAGAATAGAAGGGGTATCAGATACGGATACGGTCATTATCTTAAGAACATTGACATGAGATACCCTTGATAAGAGCCGAAAAGATTTATATTGTATTCGAAATAAGTTCCAATTAAGCATAAATGTCACTAATTTCAGACGATCCCAATCATTTTGCGAACATATATAATCAAACAGTATCCAACAAAGAAATAACAATCTTGGATTCAACGCTTCGGGAAGGTGAGCAACACCCTGGAGTGTCTTTTACAAATAAACAAAGAATACAGATTGCCTGGTTATTGGACTCGTTTGGTGTAAATCAAATAGAAATAAGCCCGGTTGTCTCCCATGATCATTTCGAAGCAACAAAGACAATAATCAAACAGGGTCTCAAAGCAGACATACTGGCCCATGTAAGGGCGCTTAAATCTGATGTTGAAGTTGCAATTGACTGTAATGCAACATGGGTCGCAACATATATGGGAATTTCGGACATACACCTATCTACAAAACTAAAGATATCAAGAGAAGAAGCAAAAATCAGAGCACTTGAAGTTGCAGATTTTATTAAATCGCATGGATTGAAATCACGTTTTACTATGGAAGATGCAAGTAGGACAGACCCATTGTTCCTAATTGAAATGTGCAAGGAAATGAATTCACGAGGAATTGAAAGAATTAGTATACCTGATACTGTAGGAATCATGCGTCCACAGGGAATGTACAACTTGGTTAAGATGATATATGACAATATCGACACGAAAATCTCATCACTAGATGTACACTGCCATAACGATGTAGGGCTAGCGCTTGCAAATGCACTAGCAGGTTGCGAAGCAGGAGCGAGTCAGATCCATACTACCATAGACGGATTTGGTGAAAGAACGGGTATTCCATCTCTGGCAGAAACAGCAGTTGCCCTAAGTGTCATCTATGGAATGCCTAATGATTTTAGGTTACACATGTTGAAGGACCTTTCAAGAACTATTGTAAGTTATACACATATTGAGACTCCTGAATCTAAACCCATTGTCGGAGAAAGTGCGTATAAACATAAAGCAGGAACACATTTGGCTGCAATTCTGCAAAATCCATCAGCTTATGAAATTCTCGAACCCCGTCTTGTTGGGAATAGAAGAAAAATTGTGTTCGGAGAGTTGGCCGGTAAAAATGGAGCTGCTTATCTTCTGTCTTTGCTGGGACTTGAATCTTCAAAAGTTGAAGCAGAGAAAATGGCCAAGGGTCTGAAGGAACTACGTATGGGAGATATCTTGGAACTATATCTTGATGAAAGATTAGAAAGAAAAATACTTAACGATGCAGTATCAAAGTAGAGGAGATAGTAATGATAAAATGCACTGAATGTGACGCAGAAATCAAAATTCCTGATGATGCGATGGAAAACGAAATTGTGACATGTCCTGACTGTGGTGCCAGTTACGAACTAATAAAATCAAGTAATGGGTTTACCATAAGACCTGCACAATCTGTCGGAGAGGATTGGGGAGAGTGAAAGGAAATAACAATAAACCTTCTTTTGTCATTCTTTATGACCAACTAAGATGGGAAGAAAAATCACTAATTGAAGCTGCGAAAAAAAAGGATATTAATCTAGAAGTCATTAATTGTAGAGAAAATTCAATCGACCTGGACGAAGACAAATCGAATTATCGTGATGACATCATCTTACAAAGATGTGTGAGTTATTACAATAATTTGCACTCAACCGCTGCATTTGAGGGCCTTGGCGCAAAGGTGATAAATTCTTTACATACTGCGATAATGTGTGGAAATAAACTGTTTACCCATATGGAATTGTCAAAATCAGATATTGCCATCCCAAAAGCATTTTGTGCCTTTTCTAATCAATCAGCTATGGGTATCCTGAGTAAGAACGGATACCCAATGGTTATCAAACCTGTGGTAGGTAGCTGGGGAAGAATGATCGCGTTACTAAAGGATAAAGAGGCGGCTGAAGCAGTAATAGAAGATAGGGAACACATGTATCCATTATATCATGTGTTTTATTTCGAGGAGTTTGTAAAAAGACCTCCCAGGGATATTAGAAGTATTGTTGTAGGAGACAAAGTAGTTGCTGCCATCTATAGGTACTCGGGAGATAATGAATGGAAAACCAACATGGCTCTCGGAGGAAAGGCAGAAGCATGCAAAGTTACAAACGAAATGGAAGAACTTTGTTTGAAAGCTGCAAAGACAATGAAGGGCGAGATATTGGGAGTAGATTTGATGGAAGGTGAGAATGGACTTCTTGTGCATGAGGTAAACAATACTACAGAGTTCAAGAACACTGTTAGAGTTACTGGAGTGGACATCCCATCCCTTATTATAGATCATCTAATAAAATCCAATAAATAATTAGCAAAATTGATCTCTTCAGCATATGCGATTGAATTATTGAAAAAAGCTCTTGAAATATATACTCCTTCTAGATCAGAGGCACAATTAGCCAATCTGATTAAGGAAAAATGTCTGGATGATCTGGGGTTTGAGAAAGTAAGTATAGATAGCGTTGGTAATGTAATCGCAACTAAGGGAAGCGGTAGTCCCAGAATTCTTTTATGTGGACATATGGACACCGTGCCAGGGCAAATACCGGTTAGAGTAGAGTCAGGATACCTTTTTGGTAGAGGGGCGTCCGATGCCAAAGCACCTCTTATAGCCATGCTTCTTGCCTGCTCGGAATTCAAGCAGAGTGGAACGATAATATTTGCAGGAGTTGTTGATGAAGAAGGGAACGCTACTGGTATTAAGGAGTTGGTTAAGAATAAATTGTCTGTCGATTATGCAATATTTGGAGAACCAAGTGGAATTGACAAAATTACTATATCATATAAGGGAAGACTTGCGTTAAGACTTACATGTGATGTACTTGATAGTGCTCATGCTAGTGCTCCCTGGCTGTCAAGAAATTCTATTGAGGAGGTATATGAGGTGTGGAAGTTACTTAGTAACGAAATATCATCAAAATATAATAAAACTGATAAAAAAAGTGAATCAGTTAGTCTCAGTCTCACAGAAATTTCTGGAGGTTCGAGTCATAATGTTACGCCACAAAAGTGTAAGATAACGATTGACATCAGAGTACCAAATGGTGTTAAATGTCAAGTTGTGCTTGATGCCTTGGATAATTCTATAAAAAACATTTCTGAACTACGGAAGGTGAAAATTACTTATCGAATTGAGGATATGACAGAACCTTTTGAAGCTGACCATTCATCCCCAATAGTTAGGGCACTGTCTCTTTCAATATTAGATATTGGCAAGGTGCGTCCAGTACTTTTACGGAAAACAGGTACTGGAGATATGAACGTATTAGGAAATTACCTGAAGATCCCTATGGTAACGTATGGACCCGGCGAACCTCATGTGTCACATTCTAAGGACGAAAGAGTGGAAATACAGTCCTATCTAACTAGCATTGAAATTTACAATAGGGCGCTTTTTCATACTTCAAGGCTACACCATAATAAGAGGGATTTGAGTACCAAATGAAATACTGATATGTTGTATTTAGTCGGTGCTGGAATTTATGACACTTTTGAAATGTGTAATTCAATTGACATACTGAAAAAATGCGATAGAATTTACATTGAAAGATTCACATCGCCTATTTCGGATAATTTTATCCAAATTCTTAAGTCAAATCTGGAACCAGGAAAAAAAATAGAATTTGTAAAAAGGTGGTTTGTGGAAGATGGTAGACAAATATTAGATGAGTCAAAGACATTGAATATTGGATTGGTAAGTTATGGAGACCCAACTATAGCGACAACTTTTACAGAATTGAGAATAAGAGCCGTTAGAAACGACATTAATGTCAAGGTCATACATGCCGCTTCAGGAATTACTTCGCTCGTAGGGGAATCTGGATTACAAATCTACAAGATAGGAAAACTAGTTACTATGATGGAAGAAAGACAGTCAGCATTGAGTGTTTATACAACAATCTTTAACAACCTGAATTTGAATTGCCATACCATCATACTAACTGAATACAGACAGGATGAAGATGAATCCGTTTTTTTCATGAAACCAAATGATGCAATCTCAAGACTACTTGAGGTAGAGAAAGATATCAAGTACGAGTTTGTTTCAGAGGATTCATTTTTGATTGTTCTTTCAAGAATTGGCACGGATAGGCAAAGAATAGTCAGTGGCAAAATTAAATCCCTATTGGGCATAGATTACGGAGAAGGGCCCCATGCTATCATATTTCCTTCCAAGTTTCATTTTACAGAAGAGGATGCGATATTGAATTTGACTGAAATAATCGATAGACCTGATGATAATACGGCGAAGATAAAGAGCATTTCGGATCATATGTTAAATAAATATGAGCCAATGATTAGAAATGAAATCAAACAATTAAGAGAATCATTAGTTTCCAGAAAGAACGAGAATATTCAACTAGAATTACTGGAGAATGCAGAATTATATCTGGATGATGCAATCCAATTCTTCAGGCAAGGCAAAAAGGAGTTGGCTGTATTATCTATTGGATATGCGGATGGATTGGTTGACTCACTAAAACAAATGTTGTGAATTGAGTAATCAGTAATTCATATTACAGTGTTCAATACTCTACGCGTCTGTTCAAAACTATTGAATACAACCTAGTAAGTAATTTACTAAAAATAGTAATATCCTGGTGCAAATCCATTTACATGAGTATTTTCTAGTTATCGGAATTTCGAAGTCTATCCATGCTATTTATCTTTACATATTGTTGCATTTCATAATTTTTTTATAAGGGCTAAATAAACATTAAGTATGAATAACTTAAAATATTCAATACCTGTCAGTTTAGCTATTTGGATGTTCGTATTGATGAGTAATTTTGCTTTTGCACAGATTGGTTTTAGAACAGACTTGGCGGGAGAACACGAAGTGCCGCCTATTTTCAGTGAATCCTATGGAAGTGCTCTTGTAGATGGTAACGATGATAATCTCAAGTATCAGATAAATGTAACATCTCTGGATAAGGTTACAGGTGCATTTCTGTACAAAGGTGATTCTACAGAGAACGGACAAATCCTTGTTTCATTATTAAACTCAACAGATCCCTCAGGAGTCATTGATGGCAATTTAATTGAAGGTACAATTAATTCCTCAAGTATAGTGTTGCCCTTGGCAAACCTGACGACTAATATTACATTGGCAGCACCAGCTTCTGCCAATTTGACAAATGCTACAGCAGCATCGGTTGGCAATTTGACAAATGCTACGACATCTGTGAATCCCTCTAGCAAACTGGAAGCATTAATAGACTTGATGGGTCAGAATATGACGTATATTAATATCCTTACTTCAGACTTTCCTCAAGGTGAACTGAGAGGAACATTGACATCAACTAACTCAACAGGTTAACTATTTTTTATCAATTTTTTGCATTATGCGGTTCTCCTTAATTCTAAACTACCGTTAACAGCAAAAGAATTTAAGATAACTTTGTGCATCTACAATAATGTCATTTTTCGAAAGTGATATAAAAGCCGTTTATTCCAGCAAAAAAGTTCCTAGATTACGATCTCCTATTTTGATCTGTGGGTTTCCGGGTAGCGGATACGTTGGAAAACTTGCAATTGACCATATTATCGAAGAATTAGAAAGCATACATTTAGCGGATATTTATTCAACTTCATTTCCACCGCAGGTCATAATTAAGAATACTGGAATCGTGGAACTTATGAAAAATATTTTGTATTATGTTAAAGATAGTCGAGCTAAACACGATTTCTTGTTTCTTACAGGAGATGCCCAACCGGTAAGTTCTAAAGTAGAATATTTGCTTAGTGAAGAAATAATAAAAATTGCCAAAAATTTTGGCGTTACACAAGTCATAACCCTTGGAGCATATATAACTGGCATGTTCGTCGAGACACCAAGAGTATTTGGTGTTGCTACAGACGATGATGGATTGAAACTCCTAAATTCGTATAGCATTTCAAAAATTGATAATGGCAGTATCTCGGGAATGAACGGTATTCTATTAGGTATCGGTAAGATAAATAATCTAAATGGTATTAGTTTGCTCGGTGAAACATCAGGATATGTTATTGATGCAAATGCATCAAAATATATTCTAAAGAAGTTACTCTCAATCGTTGATCTGGATATTGATATGGAAGATTTGGAGAAAAAAGCAAAGGACACGATTATGTTGATAAAAAGCATTGAACGCAGAATTGGTGACAAAAATGCGTCAAGTGATGAAGTTCAACATATGGTTCAGAAGAAGCAACCTGAGATAGGGTATATTAGCTGATTACGGTTAAAGTTCTATTGTGGAATTAAGTTAATGATACTAATTCCAAGTATGCGGGTAAAATTATAGTTTTAGGTACACTAGAACTTATAAAACAACTTGTAAGAAAATATTTATAAGTTTCATTCGTACAAAGTATAAAAGTTTTACCTACTGGTTATTGTGTTATTCCCACGTTGTCAGATCCATGCCTATTTATTATCTGTCGTTTCAAAACATTACGTTCCTTATCAATCTGATGGGAGAATTGGTTTATCTGCTGCATAACTCGGTAAAACAACCTCCCATCAGAATTTAATAAGAAAAATTTTTATAATATTTTTACGATATTGGCATTGAGCATAAAATAAAATTGGTAAAAAACAAAAAACGAATAAAAATAATACATGAGGGCGCTGTAAATTATACGTTTTCGAAAACTGGTTCTACAAAGTCAGAGGAAAATGCGGATACTGTAAATAAGACCACATCCAGTACAGAAAAGGAGATACCTAGAGCACGTTCCATAGATTTGAGGAACTCAAAAATTCGACAGAAAAATAGGATAGGTGCCGAACAGATATAAACAAAGGTCATTCTTCAGTGTACGAATTATAGGGTTACGATTCAGAGTGAAGGGAGGGGCCCAGAGGGACTTGATTGAATATTGTGTGTTTTACTACTAAAAGTGATTCCCTTAACTTCTTAATGCGCCCTTTAATTTAATTAGTCAATTCTTATAGATTTACTCTGCTTTATCCATTGACTTCTTGTTAAAGGTTATTTCAAACAGTCCATTGGTAAATGTGGATTTTACACTATCAATATCTACTTCAGCGGGTAAGTCGATAACTTCATGATATCTTCTTTTTGGGTCATCTGTTTTTATGTCGACTTGGTTCTCATTCGCATCTATCTTAATTTGGTCTTTAGAAACCCCTGGTAATTCTACACTAACTCTTACCTCTTTCTCCGTAGAGGACACTTCTGACAGTGGTTGGCGTTCTGTCAAAATATTTGGCGTTGATCCTGCGCTAATTCGAGGTCTGACGTTCCCGAATTCCCTTACGATGGGCTTACCATCAGGACCTATAGTCGTCGTAGAACCATATACCAACGGGCCAATTTCCCTCACTATCGCACCATCTTCCGTCTCATATTCTCTTATCAAATCCTTAGGTACCTAGTTCTCAATATCTCTAAGATTCTCTTCAAACTCCCTTTCCATCTCTCTTCTCATTTCGTCAAATCCTTCAAAAAGACTATTCCGCCGACCTAAAGGCCTATTGCCGAAGAATCGGTTAAACCAGTCGAAAGGCTCGATACTCATGTTAATATTTGGACAAAATCATATTTAAAAATTAAATCGTTACTCATAACAGAAGAATGCTGTCGCAGATGCAAACTAGTAAATTCTTTATAATATTTTTCCGATAACAATATAGTGGATTCACTGATGGGAGGACTTTAACATCTGTCCTTGCATGGTTACCATTTCGTGCCTCCCATCAGGAATTGAATCGGATGAATGAATATTTATTTAAAAGTAAATTTTTATTTCGCATTTCGCAATTATCACCCAGTTTTATTATACGGTGGGAGGAAAAGTCTGCCTTGCCGGACTTTCTCTCGATCCTCCCATCATTTTAAAAGTAAATTTTTTATAATATTTTTACGAATATATGTGTCCGTCTCACCGGACTGATGGCAGGACAACTGCGCTCTTCGCTCACTGATAAAGCGACTCATAACATTCTGTATGATAATACTTGCGGCTAGTGCCTCGGTCGTATTTATGATTAGTTACGTATTCTTCACCGATTTTAATTTCCATTCGGCATTTGTAACATGCAACAATTTGGTTCTCGACAATTATTTTGAAATATTCTGTTTCACTTGGAGATTTGTGATAGGAAGAATCAAAATACTCGCGGGTTGAATTTTGTATCCTAGAAAAGATTCGTTTAGTTAATTTATGCCGCGGCATTAAACTAATTAACAAAAAAGAAAATTCTATTATCTATTTTCGAAGTTATCTAGCCAATTAATCATTTCTTAAATACTATAGTCTTCAACTCTGAGGTCATAAGCCTTACGGCCAATAGAAATCCCTCTTTGTAAGATTCATCGGTTTTTAATTTATTTAATTCATAAGCAGTTATCTTGGTAAGGTGATTTCTTAATATGCGATCCGAACTGACAGAATTCTTGCTGTTTGATTTCTTTTCACGTTCCTTGG
>Ga0193737_1000037_pt1 | contig 23236 bp, 22 predicted proteins | sample L2m2metaG_FD_165510 | JGI IMG/M metagenome (GOLD analysis project Ga0193737, IMG submission 165510) | Soil microbial communities from a riparian zone of the East river system, Colorado, United States - L2m2 | ecosystem: Environmental > Terrestrial > Soil > Riparian zone | place: USA: East River... | reverse complement strand
TCCCCCATCCGCCCGCGTCGCCGTTTCGGACGACGGGCCCGGGGTCCCGCCGGAGATGCGCGGCCAATTGTTCGAGCCCGGCGTGTCGACCAAGACGGGCGGATGGGGGATCGGTCTCGCGCTGGCGCGCCGCATCGTGGAGCAACAGCACGGCGGCCGGGTCTCCTTCCATCCCGGCGAGGGGGGGGGCGGCGCGGGTTCGGTGTTCGTGCTCGAGTTCCCCCACACGCCGAAATGACGCTGTCACTCAACCCCGCCCAGCAGGCGGCGGTAGAGCACCCGGGCGGGCCCCTGTTGGTCCTCGCCGGAGCGGGGTCGGGGAAGACGCGCGTCTTGACCGCCCGCATCGCGCACCTCATCAAGACGCAGGGCGTCGCCCCGCAACGCATCTTCGCCGTCACCTTCACGAACAAGGCCGCGGCGGAGATGCGCAGCCGCGTCGGCACCCTGCTCGGCGCCGACCCGCGCGGCCTCTGGATCGGCACCTTTCACTCGCTGTCGGCCCGCCTGTTGCGGCGCGAGGCGCCGCTCCTGGGGTTCGGGCCGAACTTCACGATCTACGACGTGGACGATCAGCAGTCGCTGATCAGGCGCATCCTCGAACAGCGCGGCGTATCGCCCAAGGCGTATCCCCCCCGCGCCCTGCAGGGCATCATTTCCGGCGCGAAGAACCGCATGCTGCTCCCCGAGGAGCTGGCGGCTCAGGCCGATACGCCGCTCGCGCGCGTCGCCGCGGACGTGTTTCAGGCCCTCGGTCCCGCGCTGAAACAAGCGAACGCGATGGACTTCGACGACCTGCTGTTGCATCCCCTCACCCTGTTTCGCGAGCACCCGGAACGCCTCGCGTATTGGCAGGATCGCTTCCAACATGTGTTGGTGGACGAGTTCCAGGACACGAACGCCGCGCAGTACCTGCTCGTGAAACAGCTGGCGCGCAAGCACGCCAACCTGTGTGTGGTGGGTGACGACGACCAGGCGATCTACGGATGGCGTGGCGCGGACGTGCGGCACATGCTCGCCTTCCAAAACGATTTCCCCGGCACGACGCTCATCAAGCTGGAGCAGAATTACCGCTCCACGCAGATCATCCTCGACACGGCGAACGGCGTCATCGCCGAGAACGCCACCCGGCTTGGGAAGACGCTCTTCACCGCGACAAAGGGTGGGGACCCGGTGATCCTGCTGACGGCGGCTGACGAGCGCGACGAGGCCGAGTGGCTGGCGAAGGAGTTCTCACGCCTCGCCGCGGACGGCGACATCCCGTACGAAGGCATGGCGATCCTGTACCGGACCAACGCCCAATCCCGGCCCCTGGAAGAAGCGTTCCGTTTCCGAGGCATTCCGTATCGCCTGGTCGGCGCCGTCAGCTTCTACGAGCGGCGCGAGGTGAAGGATCTGCTCGCCTACCTTCGTCTGATCGCGAATCCCGCGGATGACGAGGCGCTCTTGCGGATCGTGAACGTTCCGCGTCGTGGCATCGGCGACGCGTCGCTCTCCTTACTGGTCCAGGCGGGTGTCGCGTGGCGGAAGCCGCTGCTCGAGGTCGCGCGTGGAGCGGCGCGGGTGCCGGAATTGCGGCCGAACGTGCGCGACGCGTTCACGGGCGTCGCGGCGCTCGTCGACCGGCTGCGCGACGGGGCGGGCCACGCCGACCCCGCCACGGTGCTCGAGGCGGTGCTGGCGGCGACCGGGTACGAGCAGTACCTGGCCGAGGAAGGCGCCGAGGGGATCGAGCGGATCGAGAACGTGCGGGAGCTGATCGCCGGGGCGGCGGCGTGGGCCGAAGTGCAGGATCCCCAGGTGGCCGCGGACGGGACCGGGACGGCGGTGGAGCGCTACCTCACGCAGGCGGCCCTGGTCATGGCGGTGGACGAGGAACAGGGCACGACGGGCGTCACCCTGCTCACCGCGCACATGGCGAAGGGGCTGGAGTGGTCGGTGGTGGCGCTCGCCGGGCTCGAGGACGGACTCTTCCCGCTCAGCCGCACAGTGACCGAGCCGGGCGGAGTGGAAGAGGAGCGACGGTTGTGCTACGTGGGGCTCACGCGCGCGCGCGAAAAGTTGTATCTCTCATGGGCGCGCACGCGGTACCGCAACGGCCGGCTCGATCTCGCCGAGCCGTCGCGATTCCTCGAGGCGGTGCCACCAGAGGTTCTGGAGGAGCGGAGTACCACGCCCTCGTGGGACCGTGTCCCCCGCGGAGCGAGAGCCCGCCGGGGAGGAGGAGCGGCCGCGTTCCGCGCCGTCCCCGAACCCTGGATGCCCGCAGAAGAGTCGCAGGACGCTCCACGCTACGTGCAGGGCGAACGGGTTCGCCACCGCAAGTTCGGCGGGGGTGTAGTGCGCGCCGTCGCGGGGCAGGGGAAGGGACTGAAGGTCACCGTCGAGTTCGACGATCAGGATATCGGCACGAAGCAACTGCTCGTGGCCTACGCGGGCCTCGAGCGCGATTGGGAGGGGGGAGAAGAGAGTCCATGAGCGTTACGCGGGACGACGTGCTGCGCATCGCGCGGCTGGCGGAGCTGGAGGTCGACGAAGAGGCCCTGCCCGTCCTCGTCGAGCAAATGTCGCGCATCCTCGACTACGTGGCCCAGCTCAGCGCCGCGACCGGGAGCAACGGCCTCCGGCCCTTCGTCCCCGGCCCCGACGCGATTCGCTTCCGGCCCGACGCAGTGAATCCCTGGCCGCTCGCCGTCGGCCCCGACAAGCTCGCGTCGGCGTTTAAGAGCGGGTTCTTCGTCGTGCCGAAACTGGACCAGTTCGAATGACCGAAGCCAAGGCGGCGGCCGATCGGCTCGTGAAGGTCAAGCGGCTCAACGCCCTCCTCACCCCCGTGAAAGAGCTGCGCAAGTCGCTTGCGGAACAGGCGGCCGCTGCCCGACCGACGGGAGTGCTGTACGGCATGCCGGTCGCGGTGAAGGACAACATCTGCACCCTCGAGTTCACGACGACGTGCGGCTCGAGAATCCTCGAAGGCTATCGCTCACCCTACGAGGCCACGGCGGTGACGAAACTGAAGGCCGCCGGCGCGCTCATCGCGGGGAAGACGAACTGCGACGAGTTCGCGATGGGGTCGTCGACGGAGCACTCGGCGTACGGGCGCTCCATCCACCCGCTCGACAAGACGCGTGTTCCCGGCGGATCCTCGGGTGGCTCGGCGGCGCTGGTGGCGGCGGGGGCCGTGCCGGCCGCCCTCGGGTCGGAAACCGGAGGCTCGGTACGCCAGCCGGCCTCGTTCTGCGGCGTCGTGGGCATCAAGCCCACCTACGGCCGCGTCAGTCGCTACGGCCTCGTCGCCTTCGGCTCCTCGCTCGACCAGATCGGCGCCCTGGGGCGGAGCGTCCACGACGCCGCTCGGGTGCTGTCGGTGATCAGCGGCCGGGATCCGAAGGATGCCACCTGCGAGGATCGCGATCCCCTGCGGCTGCCGACGGTGCCGGAATCCCTGCAGGGATTCGTCATCGGCTTGCCGCGCGAGTATTTCCCACCCGACCTGGATCCCGCGGTACGGCGCGCGTGCGATCGGGCCGTCCGCCTCATGAAGGAGCAGGGTGCCGCGGTGCGTGAGGTGTCGCTGCCGCACACGCAGTACGCGGTGCCGACCTACTACGTGATCGCGCCCGCCGAGGCGTCGTCCAACCTGGCGCGCTTCGACGGCGTGCGCTACGGCCCGCGCGCGGAGGGCGCGACCGACGTGCGCGACTTGTACCGGCGCACCCGCGGTGAGGGTTTCGGTCCGGAGGTGCGGCGCCGCATTCTGGTCGGCACGTACGTGCTCTCGGCCGGCTACTACGAGGCCTACTATCGGCGGGCGCAACAGATGCGCGCGCTCATCGCGCAGGACTTCCGCAACGCGTTCGACCGTGGCGTCGACCTCTTGTTCACACCCACGACGCCGACTCCCGCCTTTAAGGCGGGAGAGAAGCTCGCCGATCCGGTATCGATGTACCTGTCGGATATTTTCACCGTGACCGCGAACCTGGCGGGACTTCCTGCCATTTCGCTACCCATCGGTCGGGTGAAGGGCCTACCGCTGGGTGGGCAGTTCATCGGGCAGGCGTTTCTCGAAGATGAGATGCTCGAGGCGGCCTACGCGCTCGAGCGCGCCGTGCCGGCGACGGAGGAAGCCTGATGCCTGGGTGGGAAACAGTCATCGGGCTGGAGACGCACGTCCAGCTCCGAACCCTCTCGAAGATGTTCTGCGCTTGCTCGGCGGCGTTCGGCGCGGCACCCAACACGCACATCTGCCCGGTGTGCCTTGGCCTCCCGGGAGCGCTGCCGTCGCCCAACGGCGAGGCGCTGAAGCATGCCGTGCGCGCCGCGCTGGCCTTGGGATGCACCGTGCACGCCAAGAGCGTGTTTGCGCGCAAGAACTACTTCTATCCCGATCTGCCCAAAGGCTACCAGATCTCGCAGTTCGAGGAGCCCCTCGCGACGCAGGGGTCGCTGACGTTCCTGGCGCCGGATCGCGGGCTCGTCACGGCGACGATTGTGCGGCTGCACGTGGAGGAAGACGCCGGCAAGTCGCTACACGACCGGTTCCCCAAAGCCACGGCGGTGGATCTGAACCGCGCGGGCGTTCCGCTCATCGAGATCGTCACCGGCCCGGACTTCCGGTCGCCGCAGGAAGCGCGCGCGTACCTGCAGACGTTGAAGCAGGTGCTCGAGTACATCGGCGTCTCCGACTGTGACATGGAGAAGGGGAGCTTGCGCGTCGATGCCAACGTTTCGGTGCGCCGCGCGGGTGACACTGCGCTCGGCGTCAAGACCGAGGTGAAGAACATCAACTCCTTTGCCTACGTCGAGAAGGCGTTGGGCGTCGAGCGTGACCGCCAGATCGCGTTGCTCGAAGGCGGCGGCACGGTCACGCAACAGACGATGTTGTACGACTCCAAGGACAGCGCCGTCCGGCCGCAGCGCTCCAAGGAAGAGAGCCACGACTACCGCTATTTCCCGGAGCCCGACTTGCCGCCGCTCGTACTGACTCCCGAGTTCGTGGCCGAGCAGCAGAGTCTGCTCCCCGAACTTCCGGCATCCAAACGCGAGCGTTTCGTCGCGCAGTACGGCTTGCCCCAACAAGACGCCGCGGTGCTGACGGCGGGCCGGGCCGTGGCCGACTATTACGAGGGCGTGGTGCACGCCGGGGCCGAAGCCAAAGCCGCCGCGAATTGGGTGATGGGTGAGGTGTTGGCCGATGCCAAGGACCACGCCGAGGCGCTGCGCGTGGCGGCGGCGTCGCTGGCGCAGTTGATCGGGCTCGTGAAGGGGGGTACGCTGTCGCACCAGGCGGCCAAGCGGGTGTTCGGCGAGCTGGCGAATCGCGGCGGTGATCCGCGCACGATCGCCGAAGCGCTCGGCGTCATTCAGGTCGCCGACTCGAACGTCGTGGCGGGATGGGTGTCGGAAGTGATCGCTGCACACCCTGCCGAAGTCACTCGCTACAAGGCCGGCGAGACCAAGCTGATGGCGTTCTTCGTCGGACAGGTAATGAAGGTGTCAAAGGGGAAAGCGGACCCGAAGCTAGCGCAGAAGGTTCTCGAGGAACGTCTCGCCGCTTAGCGATCCCGCCACGGCCGCTGTGCCTTCGACTCGTACCAGTAGTCGAGCGACGGTTGCGGCAGCCCGAAGTGCTGCTCCGCTGTCTCCTCCATCCGCCCCGGCTCGTGCCGCGCGCCCTCGTGCAGGGCCTGGCGCCGCATCCGCTTCGCGAGGCCCAACGCCTGTTCCCCCGCCGGGTCGAGGCGCCGCGCCGCAGCGTCCTTCTGACCGAGCATTTCCATCACGTATTCGAACGCCACCGCCATGTGCCGTTCGACGTCCGAGTCGGGCAGGTCCCACCGGCTGTTCTCGGCGATCATCTGGAAGGCCCATTGCCAGCTCTGGCTCTCGGTGAGATGTACCATGCCGCGAAACAGGCGCCGGCTGGTGCGCACGCTGAACAGCGTTGGAGACAAGATGCCGTCGAGATGCGTGTCGCTCTGGGTGTGATCCTGAAGGATCACGTCGCGCGCCTCGCGCGCATAGGCATCGCCCAGGTGGGTCTCGAACCGGCTCTCCCAGTAGGAGTGGCCGAGCGCGGTCGTGCTCGAGGTGAGCACCAGCTGGCGCGGCACGAAGAAGTTGTGGGCCACCGCGTCGGCGGCGAGGTGCGAGAGGTACCCGAGACCGAAGGCGCGCAATGGATCGGTGGGGGCGAGGTCGAAGATCTCCTGGCCCACGTGCCAGGCGTGGCAGTGCCGTCCCACCGGCGCGTATTTCTTGGCGATCGAGGTGTCGGCGGCGATGCTGCCGTAGAGGAAGTCGTACGGGAACGCCCGCAGGAGATCGGTGACGGCGGCCGGGAGCTGGTGCAGGTTCGCGAGCACCGACTCGCCGAGGAAGATGTGCGTCCCTGGGGTCCAGGCGTGCGCCACGCCGGGGATGAGAAGAAGGGCCAGGACGGCGAGTCCGGCCGCGGCGGCGAGGCGCTTCACTTCTTTTTCTTCTTCTTGCCCTTCAACACTTTGCGCCCCCACTGCCAGAGGGACAAGCCGCGCCGCACGTTGCGCAGCGTGGCCGCGGTGTCGAGCACGGTGTCCTCCACCTCCTCCTGCACGACCTCCACCAGGGCATCGAGATCGGTGAGGCGCCGCTCGGCGGCGTCGGCCGCGCTCACGACACGCTCCCGGATGTCCCGGGACGTGCCCACCAGCGCGTCGGCTTCCCCTTTGATCGCGGTGATCAGCTGTCGCACATCACCAAGGGCCGCACCAGCCATCTGCTCGATGGCGCGAACGAACGCATGCATTCTCAGCCCGGAAACCACCGACGCGACCGCCAGGGCAGTGGTCGCGAGCGCGATGATGACGAGACTGATGGCGGAGACGACGCCTACCCAGGACGGAAGCACTATGAAACCTCGGCAGGCGCCCGACGCAGCGCCAGAGCGGCCTGCGAGAACGCGACGCCCAGTAGCACCGTCGTGAGGATGGCGCCCCCGCTCCCGGCACCGACGTAGATCAAATTGAAGCTCACCGCCAGCGCGAGGGGCACGCTTCCTTGGGCGACCGTGGCGAGTCCGAACTGTGGCGGGAGTCCCGGGATTCTCAACCACACCGGCCCGTAGCGCACCGCGGCCCAGCGCGGCAAGACGCGGACCACCCCGAGCAGCAGCGCCGCCGGGACCAGCCACAGCGTCGGCAGGTCGAAGAGCGCAGCGGCGGCGACGAGAAACACGGCGTAGATGGGAGGCTCCCACGCCACGAGGAGCGTCTGCACGCGGCGTCTGAGTGGCGAGAGGTTGACGATCAACGCCGTCGCCAGGGCGCAGACCACGAACGGCGACAGGTCGGTGGCGTAGCCCAGCCCCGCGCCGACGAGGACCACGCCGAGCAGGTCGAGGCCGAACGCATTCGTGTCCAACTCCCCCCGCAGGCGCGACACCCAGAGGAAGAGCACGCCCACGCCGCCGCTCGATACGACGGCCACGGCAATCCAATAGGCCCAGCCGAGCAGGGCGCCGTGGAACGGGCGATGCGGATGCGAGAGGCCGAGACCCAGGGCGAAGACTAACGCGGCGAACACCGTGTCCATGAGGGCCGTGGGGCGCTGCGCGCCGCGACCGGGCCTGGATATCATCGCCGCCGCGCCCAGCGTAAGCAGGGCAGGGATCGTCGGACGCCAAGCGGACGCCAGGGCCGGCACGGTGCGCGCCAGCAGCCGGGCGGCGAGCACCGTCACGAGCAGGATCGCGGCGGTTTGGAGAGCGGCGAGGACCCACAGGCGGGGCGGGATGCGACGCAGGAAGCGCCATTCGAGCTGCGCGCCGAACACCGCCCCGATCCAGCCGATCCCCAGGGCCGCGATCGGCGCGAGCGCGCGCCGGGTCGAGAGGTCGAGGACCCCGAGCCCGGGACCGAGCAGCAGGCCGACGAGCACGAGCGGCGCCCCGGCGGTCACGGCTAAGTCGAGCGACAGCCTGTGACGGAGTTGGGGGAGCCGCAGGCGCGTCGCGGCGAGGCCGGCGGCGAGGAGGAGCGCCAGCGCGAGCAGGGGATTCACGAGGGCAAACGTTCGCGAACGCTTGACGCCGGCGCAAGCGTCGCCGTAGCTTGCCCAGACCTATGCCACCGTCGTTCTGCGTCACGGGCGGGCGCGCGCTCAACGGCACGATCCGCCCCGCCGGCAACAAGAACGCGGCTCTTCCGATCCTCGCGGCGACGCTGCTCGCCGGCGGCCCCTGCCAGATCGAGAACGTCCCCCACATCCGCGACGTCGAGACGATGCTGGCGCTGCTCGAGCACTTAGGTGCCGCGGTGCGCTGGGACGGGGCCAACACCGTCACCATCGATACGACGAAAGTCGAGGCGCGGGCCCTCGATCCTCAGCTCTCTGCCAAGATCCGCGCGTCGATCCTGCTCGCCGGGCCGATGCTGGCGCGGTTCGGGCGCGTGAGCCTGCCGCCCCCCGGCGGCGACGTCATCGGCCGGCGGCGCGTGGACACGCACTTTCTCGCCCTCGAGCGCCTCGGCGCCGACATCACGGTGGGCGACACCTACAAGCTCGAAGGCAAACTAACCGGCGCCGACATCTTCCTCGACGAGCCGAGCGTCACCGGCACCGAGAACGCCCTGATGGCGGCGGTCAGCGCGCGCGGGACGACGGTGCTGCGCAACGCGGCATCGGAGCCGCACGTGCAGGACCTGGCCCGCTTCTTGGTCGCCCTCGGCGCCAAGATCGACGGCATCGGGTCGAATACGATGACCATCGAGGGCGTCGCCGCCTTGCACGCCGCGCCCCACACCATCGGTCCAGATCACATCGAGATCGGATCGTTCATCGGACTCGCCGCCGTCACGAACGGCGCTATCACGATCGACGGCGTACGCGGCGAGGATCTGCGGTCGACACTGCTCGCCTTCGAGCGCCTGGGCGTGCGGCCGCGGCTCGACGGCACGCAGCTCGTCGTGGACGCCGATCAGGAGCGCCGCATCCGGCCCGATCTGGGTGGCCACGTGCCGAAGCTCGAGGACGGTCCCTGGCCCGCCTTTCCGGCGGACCTCATGTCCATCGCCATCGTCGTGGCGTCGCAGTGCGAGGGACTGTTGCTCGTCTTCGAGAAGCTGTTCGAGTCACGCCTGTTCTTCGTGGACAAGTTGATCGGCATGGGCGCGCGCATCGTGTTGTGCGACCCGCACCGCGCCGTCATCGCGGGACCCTCACCGCTGCGCGGGCAGGTGGTCGAAAGCCCCGACATTCGCGCCGGCATGGCGATGCTCCTGGCGGCGCTGGCGGCGCAGGGCGACTCGGTGATTCACAACATCGGACAGATCGAGCGCGGCTACGAGCGGATCGACGAGCGGCTGCAAGCACTGGGGGCACAGATTGAGCGTCGCGACGAAGGGCGATAGGGCACTCGCCGAGACGCCCGCCGGCGACGCAGCCGTTCCGCGCCTCGAGCTCGCCGACTGGGCCGACCGTTACGGTCTTGTAGCCGGCATCACCCTGCGCCCCATGAGCCTCGGTCTCTGGAGTGACGAGCCGGTGGGACAGGTGCTCAGCCGGTGGCGCGCCTTTCGCGCCGCCTTCGCCGCGCGGTTTCCGACGCTCGTTTTGAGTCATCAAGTCCACGGCACCGCGGTGCAGTGGCACGAGGGCCTCCCCGAGGGGTGGCTCGTCCTCGACGGCCTCGACGGCCACGGCACGAGCGACCGCGGCCTGCTGCTTACCGTCACCGTGGCCGACTGTATTCCCGTTTACCTCGCCGTGCCCAAGAAGGGAGCCGTCGCGCTGCTACACGCAGGGTGGCGCGGAGCGGCCCACGGGATGCTGGCGCGCGGCGTGGAGATTCTGAAAGGGCGCGGGGCTGCCAATGGCGGTGAAATCATAATGCATTGTGGCGTTGGTATTTGCGGCACGTGCTATGAAGTAGGTTCTGAGGTCGCCGTACAATTTGGTTTACCTGTGAGCCCCACGCCCGTGCCGCTTGACCTGCGTGCGGTGTTGGCGCGCCAGGCTCGGGAGCTTGGCATCGAGGACGTGTCGATTTCTCCCTGGTGCAGTGCCCACGATCGCGACCGCTTCTTTTCCCACCGCGCCTCAGGCGGGCGCGACGGGCGCATGGTCGCCTACTTGGGGCGGCCGAAGGGCTGAAGGGCCCCTGTTGCGTGCCCGCGAATCTTGCCGAGTGTAGCGCCTGAATGTAGGGTCCGTCTGGTGGCCGATCGCTAGTTAGCACACGCGCAGGCCAACAAGGGGGAGTCTGATGCGCACTACTCAACGGACGCCGCGCGTGCACGGCGGGATGCAGTTGCTTAGCACAGTGGCGTGTTGGTTCCTGGCTGCATGCGCCGGTGCGGATGTTCCCACGACATCCTCGCCTGCTCAGGCGGAGTTCCTCGGGTCCTCGGGCCGACCCAGTCCGGTGCGGAGCCTTCGATTGGAGTATCGCGACCTGGCGCGCCGCGCACCCGACTTCGCAGGGGTCTTCTTCGATTCAACGGGGCACCTCACGATCAATTTCGCGTCAGCCAATGTCGATACTCTAGCCGTTCGGGAAGTCATGACGTGGTTGGAGCGCTATCGAGGCCCGGGTCCCGACCTGAGCACCCCTCGTCTCCGTCGTGTTGACTTCGCCTACTCGACGTTGGACCAATACTACGGTCCTCTCCTTGGGGCGATCGCCTCAATGCCGTTTCTCACGTCGAGCCGCATCGATGATGTGCGAGCCCAGATTGTTATCACGATTTCAACGACGGAAGAAGAGCCCACAATCCGTGGCGCAGCTGGTGCCCTCGGCATTCCGCAAGCTGCGCTGCACGTGGAGCACGCGCCGCCAGCTCGGAGTGATGCGACACTCGACGACCGCGTACGGCCCGTGTACGGTGGCCTGCGAATTGCAAAGCCTGGTGGGGGCGAATGCTCCCTAGGGTTCAATGGGTATCACGCCGTCGGCGGGCAACCCGACCCCTCCCAGCCTCCAGTATTCATGACCGCTGGTCATTGCGCTGGTCCGGGGGCGCAGTGGGGACAGAACACGTACTCAGTCGCGAATCACATCGGCACCACGATCCACGAGGCGCCCGTCTTCTTTCCTCCGGCTTGTCCGTACTCACAAGGATGTCAGGATGCCGACGTCCTGGTGGTTGAGTACGCCAGCGGAGTGTCGCAGGGCTACGGTGTCGTTTACAAGACGAACCTCGGGAGCCTGACGATCACGGGGACGCAAGGCGTGAGCGGCGATGTGTACGGTGCCCTGACCGGCGAGACCGTGCGCAAGGTTGGCCAGACCACGGGCACGACGAGTGGAACGATCACCGCGACTTGCGTGGACGTACCCCCTCGGCCGGAGCCGGGTGGTACGACCCCTGGAACGCTTTGTGCGCAGGCCGCCAACTATGGTTCTGGCAGCGGGGACAGCGGTGGCCCCGTGTTCATCCCGTACAACCCTAGCAATCCGTACAGCACACCGCGGACTGTGGGAATTCATTTCGCGCAACAAGGGTCGACTAGATACTTTAGTCCAATGAGCCAAATCTGGGCTGCTCAAGACGGGCTGTTCTACTGGTGAGGTCAGTCATGTGCCGACCGCATGCGTTCTGGGCTGTAGCCTTGTTTGGGACGCTAGCGTCTTGTGGGGGGGTTGTGGAACCACAGGCACCGAGCGCCGTCCGCATAACAACCGCGAAGCCTACCTATGGTCCTGGTGATACGGTCGTTGTGACCCTAGAGAACATCTCGCAGGATCGTGTGCTCTACAACGCGTGTTCGGCGTTCCTTGAGCGATGGCAGATTCTGGGCTGGGGCGAGGTCATGTGGGCAGCCGGGGACCAGCCTTGCAATGACAACGTCGATGCTTTGGAGGCTGGAGCCACCGTAGGTACATGGTTTCCGATTCCGTCGACCCTTGCACCTGGCATGTATAGGTATCGATTCACAGGCATCACGAACACGGACGCCAGGTTGCTGCCGGAGCGGGAACGGCTTAGTAACACGTTCTCCATCCAGTAGGTCCCGAAGGGGCCTGTACCCTGAGACTGGCCTAGGTAGGTGGCCAAGGCCTCGGGTTGACACCACCGCGACCTCGGCTACATTCCGGTCTGCAGCGGGCGAAGTTCGGCCCGCGCTTTTTTTTCTATGCTTTCTGACAACCTGGTAGAGGCCTTCCGGACCCGGCTTGAAGCGCTGGGATTCGACTTGGCCGACCTTCGCATCGGCGGCACGCCGAACCGGCCGCTGGTCCAAGTCCGCATCGACTGCCCCCCACGGGCGGTGACGGTGGACGACTGCGCCACCGCCAGCCGGGCCCTCGAGGCGTGGTTGGACGAGGGCGAGGGCGGTCCACTGGGAAACCGCTACGTGCTCGAAGTCTCGAGCCCTGGGATCGAGCGGCCGGTCCGGTGGCACCGCCACTGGGTCCGCTTTGTGGGCCATCTCGTCAACGTGAGGGTGGCGGGACTGGGCCGGGTCAACGCCCGGATCGTAGCGGTTCCGACCACGGAGACCGTGGTACTCGAGCCGGAAGGCAAACCGGCACTCGAATACCGGCTCGCCGAGCTGAAGGAGGCTCGGCTGGCCCCGAGGACCGAAGACTGAAGACTGAGGACCAATGGCAAACGCAACTGACGTCGTCTCGGCAATCAAAGAACTGACCAACTCGAAGCAGCTCGAGCGCAGCGAGCTGATCGACCTGCTCAAGGACGGTCTCCACGCCGCCCTCGTGAAGCGCTACGGCCCCAACGTCCGGTCCGAAATCGGGATCGATGAGATGAAGGGGACGATCCGCATCGTCGTGCTCAAGACCGTCGTCGAGACGGTGGAGGATCCGGGCACCCAGGTCGCGCTGGAAGAGGCGCGCTTCGAGGATCCCGAATTCCAGCCCGGCGACGTGCTCGAGGAAGAGGTCCCGTTCGACCAGTTCGGCCGCACCGCCGTGCAGGCCGCGAAACAGCGCATCATCCAGCGCGTCCGCGAAGGCGAGCGCACCCGCATCCGCGAGGAGTTCTCCGACAAAGTCGGGGACCTGCTCTCGGGCGAGGTGCAGCAGATCGAGCGCGGCAAGATCGTCGTGATGCTCAACAAGTTCCGTGAAGCGGAGGCGATCATCCCCTACCGCGATCAGAACCACCGCGAGCACTTCCATCAGGGCGATACGATTCGCGCGGTGCTCAAGCGGATCGAAGAGACGCCCAAGGGGCCGCGCCTGATCCTGTCGCGCGCCGACCCGCTGTTCGTGAAGGCGCTCTTCAAGCTCGAAGTCCCGGAGGTCCAGCAGCAGATCGTCGACATCCGCGCTACCGCCCGCGAGGCGGGAAGCCGGACCAAGATTGCCGTGTCCTCGCGCGACGACGGAATCGATCCCGTGGGCGCCTGCGTCGGGCTCAAGGGCTCGCGCGTCCAGGCCGTCGTGAACGAGCTGAACGGCGAGCGGATCGACATCGTGCCGTGGTCGTCGGATCCGGAGCGGTTCGCCAAACTGTCGCTGGCGCCGGCCCGCGTGGCGCGGGTCTTCTCTGATCCCGACACCAAGACCATTCAGGCGATCGTGGACGAGGATCAGCTGTCGCTCGCGATCGGCCGCAACGGGCAGAACGTGCGCCTGGCCTCGGAGCTGACGGGCTGGAAGATCGATCTCTACTCGAGCCGCGAATGGTTGGAGCGCGGCGGCGAAGGCCCGCTGTTCGCGCCGCTCCCGGCCGCCGCCGACAAGGGCGTTACCGATGTCGCGCTGACGGAGATGAAGGGGCTGCCGCCCGAATTGGTGGCGGTGCTCGAGCAGGCAGGGAAAAAGACGCTGCAAGACGTCCTCGACCTGGAACGCGAGGAGGTCGACCAGTTGCCGGGCATGACGGCCGATATCGCCGACAAATTGATGGCCTTCCTCAATGAGATGACCGAGGACAGCGGCGAGGACGAGGAACCGACGGAGCCCGCACCGCCCACGCCGCCTGCGGCAGCGTGAACGAAGCGGTGACCCGCCTGCTGGGTCTGGGACTGCGGGCAGGGCGGGTGGTGATCGGCGTTGCGGGGGTACGGGCGGGGTTGCAGCGGGGCAAACTGGCGTGCGTGGTGCTCGCGGCCGATGCGGGTCAGCGCACCCACGATAAGGTGACCCGGCTGGCGCAGGCGAAAGGCGTGCCCCTCATAACGGGGCCGGACGCGGCACAGCTGGGGCAAAAGCTCGGCCGGCCGCCGGTGCAGGCGGTCGGCGTGGAAGATCGGGCGCTGGCCCGCGGATTGACGGCATTGACGGAGGAGTGAGTGGCGAACACGCGGATTCATGATCTCGCAGCAGAGTTCGGCATCTCCAGCGAGCAGCTCATGGGCATGCTCAAGGAGCTGGACATCTTTGTGCGCAGTCACCTGACGCCCCTCAAGGACGAGCAGGTGGCGCTGATGCGCGCGCGCTGGGAGCGCGAGAAGCGGAAGCAAAAGGAGCCCGCCACGCCCCCGAAGCGGCGCCGCGCGGTGAAAGCCGCCGAACCGGCGCCCGAACCCGTCGCCGCCGAAGCGCGGCCGATGCGCCGCCGCCGCACCGCCGCCGAAGTCGCCGCCGCCGACGCCGTGGCGGCCGAGGCGGCAGCCGCCGTCGCCGCGGAAGCGGAGCAGGCGCGGCTCGCCCTCGAGGCCGCTGCCCGACAGCAGGAAGAGGAACGCCCCGCCGCGTCGCTCGAAGAGCGCGCCGCCGCGCTCTTCAAGGATCTGGCCCCGGGCGAGGGGTCCGACGTCGCCGTGGCAACGCCCCCGTCCGCCCCGTCCCCGTTTACGTCAGCACCGTCGGCGCCGCCCCCACCGGCGCGGCCCTTCATTCCGACGCCGGTGCGTCCCCGTCCGGTGGCGAGCGCCACTCCCTCGGGCCCCGTACCGCCCCGTCCCGTCGCCTCCGCCGCCCCCGGCGCGATGCCGCTCGATGAGCGCCGCCGCGACAAGGGCGGCAAGAAGCGCAAGAAGGGCAAGAAGTCGATGGTCGACCAGGAAGCGGTGGCGCAGAACATCTCGCGCACCCTGGCGTCCATCAAGGGCCCGGTCGGCCGCAAGGGCGTCCATCGGCGCGAGGAAGGACCGAGCTTCCGCGAAGTCCAGGAGGAGAAGCGCCGCGAGGAGAAAGAGCGCGAGAAGACCCTCGTCCGGGTGACGGAGTTCATCACGGTCAGCGAGCTCGCCAACATCCTCAAGGTCCCGCCGACCCAGATCGTCACGTTTGCCTTCAAAGAGATGGGGCAGATGGTGACGATCAACCAGCGGCTCGACTTCGACATGATCGAGCTGATCTCGTCGTCGTTCGGCTTCCAGGCGGCAAAGGAAGAGGGCTACGCCAGCGCGCAGACCGTGCAGACGACGGACGCCGCGGAGACGCTGAAGCCGCGGCCACCGGTGGTCACGATCATGGGCCACGTCGACCACGGCAAAACGTCGTTGCTCGACTACGTGCGCAAGACCAACGTCGTCGCCGGCGAAGCCGGCGGCATCACGCAGCACATCGGCGCCTACCAGGTCACCCTGAAGGACGGCCGCCAGATCACCTTCCTCGACACGCCGGGCCACGAAGCATTCACGGCCATGCGTGCCCGCGGCGCGCAGGTGACCGACATCGTCGTGCTCGTGGTGGCGGCCGATGACGCGATCATGCCGCAGACCGTCGAGGCGATCTCGCACGCCAAGAACGCGGGCGTCCCGCTCCTCGTCGCGATCAACAAGATCGACCTCCCTACCGCCAACGTGCAGAAGGTGAAACAGGACCTGCTGGCGCACGGCGTCGTGCTCGAGGAGTTCGGCGGCACGACGCTGTCCACGGCGATCTCGGCCAAGAAGGGCACGGGCATCGACACGCTGCTGGACCAGATCCTGTTGCAAGCGGAGCTGCTCGATCGCAAGGCGAACCCCGACCGTCGCGCCTCGGGCACGGTACTCGAGGCCTCGCTCGATCCGGGGAAGGGCGCCCTCGCGACCATCCTCGTCCAGAACGGCACGTTGCACGTGGGCGACGACTTCATTTGTGGCCAGTACTCCGGGCGCGTCCGCGCGATGTACGACGAGCGCGGCGGCGCGGTGACCGCGGCCGGTCCATCCACCCCTGTCCAGATCCTCGGGTTCGAGGGTGTGCCCGAAGCGGGTGACACCTTCCTCGCGATGGCCGATGCGGCGGAAGCGCGCGACATCGCGCAGAAGCGCCAGCGCCTCGAGCGCGAAGCGCAGCACCGCCGTTCGGGCCGCGTGAAGACCCTCGAGGACTTCATGGCGGAGCGGGCGTCGGGCGGCGCCGCCAGTCTCCGCATCATCATCAAGGCCGATCAGGGCGGACCCGCTGAGGCGTTGGCCGATGCGCTCGCCCAACTCTCGACCGCCGAGGTCAAGGTCGAGGTGGTGCACCGCGGCGTGGGTGCGATCACCGAATCCGACGTGCTGCTCGCCAAGGCGTCGGGCGCGATCATCGTGGGGTTCCACGTCCGCCCCGACTCCAACGCGCGGGCCGCGGCCGACCGCGAGCGCGTGGAGATCAGGACCTACCGCATCATCTACGAGGCGGTGGAAGAGATCAAAGCAGCCATGGAAGGCCTGCTGGCCCCGGAAAAGAAGGAAGTCATCCTGGGCGAGGCCGAGATCCGCCAGCTGTTCAAGATCGCGAAGGTGGGCACGATCGGCGGCAGCTTCGTGCGGAGCGGCGTGATTCCGCGCGCGGGCCGAGTCCGGGTCATCCGCGACGGCGTCGAGGTGTACGACGGGACGTTGGCATCACTGAAGCGCTTCAAGGAGGACGTCCGCGAGGTGCGCGAAGGCTTCGAGTGCGGCATCGGCGTCGAGAACTTCAACGACATCAAGGTCGGCGACCTGGTCGAAGCCTTTCGCATCGAGGAGGTCGCCCGGTTCCTCAGCGCCTAAATGATCGTCGGGCTGATCGTCTGGGAGCTGCATCTGGCGTCCTGCCAGTCGCTCAAGGACAAGCGGTCCGTGTTGAAGAGCCTGAAGGACCGGTTGCACCAGCGGTTCAACGTGTCGGTCGCCGAAACGGCGCACCAGGAATTGTGGCAGCGGGCTGAGCTGACGGCGTCGGTGGTGAGCACCGATCGGCGTCATGCCGAGAGCGTGCTGCGTCAGGCGGACCGGCTGGTCGCCGGCGCGGACGGCGCCCGCATCGTGGACACGAGCACGAGCTATCTCTGACATGAAACGCGCGAGCCATCGCCCCGAACGCGTGGGCGAGTTGATCCGGCAGGTCGTGGGCGCGTTCCTCACGGGGACCGTGCGCGATCCGCGCATCGGTTTCGTCACGGTCACCGGCGTGGAAGTGTCGCCCGACCTGACGCACGCCAACGTGCGCGTCAGTGTGATGGGCACCGACGAAGAGAAAGCCAAGAGCCTGGAAGGGTTAGGGAGCGCGGCGCGCTATCTGCGCGCGCAGTTGTCCCAGGAACTGCGCCTGCGCACGAGCCCGGAGCTGCATTTCCACCTGGATCGTGGCATCGAGCACGCGCAACGCATCGATAGCGTGTTGCGTGACCTGAAGGAGCCCAAGGAGTCGGACGACTGACGGGCGGTGGTGGGTTGATTCTGGTGGCCAAGCCGGTGGGCCCCACCTCCCACGACGTCGTGGACATGGTCCGACGCGCCTTGGGAGAGCAACGGGTCGGCCACCTCGGCACACTCGACCCATTTGCCGAAGGACTGCTGGTCGTAGTCGTGGGACGGGCGACGCGCCTCGCCACGTTCGCGGCGGGCTGGACCAAGGCATACGAGGGCGTCATCCGGCTCGGGGTCACGACCGACACCGATGATGCGACGGGCGCCGTGCTGCGGACGGAGACGATGGCGGTGACGGCGGCGCAGCTCGCCGCCGCGCTGGCGCAGTTCCGCGGCGGGTACCTCCAGCGCCCGCCCGCGTATTCGGCGGTGAAGATCGCGGGCGAACGGGCGTACCGACGGGCACGCCGCGGCGAGGTGGTGCAGCCGGCGGCGCGCCGCGTGGAAATCGAGCAGCTCGAGCTGGTGGAGTATCGGGCCCCCGATGTGCGCTTCCGCGCGACGGTGGGCGGCGGGACGTACCTCCGCAGTTTGGCTCGAGATGTCGGCGCCGCCTTAGGTTGCGGCGCGCACTTGATCGCGCTGCGTCGCACGGCGGTGGGATCGCTGCGGGTGGAAGAGGCAGTGGCGCCAGACGCAGTGACGGCCGCGGACCTGCGGGATCCGGCGATCCTCGTCGCGCACCTTCCGCGGCGCGAGGTGACGGCGGCGGAACGGGACGCGGTGGTGCATGGTCGTCCGGTCGCGCGCGACCCGGTAGCGGATAGGGGAGAGCCGATAGCGGTTTTCTCGGGATCCGAGCTCCTCGCGGTCGCCGACGTTGAAGGCGAAGTATTGAAGCCCCGCGTCGTGGTGACGGACGCATGAGCGGCGCGGTCGTCACGGTGGGGACGTTCGACGGACTGCATCGCGGTCATCAGCGCGTGCTGGCCGAGGTGGTGGAGCGGGCGCGGAAGGGGCAATTGACGAGCGTGCTGGTGACGTTCGACCCCCATCCGCTCGAGATCGTGAACCCGGCGGCGTGTCCGAAGCTGCTCACGTTACCGGACGAGAAGCAGGAGCTGCTCGCGGGGACCGGGTTGGATCGCGTCGTGATGTTGCCGTTCACCCGCGAGGTGGCGCAGCAAAGCCCGGAAGAGTTCATCCGGGGGCTGCGAGCCGAGTACGCGCTGCAACAGTTGGTGCTTGGCTACGACCATGCCTTCGGCCGGGGCCGGTCGGGGGACGAGGCGCTGGTGCGCCGGCTCGGTGCCGCCGAGGGATTCCAGGTCGCGGTGGTGGACGCGGTCCGGGAAGACGGCCAGCCGATCTCCTCGACCTTGATCCGCGCGGCGGTTGCGCACGGTGATCTGGCGGGGGCGGCGCGCTGGCTGGGGCGGGCCTACGGCCTGCTCGGCCGAGTGGTGCCGGGGGCGGGGCGGGGCCGGACGATCGGGGTGCCGACCCTCAATCTGGCGCCGCCCGACGCCCGCAAGCTGCTGCCGCCCGATGGGGTATACGCTGTCTGGGTCTGGTGGCGCGGAACGCGCTACGGCGGGATGATGAACCAGGGGCCGCGGCCGACGTTCGCGGAGCAGGGGCGGACCCTGGAGGTGCATCTGTTGGACTTCGCCGGCGACCTGTACGGCGAGACGGTGCGAGTGGAGTGGGTGCAGCGCCTGCGCGATGTGCAGGCGTTTCCTTCCCGCGACGCGCTGGTGGCGCAACTGGAGCGCGACCGGCAGGCGGCGCGGGCGAGCCTCAACCGGTAGAGAGATGCGATGAGCACGATTCGTGGGCGCCTGATCATGATCGGCATCCTGGTGCTGGGGAGCCTCCTGTCCCTGCTGCCGCGCAACGTCAAGCAGCGCGTCGTCGATCAGACGACGGGCCGCATGAAGGACACGACGATTCGTCGCGTGCCGATCAACCTGGGACTCGACCTGCAAGGCGGCATCCATCTCGCCCTCGAGGTCGATGAGAGTCAGGGTCCCGTGCCCGACTGCGCCGACGCGATCCAACGCGCCGAGCGCGTGGTGCGAACCCGGATCGACGAATTCGGCACGACGGAGCCCGTCGTGCAGATTCAGGGGCGCTGCCGTCTGATCGTGGAGCTGGCGGGCGAGAAGGACCCGGCACGCGCCAAGAGCGTCATCGCACGGACGGCCTTCCTCGAGTTCCGCATCACCGACATGAAGAACCTATTCCAGAATGCGCTGCCGCAGCTCGATGCCGCCCTGCGGCGCGCCGGAGTCAAGGCGCGTGGCGCGGGGCCCTCGGCGGTGTCGCAGCTCTTCGGCAGCGACACGAGCAAGGCGGCCCGCGATTCGGCCACCGACGCGAACACGCCTGGCGTGCTGTCCTCGCTGCTGTTCCAGGGTCAGCTCCCCGGCGAGTTCCTGGTGCCTGAAGAGCAATGGGAGCTCGCGGATAGTCTCATCCAGCGGCCCGACGTGCGGCAGCTCATCCCCCGGGGCATCGACCTCAAGTGGGGGGCGCAGATCGAGTCGCGGGGAGCCCGGTCGTATCGCCCGCTCTACGCCGTCGAGTCGCGCCCCATCATCACGGGCGAGGAGCTGGTCAAGGCCACGGCGCGGCGCGATCAGCTCACCAATCAGTCGGTCGTCGAGTTCACCCTGTCGCGCCGCGGAGGCCGCAAGTTCGGGGAGGAGACGGCGCGGCACATTCAGGACTACATGGCCATCATCCTCGATGGCCGCGTGCAAGGCCAGCCGCCCGTCATCCGCAGCCAGATCAACACGCGTGGCCAGATCGAGCTGGGGACGAAACCGCTGCAGGAGGCGAGCGACCTGGCGCTCGTGCTGCGCGCCGGCGCGCTGCCGGCCCCGCTTCAGATCGTCGAGGAGCGGGCGATCGGGGCGTCGCTCGGGGCCGACTCGATCAACGACGGCATCCGCGCCGGCGTCGTCGGCGTGGCGCTCGTGATCGTGATCATGGTCGGGTACTACCGGCTCTCCGGCGTCCTCGCCGTCGCCGCCCTCACCTTCTACTGTCTGTTCACACTCGCGGGCCTCTCGGCGTTCGGATTCACGCTGACCTTGCCAGGTCTCGCGGGGTTCGTGCTGTCCATCGGCATCGCGGTGGACGCCAACGTGCTGATCTTCGAGCGCATCCGTGAAGAGCTGGTCCACGGCAAGTCGCTCCGGCTCGCCGTGGACGACGGCTTCAAGCACGCGATGAACGCCATTGTGGACTCGAACGTCAGCACCGCGCTCACCGCCTTCATTCTGTATCTCGTCGGCACGGGCCCGGTGAAAGGCTTCGCCATCACCCTGATCATCGGTATCGCCGCCTCGATGATCTCGGCGATCTTCGTGGTGAAGACCCTCTTCCTCATCTGGCTGCAGCGGCGGCCGGCCATGACTACCCTGAGCGTCTGATGATCAGATTCTTTGCGAACGCGAACTACGACTTCATCAAGTGGAGCCGCTGGGCCTACGGGATCACGGCGGCGATCATGCTCCTGGGCATCGGATTCCTGGCGACCCGCGGCCTCAACTACAGCATCGAGTTCACCGGCGGCACGCTCATGCAGGTCGAGACCAAGACGGTGGTCCCGACCGGCAAGATCCGCCAAGCGCTCGACGACGCCGGGCTCCATGGCGCCGAAATCCAGACCTTCGGATCCGATACGAGCTACGTAATTCGGGCCCGGATCACGGCCGAGGCGGGTGAGTCGGAGGAGACGAACACGCAGGCGGTCGCGGCCGCTGTGCGTCGCGCCCTCGACGCGAGCGCCGGCGCCAGCCAGTACACGGTCGTGCGCACCGAGGCGGTGCGGCCCAAGGTCGGGAAGGAGCTGCAGGGCAAAGCCTTCCTCGCGATCATCCTGTCGTTCTTCGTCACGCTCACATACCTCGCGGCACGGTTTGAATGGCGCTTCGGGCTCGCGGCCGTGCTCGCGACCGCGCACGACGTGCTCGCCACCATCGCGTTCATCAGTGTGATGCACCTCGAGGTGAGCCTCATCGTGGTCGGCGCGGTGCTCACCGTGGTCGGCTACTCGCTGAACGACACGATCATCATCTTCGATCGCGTGCGCGAAAACCTCCACAAGTACCGCCGCCAAAACCTGTACGAGATCCTGAACCTCTCGATCAACGAGACATTGCCGCGCTCGGTGCTGACGCACGGGACGACGATCGCCACTACGCTGGCGCTGCTCTTCCTCGCGGGAGAGGTGATCCGGCCGTTTGCGTGGGTGATGTCGTTCGGAATCTTCACCGGCACCTTCTCGTCGATCTACATCGCCGCGCCGATTCTGCTGCTCATCGAGAAGCGCTGGCCCGGGGAGGACGCGCGCGGCGTGCGTGCCATCGGTGCGCGAGCGCCCACGCCGGCCCCGGCCGGTCCGGCGGCGCCCAAGAGCGTTCAGCCGCCGCCGCCGGTTCCGCGCGTGCCGGCTCGGTAGTAGGGGCGCAGCATGCTGCGCCCCTGCCTCGTGGATGCCCACTGTCATCTGGGGGATGCGGCGTTCGAAGCGGATCGAGACGCGGTGCTCGATCGGGCGCGCGCCGCCGGCGTCGCGCACGTGATGGTTATCGGCGAGTCACTCGCGGGGAGCGAACGGGCTGTGGCGTTGGCGCGTGGCGTGCGTGGGCTGTCGGCGACGGCGGGTGTGCATCCACACGATGCCTCGAGTTGGTCGCCGGAGGTCGAGGCGCGCTTGCGTGACCTGCTCGCCGCGCCGGAAACGGTCGCGGTGGGAGAGACGGGGCTCGACTACCACTACGAACACTCGCCGCGCGAGGCGCAGCGACGCGCGTTCGAGGCGCAGCTAACCCTGGCGGTCGAGTTCGGCAAGCCGGTGGTCGTCCACGCGCGCGAGGCCGACGCCGACATGGCGGCGATGCTGCAAGCATGGAGAGGCGAGAAGGGTGCCGTGGTCCTGCACAGTTTTTCGTCGGGGGCGGACGTCTGGGAGGCCGGGATGGCGATCGGAGCCTACTTCTCGTTCAGCGGCATGATCACCTTCAAGAACTGGACGCCCGTCGTCCCGCTGACCGCATATCCGCCCGACCGGTTGTTGGTCGAAACCGACTCCCCGTTTCTCGCCCCCGTGCCGCATCGCGGCAAGCGTAACGAGCCTGCCTACGTCCGTGAAGTCGCGGCACGTGCCGCGGCGCTTTGTGGTGAGCCGCTCGAGACGCTCGCCCAGCGGACGACCGAGAACGCACGCCGCTGTTTCGGGCCGCAGATCGATTCCGCGCTATGACCACCACCGCGAAGGTCCCCTCCGACATCGAGATCGCGCAGGCCGCAAAACTGCGGCCCATCGCCGACGTCGCCGCAGAGCTGGGACTCGGCGACGACGAAGTCGAGTTGTACGGGAAGTACAAGGCGAAGATCGCGCTCTCCGCGCTCGAGCGGCGCAAGCCGAAGGGCCGGCTCGTCCTCGTCACCGGCATCAGCCCCACGCCGGCGGGGGAAGGGAAGTCCACCGTGACCGTCGGGGTCACGCAGGCGCTGCGCAGAATCGGGAAGAATGCAATCCTGTGCATGCGCGAGCCGTCGCTGGGGCCCGTGTTCGGTGTGAAAGGCGGCGCGGCGGGCGGCGGCTTCGCTCAGGTCGTGCCAATGGAGGACATCAACCTCCATTTCACGGGCGATTTCCACGCGATCGCCGCCGCGCACAATCTCCTGTCCGCGATGCTCGACGCGCATCTCCACCACGGCAACGCGTCGGGGCTTGATGCGCGGCGCATCACGTGGCCGCGCACGATCGACATGAATGACCGCG
>Ga0193737_1000035_pt1 | contig 24130 bp, 25 predicted proteins | sample L2m2metaG_FD_165510 | JGI IMG/M metagenome (GOLD analysis project Ga0193737, IMG submission 165510) | Soil microbial communities from a riparian zone of the East river system, Colorado, United States - L2m2 | ecosystem: Environmental > Terrestrial > Soil > Riparian zone | place: USA: East River... | reverse complement strand
AAAGAAAATAAAGTAAAGTAGAAAAATTGAAATGAAAATGACATGGAATTACATGACTAGATTCAAGTCAAATAAAGTTCCATTTGACTACTTTTCAATTGGATTGTCTATCATGTTTCCCCATTCTGTCCATGAACCGTCGTAATTTTTGACGTTAGGATATCCTAGGAGATACTTTAGTACAAACCATGTATGCGATGATCTTTCACCAATTCTACAATACGAAATTACTTCTTTATCCGGCGTAATTCCTTTAGCTTGGTAAATCTTTGCTAGCTCATCAGCGGACTTGAATGTTCCATCCTCATTTACTGCTTGAGCCCACGGAATATTTGCTGCACCCGGAATATGTCCACCCCTTTGAGCATGTTCTGTCGGATATTCTGGAGGAGCTAATATTTCTCCGGTGAATTCTTTTGGACTTCTAACATCTACTAGCGCCTTACTGCCAAGAGTATCACTCACATACCTTAGAAACACGCGTATGTTGTTGTCAGGATCAGAACTTTTGAAATTTCCTTTCGGAAAAGTTGGCACATCCTTTGTAAGCGCTTTGTCTTCTTCCAGCCATTTTTTCCTTCCTCCATTCATCAATTTCATATTCTTGACTCCATAATACGTCAGTGCCCAAAATGCGAACGCAGCAAACCAATTATTAAAATCTCCATAAAGGATTAATGTAGTATCATCACTAACTCCTACTCTTTGCAACAAATCCTGGCTTGCTTGCTTGCTTAGAATATTTCTTGCAAGAGGATCGTTAATGTCAACTTTCCAATCTATAAGGACTGATCCTGGTATGTGTCCCAAGACATAGTTTGCAGTAGGATCATAATCTACCTCAGCGATGCGAACTTTGGGATCATTTAGATGATCTTCAACCCATTTTGTATCAACTAGAACTTCTGGATGAGAATAATTCAATTCATAACACCTACCTTAAATTTACTTTTAGCTTATATTAGTTTTTCACGAATAGATACTTGAAAAGTGGTAATATTACATGAAACTAAAACAATGAAAGTGCTAATTGATTAACCATGATCAGCACCTCTATATCCTATTTTCAATTCCGCATCACCGTCATATTTTGGCTTGATAGCAAGTTGTCCAGGAGTATATATCAGATGCTCTTTTGTAAATGATGATAATTCATAGTCGTTTGTCATATATAGTGCATAAAAAGGGCAAGCATCAACACACAGACCGCAAAACACACATTTTCCATAATCAATTTGTGGCATTATGGCTTTCTTGTTATGTTTCCATTGTTCATCGACCTTTACCATTCCAATTGCTTCAGCAATTCCCTCACAGGCTATAGCGCAAAGCTGGCATCCGGTACATTTATCGTGAAATAGGATATGTCGACCTCTAGAACCTGCGATTCCAACTCCTCTCTTTGGATCAAATTGATATCCATCGCCTACAAACTTTAGTTTCTTTTCTGGATATCTGAGTGTAAATCTCTTGAGAAGAAGATGCTTTGATCCAGATTCTATTGCCTTTATGAAGCCTCCTGCGGAATTCATGTGATTAACTTGTGGTCAGCTATATTTTAAGTTAAGAATAGGTCATGATATCTTGGAACAAATCAAAACATGCCATTTAATACTTGGGTATGATTTAGATCCGTGGCCACTTACGCAGGCACAATCCTATAGATGGTCCCATCTATCCCCAATACATAGAGATAGCCATCCTGTCCAGCTTGTATATCCGTTATTACTCCAAACCCTCGAGCAAATATGACACTTTGAACTTCCTGAGGAGTATCGGCTACCTTATCATTTAAGGGCGGATCCAAAAGTAACTGCTCTCTATTAGAATCAAGTTTGAAATTGTAAAGGTTGCCAGTTTTTACATCGCCCACAAATATCGTATTCTCATATTGCGCTCCAAGTTTAGATGAATTCAGGAATTTTAGAGCTGTTGGAGCAACAGTTTCCTTCCATACGAACTCAGGATCACTGTATTTTCCTTTTCCCTCAAAATCAAATAAATCTTCATTGGGGTCAAATCTTGATAGAGCCATACCCATGGCCTTTCTCCAGCCACTATTAAAGCCAGGATATACATAATTAATTTCATCCTTGTCGACTCCACCGTTTTCACTATCCCACAAGTTACCAGTAACAGGATCAAAATCAAACCCAAAGCTATTGCGTATCCCATATGCATAATATAGTATATTTGGAACCTTACTCCCAAAAGGGCCGTCAGGCACAGACTTGCCATCTTGCGTCACTCTTAAGATACCGCTTGTACCGTCTGGAGCATTGCCTCTCATAATATTCTGAATGTTGCCCATTCTACCTCCTACATCTCCCACTACAACATATACGTTCTTGTCAGGTCCTATCACAACTTTTCCGCCGTTATGATTATTCTCATGTCCCAATATGGGAGAATTCGCGGGCAAATTCAAAAGCAAAAGTGGATTTACAAGTCTGTTATCGACCAATTCGTACCTGTATAATCTGTTACCAATAACGATTCCAGAACTATTGGCCTCAGTATAGTATAGGAATACAAAGGTCTTTCCCTCTTCACTCTTTGACACTGCAATTCCTAACATCCCCAACTCTACTTCAGTTCCAACCTTCACTTGCAGAAGTGGTGTGTCTTGAAGGCTACCATTAAAGACTCTCTGGACCTTTCCTGTGTTTTTCTCTAAAACAAGAATATCATCTGGCCCAAGAAAGGCCATACCAGTTATTGGCCCCTTAAGGCCATCCTTAAAGGTTAATTCAACTTTCAAAGAAGGATCAGCTAAAGTCTGTCCAGTGCTCTCAGGCAAAGCTCTCACATATGCTGCATGAGAAATATTGTTCTCGTAAATAATTGGAGCAAAAGCAAAAGTGGGAACTAAGATTAAATTAAAAATCAGTATAACTATTATCTGCCTTTTCATCATTAGGAAAAATTCTTGTCAATCTTTTATCTGTTTTGAAATAATGTTAGCCAAATTGTGCATCTATTTATTTTCTGTACCTTCTTCTGACCAAAACAAGCTGATAGATTTTCATTCATACCTGGCCGACTGTTAGCGCTAGAATTGGCTAGAATCAATGGTTATTAAAGTAACTCGCAGATTAAAGTTGAAAATAGAAAGATAGATAATATGTTTATCCATATTTATCCTATAATTTGACAAGTAGCCTTATTTCTCTATCATCATTAGATGACAAATATGTAAAAGAAAAGAGTAATTTGAATTCAGAACCAGAGTGGATGATGGAAATAAGGAATAATGCGTTTTCAAACTATTCCTCTCTCCCTCACGAAGTTTCACCTTTGTATAAGAAATATTCTGATGCCAATCTTCTATATCCGGAACGTGTTTATCTTTCTCAAGGGACTAAAACTTATGCTCCAGAAGGGTATCTTAATGAAAGGATAAAAGAGCTACAAAAGGAAACTAGTATTCTTAAAATAGGCTCTTCAATAGTTCATTCGAATGTTCCAGAAAAGCTGTTAAAACAAGGTGTAGTTATTTCAGATCTTAAGAGTGCAATAAAGAATTACGGAAGTATTATTAAAGATAGACTGTATTCAAATCAACTTAACTATACTGAAGACAAGTTTCTAGCTTTGGAATTGTCCTGCTTTGACTCTGGTATTTTTGTGTACATCCCAAAGAGTGTAATAATAGATGAGTCAATAAGAATCATCGATGTATTAGCACCAGATGGAACATCTTCGATAACAAGGAACATCGTAATATCAGAATCAAATTCAAAGGCAAGCATAGTTCAAGAATTATATAGTAACGAACAATCTGATAACAAGGTTCAACAGTCATTGTTTGAACTTTTAGAATGCTATGTTGGATCAAACTCGGAACTGGAAGTTGTAACACTGCAAGCAATGGATGAGAAAAGCACAGTTAACTTCTCAAATAGGAAGGCATTCATTGATAGGGATGCAAAAATGTCATGGTATATGGGATTATTTGGAGCCCAGCTTTCAAGATATAAAATTGACAATATCATGAAGGGAGAAGGAGCGAGTGCGGAAGATGTTGAAATTATTTTTGGCGTCAATGACCAGTCGTTTGATGTGACCTCAAATCTTATTCACGAGGGACCAAACACAAGGGGAAGAGTGTTATCAAAATCAGTAATGAAAGACAACTCCAAGTCACTCTTTAAGGGTATGATAAAAATTAATAAAAATGGAAAATCTGCAGAATCATATCTTGCTGGTCATTCTATATTGTTGGATAAAGGAGCAAAGTCCGATACGATACCTGGACTAGAAATTGAAACAAATGAAGTAAGGGCGACGCATTCGGCATCTGTTGCGCAAATAGATGAAAACCAAATCTTCTATCTTATGTGTAGAGGACTTAGTAACGAAGAATCAAAAAGGGAAATTGTTAGCGGCTTTTTGGAACCATTGTCTCGCAAAATGGGCCCGACCATTAGAGCTTGGGTGAACTATCTTATGGAAAATAAATGGCTCGGAAAACCTTTGATGCTCAAAACTGATGAGGCAATGGAACATATACTTGAAGTTGAAAAATCCAGATATAGAGAGACAGAAGACATATTTGAGAAACATTATAAGTATAGATAGATGGAAAAGATTACTAAATGTGATTTATTTTGAGTTCATGGATTAAGGTATGTGAGATAAAGACACTAAATAGCGGTGAAATGTTAGATTTTGATCACAATGATAAAAAAATTCTAATTACAAAAATAAAAAACAAAATCTACGCTACTGATAGGATATGCACACACGCGTATGCCGATCTTTCTACCGGGTTCTTGAATGAAGACGATAACACCGTTACCTGTCCACTCCACATGTCTAGATTTAATCTAGAAAGTGGGGTACCTGAGAATTTACCAGCCGAAGAACCTCTCAAGACATATGGCACAGAGGTTAAAGACGGTTGGGTTTACATTTTAATTTGACAGGATAATAAAAGTTATACCGCCGTATCACGTTGTACTTTTTTTGGTCTAATGGAATAGATTAACAGTGCAATAATAATTGCCATTATGATGTAATTAATAGGAGGAGTTATAATCATTGAAATTGTTCCTATCTTTGGTACTAAATATACAACTTTTCCAACGTAATTCTCTGTAAATAGTGGATAGTCTATTCCTGGGATGGAATAGGGGTTTGCATCTCCTCTTGTTCTAATGACTTCTTTTTGAAAAAAGTTGCCAATTTCAGCTACTCTGTGTACTATAACTTTTGGTTTTCCATCTTCCGTTTTAGCTTCAGGTGCTCTGAAAACTATAATGTCTCCGACTTTAAGATTATTAAATGAAGTATCAAAAGAATTATTCTTAATTATTACGATATCGCCTATGTTTATTGTCGGAATCATACTACCACTAACTACCACATAAAAAGGATTAAAGGATCCAAATAATGTGTGAATAGAAAGCAGACCGCCCCCAATAATAATTGCAATTCCAATCAAACTATATATCGTATTTTTGTTCATTTTGGATATATCTTGGTAATCAATTACAATTGACCATTAAAACCTATTGATCGGAATCGGAATCATGACATTAAAAAATATAACTAGTAAAATTACTTTACTTGCTTATGGAAAAAAAGGAGAACAATCTGCTTGCACGAGAGGAGTCTATCAAGAACAAAGAAAGATGTCATGATTTACTCTTAGCGTCACAAAAAGTGCGCTACGTGGGTATGATAAATAATTTTGGAAGGACAATTGCCGGACAGTTACGTGCAGGCCTCGTACCATTACTGAATGTTGAACATGCAATAAATGAACATTTTATTGAGGCTACCCGAAATCAGTTACGCAAAGCATTTGATCCCGTCTTGGGCAACACGCTATACACTCTAACCGTAAATCAGAAGGTGATAACTTTGACTATTCCGATTCGATCCGGGGGATACTATTATATCACATTGGATAATGACATTGCAAGCCAAGAATTAATAAAATTAGTAGATTTGCTAACTGAAAAAATTAATAGTTATTCTAGTTAACCCAATTTATTTAGCAAACGCCTTTAATCTCTTTTTGAATTCCACGTCTCTTGCTATTGATGGATGAGAAGGATCTACCAATATAATTTCGTACCAAATGTTTTTACCATCTTTATATAGGAAATAAGAACCCATAACTTCCATATTAGGATACTTTTCGTTTACTCTTCGTTGTGCAACTAGCTTCATACTATCTGATTGCTTAATTCTAACTACACCTAGGTGTTTTGGCCTTCTACCAGATACGGGACGCTGCTTTCTCATTCCGCCTCTTTTTACTTTTGTGCGAATTACAATGATGCCCTGTTTTGCTTTGTATCCGAGCTTGTGAGCTCTATCCAGTCTACTAGGTCTGTCTACTCTGTGTATGGTGGGTTCTTTTCTCCATGCCATTGCTCTGCTCTTTAATTCGTCCGAATTGGTCTTCCACATCTTTGTCCACATATCGGCCATGTGCTGATGCATATAACAGATAATTCCAGACAAGGCCTTAATATCTGTATTTTGTTGACTCGCCATAATACCGATAAAAAAGAGCAAAAAAAATCGTTTTTGAGATTGACTTGATATTTCATCGATTGGTAAGTAGTGTCTGGATTACCTTTTCTGCTATGACTGTTGAAGCAAGCTCCTGCGCTTCTTTTGTTTGAGCAGCAATATGAGGGGTGCAAATGATGTTTGGCAATTGTAGTAACTCGGTGTTGGTCGGAGGCTCTACTTCAAAAACATCGAGTGCTGCTCCAGCGATTCTTTTTTCACTTAACGCAGTAAACAAAGATTGCTCATCTATTATTTCTCCTCTAGATGTGTTAATGAGATAGGCGGTTGGTTTCATGTACGACAGTGTTTGTGAATTTATCAGATGTTTAGTATCGGCAGTTAATGGTACATGACACGTGACAAAGTCTGAATTTTCAAGTAGCGTCTTTAAATCCGTTTTTATCATTCCTACTTCTCTAACATATTCTTGATTTATGGGAAATATGTCGTAGCCTATCAAGTTCATACGGAGACATTTTGCTATTCTACCGAGATTTCTTCCTATATTTCCCACTCCAATTATTCCCAAATATTTTCCTCGAAGCTCGCTACCAACGAGTTCTTTTTTTAACCATTTGCCTTCCTTTATCCCATCGTTGGCCTTTGGAATATTTCTACATAGTGATAACATATGGCCTATTACAAGTTCTGATACTGCATTCATTGCAGCCTCAGCAGCATTCAAAACCTTAATTCCTTTAGTATCCGCATAATTCGTATCAATATTATCCAATCCTACACCTACTCTGGCAATGATTTTGACGTTTGGAGCAGCGTCAATTATGTCCTTTGTTATCTTGGTTCTGCTTCTAACTATTATTACATCACAGTCTCTTACAGAAGAGATTAATTCATCATGCACAACATCGGGTTTGTAATCGACAACCAAGCCCGCTTTTTTCAATATAGAAATTCCTATTTCATCTATGGCATCGCAGATAATTATTCTGCCCTCAACCTGCATGAGAGTATGCAAATTGTAGGTCTTATAATTTGGTTGCTAAATTATTGCAATTACCTGTAGCTAGAGTTAGAAATTATTTCGGCGATTACCGCATCAACATAGTACTTTTGCTTCCCTTGCAAGTCATTTATTTCCCATGCAAAATGACTACCGCCAGTATTAGTAGTATCCGTATGACCGATAATTTTTCCAATATTGTTTTGTTCCGGATTTGACTCATACACATTCCCATCCGACTTTACATAAACATAGTGGGGAGGTTTGTCTAACCGGTCTTCTGATATATTATACGTGCTGACTACCCTTGCTATGGCCACATCTGGAGGAATTGGCAATCTTGACAACGAGGGTCGATTTTGAGAATCCTGGAGACCCAAAAAAACAACAAGTGTTACCAATATTCCAAAGGATATGGTAATTAAGATTCTTTTATTCACCAACAGTCGACCTCATTCTATACATTTATTGATTGATTGATTGATCGATTGAATTAAACACGAAAACATATCAATATCACACCGATTAATTTATCAATTATTATTTTGAACCAAGAATATTTTTCTTTGAAAGGGCATTGTCCAGCTCTTCTTTTGTCATCAGTCCTTTTTCAAGGATCAATTCTCTAATGCTCTTGTTAGTTGTCATAGATTCCTTGTATATCTCGGATGCTTTGAGGTATCCTATATGTGGATTGAGCAGAGTGACCAATATGGGACTTTTTTCTACAAATGAAGCTAGTTTCTGCTCATTTGCTTTCAATCCATCTATCATATTTGTTGCATAAACTCCCAGAAAGTTTTTTAACATATCAGTAGACTCCAACATGTCTTTTATCATTCCTGGTAACATTACATTTAATTCAAATTGACCTGACTGAGCAGCAAGAGCAACCGAAACATCGTTACCTACTATTATAAAACAAATCATGTTAAGACACTCCGACAGTGATGGATTTACTTTACCCGGCATTATAGACGAGCCAGCATGTACCACAGGTATTGTAATTTCGGACAATCCTGCTATAGGACCTGATGCCATTAATCTTAAATCATTTGACATTTTTATTAATTCAATTGCAATATTCCTCAAAATAGAAGAACACATTGTGATGTCAAATTTACTCTGTAAGGAAAAGAAATAGTTCTGTGAATGCTTTAAATTCAATCCCGATATTTGGGATAGATATTTGATTACCAGCTTGCTGTAGCCTGGAGGTGCGTTAGCTCCGGTCCCGACCGCTGTTCCACCAAGGCCAACATATTCCAAATCAGAACTAGTATCGACAATTTTATCCAGACCTCTCTTAAGAGAAAAGGCATATTCACTAAATTCCTCACCAAGTGTAACAGGTATCGCATCCATTAGGTGAGTTCGACCTATTTTAATGACGTCTTTAAATTCCACACCTTTTTTTTCAAGCGATGCTATGAGTAAATTAAGTGAATCTTCAACTTCTTTCAAATTCATTAATAACGCAATATGCATCGCTGTTGGAAATGTATCGTTACTAGATTGAGACATATTTACATCATCGTTTGGATTAATAAATGAATAATCGCCGATTTTGTGGCCACTAATTTCAAGAGCCTTGTTGGCGATAACTTCGTTTGTATTCATATTAAATGCCGTTCCTGCACCTGAATTAATAGCATCCACTATAAATTGATCCAATAAATCTCCAGATAGTATTTTATCGCATGCCTTTACTATTGCATCGGCTTTTTCTCCAGCCAAAATTTTCAAATCTCTGTTCGCCAGTGCTGCAGAACGCTTTATCATCACAAATGCCCTTATCATATTCAAGTGTGACCTCTGACCTGTTACTTTGTATTGGTTAGAAGCTCTCACGGTGAATGGTCCATAATATGCGTTAGCGGGGACTTTGACTTCTCCTAAAGAGTCTTTGTCTACGCGATACGACTCCATAAACACAAAAACCAGCAATGATCTAATAAATCAATCGACTCTGCATAATGACTAATTAAAACATGAAAAAATCGACATTCGACTAACCCATGTGTCCCAGTGCTATTACCACAAGTGACTACTTTACTCTCCAATAATTTTGACTAGTACGCGCTTGTTTCGACAACCATCAAACTCTCCGTAAAAGATTTGTTCCCAAGGTCCAAAATCAAGCTTACCATTAGTGATGGCTATTACTGCTTCTCGACCCATCACTTGACGTTTCAGATGAGCGTCAGCGTTATCTTCTCCAGTATCATTATGCCGGTACTGTTTAATGGGTAAATGAGGTGAAAGTTTCTCAAGCCATCTTTCAAAATCGGCGTGTAAACCTCCTTCATCATCGTTAATGAAAATGCTTGATGTAATATGCATTGAGTTAACTAAACAAAGACCTTCATTGATTTTCGAGTCATGTACAATTTTTTCTATCTCAGGTGTTATATTTACCAATTTGAATCTCTTCTCAACATGAAATGTTAAATACCTTGTAACCGATTTCATATTACTGGAAAATTAAATTTATTACTTAAATTTCTTATCGGTATCTGAATAAAAAAACTCTTATTACAAATATCAAGTATTTCAAATCGCTAAACAAATGTTCAGAAATAGGTTCGATGCTAAATCTGGGTTACTCGTCTCAATAATTGCGGTTGCAATTGTCTTTGTGTTTCTTGTAGCATTTGAATTTAATGAAAATAATAACTCATTTGGTCAAACAGATCAGTTTTCTAAATCTGAAAATGCTTCAAGAAGCCAAGCGACCTTACAGTTTCAAAGTCAATTTTGTGGAATGAATTCTACTCTTAATAGTAACTCATTCATTACTGAATATTTACTTCCGCAGAAATGCGAAATGCCGTTAGGTATTTTGGCAGATAACGATTCACTTTGGTATATATCCACCAAATTGGGGACTCTTGGGAAATTCGATGTTAACAATAACAAGAGTGAAGAGTTTAAAATCCCTGTTTGGGACAGCCGTTCGAAGCCCACTGACATGTCACAAACCTGGGATGTCAAGACAGATTCAAAAGGAAATATCTGGTTCACTGACGAAAAACAAAATGGAATATGGAAGTATGAACAAGAAAATAAGAATTTTAGTTTCTTTCCTGTACCCGAACGACCTTCAGCGTTTGGTACAATATATCCCGTTTCAATTGCATTCAACGGTGATGATGAAATCTATTTCGTAGGTATTCGATCAAAATCCCTTTGGTCGGCAAACGTCTCAGATTTGAAAAATATGTCGCCGCAAGGTATTTCAAATATTTCTATTCCACTATCATCATTCAATGGAATAGATCCAGACTTGGTAAGTACTGGTTCAATTGACATAGACAGGGACCGAAATGTCATTTGGTTATCGGTACTCGCGTTCGGAGTTAAAGGCGAATTGTTCAAGTTTGATCTTGCTACGAAGACATTCACCCCCTATGAGTTACCTGACCATCTTGACTCCCCGGTGGGAATTGCTATTGATAAAAAGGGCAACCCCTGGATAACTGACCATGGAACCAGTATTTTCTTTATGGTTAATTCTACGAATGGCAAAATTTCGGAGTTTAGTACTTCGCCACTTTCGCGGATCTCGGCAAATATTCCAAAGGATTTCAGCTATACCCTGCCTTACTGGATCAGGATGGATGCAACGGGGAATCTTTGGTTCAACGAACATATTGGTAACAAAATCGCAAAATTCAACCCTACAGATGGAACGTTAGTTGAATATTGGATACCTACACAAAATAGCTTGTGGGCGCCCTGTACCCCAAATGAAAGTTCTTGTGGGATATCTAACACTCTTCAGTTTTCGATAGGAAAAAATAACCAACTGTGGTTTTCAGAATGGACAGAAAATAAACTAGGCATGTTGAATAGTTCAAAACCGCTATCATTTGTTGTGGATAGTAGCTCCAATGAATTCAATATCAAGCGTGGAGAAACTATTGAAATACCACTAGTCGTATCGGCTAACCAGCAAGCAGACCTTAAAATGATTGCCTCATCCACGTTTACGAATACAGGTAATTTTGGAAACTCATCTTTTTCGTTCAGCCAAGATTCATTCTCTATGAACCCAGGTGAAACAAAGAATGTTACTTTTTTGCTTACTCCTTCAGCAGATCTAGAAAATCGTGAGTATACCTTGATGATAGGAGCGGAAAATAATGAAATGTCCTATCTTAATTCAATAAAAGTACATATTTCGTAAACTAATTAGTCCGCTCGAGAGCTTCTATACCGGGCATTTTATCTCCCGCCAAAAATCTGAGAGATGCCCCACCTCCGGTTGATAGATGAGTTACCTCGTTTTCTGAGACCCCTGATTTTTTGAGAGCAGCAATGGAATCACCACCACCCACAAGTGTCGTTGCACCCCTCCAAAAAGCAAGAGCCATGCTCTTTGCTACACTCATAGTCCCCGCAGAGAATTGACTGACTTCGAACATTCCCATAGGTCCATTCCAAAAAATGGTACCAAATCCGTTCCCACCGATTTCAGAAGAATACCTCATAGAAGTTTCATTACCTATATCAAATCCACTCATTCCGTCTGGTATATCACCAGTAATGGATGAAAAAGAGTTTTCCTCAGAAGAGACTATGTGATCAACTGGAAGGAGTATTTTTTCACCATATGACGAAAGGGCTTTTTTCACCCAATCATAGTGTTCCTCATCAAATAGCGAATTACCAATTTTAAATCCTTTTGCCTTAAGAAACGTGTAAGCTGCTCCACCACCAATCAGTAATTTATCTGCCTTTGGTAGTAAATTTTCCAAAGCTCCGATTTTATCCTTAATTTTGGAACCTCCGATTACAAGTGTGAATGGCTTTTTTGGATTATATCTTATCATTGAAAGATATTCTATTTCTTTCTTTAAACTAAATCCTGACAATCGGACTTCAAAATTTCTTACAGCCCCATATGTTGAAGCATGTTTTCTGTGAGACGTACTGAATGCATCATTAACATATACATCGGCTAATGATGATAGGGACTTGGAAAATTCAGGATCATTATTCTGCTCCTCTGGATAGTATCTCAGATTTTCTAAAAGTAAAATACTGCCATAATTTAGCTTGTCGATCTTGGCCTGCACCTCGGGACCAATGCAGTCGTCAATAAAGTCAACTTTCCTGTTGAGAATTTCTTTCAGTCTCGCAGCTACTGGAGCAAGTGTGTTGTTGTGATCACGGAATTTAGGTCTGCCAAGATGAGAAGCCAAAATGACCTTTGCTCCTCTTTTGACGAGATATTCAATAGTGGGAATTGCACTCCTAATTCGGTAATCTTCAGTAACAGCACCGTTGTTAATTGTTATATTGAAGTCTACTCTTACTAAGACTTTCTTTCCATAATATTGAATATCATCAAGGTCTGATATAGATCTGAGCATCTATTTCCAAGTATGGCTTTTATGTACTAGTAGGATAAACTTTTCTCCTACTTTTAGGACATTTGGCAGAATTGCAAGTTTTCCAGGGGTATAGTTACGTGTATAGATTAGTGTCTGACTTTCGAATTTCTATTGTAACTCTGTCACCCACTCTAATTCCAATATCTTCGTACTCCCTTACACTGATTTTGAATGTTGGAGAATCGCTAACACCTCCACCGGACATCATTCTAGAGATATTACCCATAGCTTTTGGAAGATTTTTCATCATGTCTTCCGGCGATGAAAATGCCATAACATTTGAACCGAATGGGTTCACTGGTTTATCGGTTTTGTAATCATTAGGGTCACTGAAACCAACGTAGACATAAGGACCTCCATCCTGTGCAGCCTCTATACGTGCTACAATAAAGTCTTTTTTCATACTTGCCATAGTACTTATTGTCCTATAGCATATAATTGCCTTTCCATTAAATATTTTCCAGCCAGAAAGAGCTATTAAAAAAAAGATTTTACTTATTCAATCATGGACTACGAATTATAACTCATCGCCATCTTTTAGTTTGTAATGTCTGATTTCTATGTCAGTAGTATGGACGTACTATGCTTTAGGAAGTTAAAATAGTAATTCTTGATCCTCGTTCCTTAAATTTGAAATGATTTTTATTTAGCTAATCTATATTTTACCAAATCATAGTAATTCATTTACATTGCAAGCCATGTCGACTTTGAATAACGAAATATGGGTTGATCATAATTTATTGAAAATCACGTAAAGAGTACTGCACAATCAAAATAAATCTTGATATGCGTCAGGGCTTTATATCCGATATTAATTGTCCTGAACGCTCTGGCTTTTTAATGAAGTTATCTTGACACTTGTGGGACAACCTAATTTGCTTGATGCAACTTTGAAACCATCCTTTGCCAGCTGGAGGTTTGTTTTTGAAACATACGCTTCAAATATCGACTGATCTGGCCTTACCCTGGCAGCAAGCCCGGTGGCCTTGCCAAATGCTCTCCTCATTCCCTCCTGCAATCTGTCTGCACCAGCAGTAGCAATCATTTTATTTTCACGCAGAACCAGGTGAGGATAAACAGTAAGCCTAGAAAAAAAGCTCATATCTCCTGCTTGGGCCATTCTCTTATTTGCAGCCAGCCTTGCTGACTCAAGAGCATTGTGTCTAATCTGCATTTTCTCACTAACAATTAATTCAAGCTTATAATCATAATCTGCTTTAGATTGCCCTGACGAAAACCTTGCAATTTTAAGCTGAGGTTTTCCAGAAATGTATTCTCTCCTTACATAGGGCATTCCTTTAGTTTCTCTATAGTTAACTCCTTTCACAATTCATAACCTGTTTTAATACTTAAATGCCTCTTTCAGAGTGATTTAATCGTTATGTCTTCAGAAGCAGATCAAAACGGTGAATTCCAAAATGTAATCGAGGGGGTCTTAACAAGAAAATGCTTGATAAAGATTGAAGATTCAAGATCTCAAGATCAGCTTCGCAATAAAGGATTTGGAGACAAAGACGATAATAATTATTTGTTAGAAACTTACGAAGCTCTCTATCTTCTCTACCTTAACAAGTTAATCATAACAAATGGGAGTGTTGTCAGCTTTAGCGATCTACTCAAACACGTATTAAGATATGACAAGGATATTGTTACAAAATTTTTAGTATATAGAGACTTAAGGAGCAGGGGATACGTTGCAAAGGAAGGGTTTGGATTTGGTGCAGATTTCAGAGTGTACGAAAGAGGTGGGTATGAAAAGAAACAAGCAAAATTTGTCGTCTTTTGCGTTAATGAAGGCATTAATGTCAATGTCGGTGAGCTCTCAAAAAATGTACGTGAAATAGAAACAATGGGGAAAAGTGCAATAGCTGCAGTAGTTGAAAGACGCGGTGAAGTAATTTATTACAAACTCAGTAACATGAGGTTTAATGAAAATAAAAAACAAGAGACAACTCTGACGCTAAAGGAAAGAAAATAGTTAAATAAAAAGGGTCTGAAAATGCTAAGTGTAAGGAGTGTCATTTAAAGAGATCTACTGTCAAGACTGCAAAATAATTTTGGCTAGATACAATGAAGATTACTTCTCCGATGCCAGTATTGATGAATTGTCTAAACTTCATTACTACTACCATGTTAAAGAAGGGCATTCGGTAATAATCCGGAAAAAAAACAATAGTGCCAAGTTGATAGTTCTTTAAAAAAACACAGAATTAGATTAGAAGCAAGAATAATATCTTTGCACACCTGTCGTTTCAAGTGCTACAAGATAATGATGACATTGGTAGTCCCCCTATAACTCTTGAGTTAAATCAAGTGTAGATGAAGAGATTTTACCGGACTGCAGAATCTTGTAGTTTCAATGCTCCGACCGGGATTTGAACCCGGGATCTCCGCCTCGAGAGGGCGAAATGCTTAACCGGCCTACACCATCGGAGCGATAGAAAATTGGATTATTTTCTTCATATAAAACTTATGCTCGCTATCTTATAGTTTTTGGTATGGACTCTATAATGTTGATACTAAAAGAAACATTTCCAGGGAATTTGTCTCCGAGCAAAAAACTGGATATTGTCATGACATACATTTTGCTATGTAGTGGATGCTATTATTAGAATCTCGTCTACCTGCTCTAGTCTGATTTATAAAGTTCTTTGCCTTATATGATTATTATGGCGTCTGTAGAAATAATTGGTAAAGAGGCTGAGTTGTTCACAGAGCTACAAAATGGCAGAATTCGATGCACTGCCTGCGCCAGAAAATGTGAAATTCCCGAAGGAAAAATAGGCCTTTGTGGAATAAGAGGAGTTAATCACAAGAAATTGTGGCTATATGTCTACGGAAGGGTAATTGCAGGACATGTAGATCCGATTGAGAAGAAACCTGTTATCCATTACAACCCCGGCTCATCAATATATTCAATTGCTACGACAGGATGCAATTGGCTTTGTAAATACTGTCAAAACTTTGACATCTCTCAGAGAAGAAAAATAGAAGGAACCGAAATGACTCCGTCAGAGGTTGTGGAAAAGGCACAACTTTACGGTGCGCAGGGTATCGCCTATACTTATAATGAGCCATCAATTTTTATGGAATTTGCAAAGGACTGTGGTATTGAAGCACATAAGAAAGGAATTTTTAACGTTTTTGTGTCTAACGGATATGATACTCCTGAATCAGTTAATATGATGTCAAAATTTTTGGATTGCATAACTGTTGATTTTAAGGGTAGTGGAAATCAAGAATTTGTAAGACGCTACATCGGAATTCCTAATTCAGACCCGATATTTTCAACTCTAAAGGAAATAAAATCAAAAACTGATATTCATATAGAGATAACTGATCTTATCGTTCCTCAAGTTGGTGACAAATTGGATTCTGCACGACAGCTTTGCAAGTTTGTTTATGATGAGCTTGGACCTGACACTCCGATCCATTTCTTGCGATTTCACCCAGACTACAAGATGATGGAGTTTGAATCAACTCCTGTTTTGACTCTGGAAAAACATTATGAAATAGCTAAACAGGTTGGATTAAACTATGCGTACATTGGCAATGTCCCAGGACATAGGTTGGAAAGCACTTACTGTCCTGAATGTAATAATTTGGTAATTCAAAGATATGGATTCAATATTGAGGGCTGGAACTTGGATGATAAAAATTGTTGCAAACAATGTGGAAAGAGCATACCTATTGTTGGATCTCTTCAAAAGAAAAGCAAGCGACGGTTTCAGTTTATAGAATAATTCACTCATCAAATCTAGTTGCAAAACTGCTGAATGCTGATTAAGTTAGGCATTCAAAAACATTTGAAATTCCTGACATCGAATAATTTAATCAATTCAATTTGGCAATCTACTGACTTTTCTGTAAACCTATAGCATGGCAAACCAGAAGGATATTAATGAATTTCATTCATCAGTCAAGTTCTCATGCATTTAGGAAGGTTTTTGGCAAAGGCGTAACATACCAAAGTAAACATTGACTGAATTAATTCCTGTTACACGGGACTATGTTGTTAACCGGGTAACGCCTCGATATGAAAATTGTAGGAAAGGGGATAATGGGATAGTGCTGGTCGTAGGCGGTAGTAGTTTGTATCATGGTGCTCCGTTGTTGGCATCATTAACTGCACTGCGTGCTGGCGCTGACTTGGTTTATACTGCGGTTCCTAAAAATATTGTCAATGCAATAAGATCCCATTCGCCAAATCTCATTGTATTGCCGATGGTAGATAACTCTCTTACAGTTGGATCTGCAAATCGTTTGGTTATGGGTCTACCAAAGATACCTAATACTGCGACTATAGGAATGGGGATGACAATATCCAAGGCTGAAGCGTTAAACTCACTTATCAAGAAACTTAAGGAAAAGGGAATAAAACTAGTACTTGATGCTTCATCGCTAATTCCTCAAGTTGTTAAAGAAATTACAGAAACTGATACTATAGTAACACCACATGCAGGTGAATTCAAAAGAATTTTTGATGAAGATGTGGGAATCAATGAAGAACAAACTATATCAACCGTTTCAAGAATGGCTACAAAGTATAAGATCACTGTAATACTAAAAGGCTGGTTAAATATTATCGCTGACCCGACAGGAAAAGTTGCATCAATAAAAAGGAGTACTCCTGCCATGACTGTTGGAGGAACCGGAGATGTACTTGCGGGCCTCGTAGCCGCGCTTTATTCAAAGATGAACTCACCTTTTGATGCGTCTGCTCTTGCAGTTTATTTTAATGGGTTGGCTGCCACTGCAGCAACTGAACAGGTTGGTCTTCATTTAGTAGCCACGGATCTGATAGAAAAACTCCCGGAGGTAATGAAACCGTATGACAAAATATCTAGTCAGAAAATCTAGATATATTTTGATTTCTTAAAGATGTTATGCGTTTCATTTCGTAATGATATTTATTTTCCCTTCGAGTATTTACTATTGTGAATTTAATCCTAATAAGTCTGATTTCTTTTCTGTTTACTACGTATATTTGCCAGTTTAACCATAGTTTTGTTCATGGAGCGGATATTGAAATTTCTTCGGGAACCTCCTTTGTTGATTCTAATGACAAATTAAATGTCATAGGAGTTGTGACGAATCTTGGTACAACTTCGGAACAGGTCACAGTAGGATTAAATGTCCATAATAAAATTGATGGTTCAAAAACCACATTACGGGATACTACATTTAGTAAAATTATTTTTCCAGGAAAGGAATCTCCCTTTAAATTCAAGATTAGTGACGACTATGATGTACTAGGTAAACCGTATTTACTTGAAATGAATAATGGAAATGAGCCTTATTACAATGTCATCGTGCAAAACTATTCCAATTTCCCAGTGGGCCAAAACAAGGAGCTTGTCGGAACACTGAAGAACGTAGGCAATGTTGTAGTGAAGAACATTAACGTTTTTGCATCAGTTCATGACAAGAATGGAAGCCAAATTGATTCCATTAAATCTAATACTATCTCAACACTAAATCCGGGAGAGATAAAGCATTTTTCAGCAAGGCCGGATTATGCTATAGCGAGTAATGCAAATTATTTCAGTTGTGCAGGATTTAATCCAAACTCTCCTATTAACACTCTTGACATGGGCAATGGAAAGTTTTTGCCATATGGCTTGGAAAGTGTCGCAAAAATAAGCGATTTCGGATATAATGAGTCAACGGATAGCATATCTTTTACCGCCGATCACTATAATCCACTGGGAGGTATCATCACCTTAAAGATACCACAGTTAGATAACAGTCACAATGTAACGATATTTTTGGACAATTTGGGAGTACAGAATAAGCAGATTATAAAAAATGGCAAAACTATCACAACTAACATATTTATTCCACCAAATGAACACACCGTAAGAGTTGCCGGTATCCTAAATCATTCCTAAATCATTCGTTATACTACTCTGAAACGCTTTATGAATTTAAGATAGATTCAATGCATTGATGATTTTAGATTTCGATTCCGATTAATTCTTGTCAGGGTTCGAATCCGATGATATGTTCAGTTTAGCCCCCATTTTCAATATATAGGGGGTAACAAAAGTGGTAACAATTGTTACAACTCCCAAGATAGGAAGAACATATGACGAGACAGCCCCTACATCCTGACCACCTTTTCCAACTATCAATGACATTTCGCCCCTCGCCGATGACAACCCAAGACCTGTTCTAACGGCCGTAGTAGTGTCGTATCCTGCTTTGATTAAGACAGGGATAATAATCAACATTTTGGCCATAAATGACGTGACAATAAGGATTAAAGCTGGAATGATAAAAAGAGGAATTTTAGACACATCCACAAGGGCACCTACTGATACGAAGAATAACGCTGCAAACACGTCTCGAAGAGGAATAGTTATGACCCGTGCTATTCCGGCGCTATTTGATTCGGCTACAAGCACCCCGGCTAAAAATGCGCCTATAACTGGTGATAATCCAAGCTCAATTGCACCAAAAGATAAACCAAATGCCAAACCAAGTATAACAATAATCAATACAGAATAATCAGTTTTTCTAGCTAGCTTGTCTATCAATGGAGGTAGATATCTCGAACCTAAGATTAGTATACCAGCAATGAACCCCACTACTATTGCTACCGAAATTATCACGTGGACAAATGATACTGCAGCTGTCAAAGCCAGAGATTGTAGAATACCTAAAGTGGTAATGACTATAACATCTTCAACTATCAGTATACCCATAATCAATACACTTGATTTTTCATTTATCATGTTCAATTCTTCTAATATCTTTACTGTAACCACAGTACTAGTAACAGACATAGCCAGAGCCAGAAACATTGAGTCAAATTGCGAAAATCCAAGTGTTTGTGATACGAAGAACGTAATTAACAAAGTTCCCAGTGATTCTGCAATACCGACAATCATTGATACCCTTCCAACAGATTTTAGCTTTGTAATAGGAAATTCCGTTCCTATTACAAACAAAAGTATGATTATTCCAAGCTCAGCTAGCGTATTGATTGTGGCCACTTCGTGTATCAGACTAAATGGAGGAGTAAATGGTCCAATTACCATACCTGCTAATAAATATCCAATTACCATCGGCTGTTTTAGTTTGTGCGTAACAAATACCATAACAGCAGCTACAATCATTACCACTGCGAAATCTTGGATTAAAAAGCCTGTGTTTATTTGTGATGTGTTTATTTGTGATATGAGGTCTAAGAAATACAAATAACTCTACCCTAATAACAAAATTCCAATTCCATTACTAAACATCCCTCATGAGTTTTCTAGTTCAAAATCAGAATTCTTCAGTCCATGAGTCTTTATGAATCGCAAAAGTTCGTCCTGATTATCAATTTTGTAGTATCTTTTCATCTTTTCTAAAGTTTCATCATCGTAATGTGGATATCTTTTTACTTTTGCTTTCTCCATACCATATTAAAATATCTAATCGCACTTAAGTATTTCAAAAAATTATAATGAAAAATTGAACTTGGAGAAAAAATTAATGATTACTAATCGTGCATACACTGTATCTTCAAAAATTAGAGTAATTCTTCTTTTTTTTCAAATCTATAGTATTTCCTTAATTTTTCCAACGCCATTTCATCAAGGGCGGGGACGCTTTGTTTATTCTTTTTTAGAGACGTTAAAGGAACGCTCAATTGTTTTCTTGTTATATGTAATGAGTACAATTGGATATATTAGCATTTGTGCTGAATTTAAATTGGAACAGCCTCAATTGCTAAAACAAATTATTATCTAACAGAGCCTAATAAAGAAGGTACAGAGCTTTAAAATACACTATTCACATCTTGACAGGCCGCAACAGCCTGAATACGTCTTTGTAACTATTTATTAATATACAGCATAGTAGATATTGAAAATAATAAATGACATCGGGAAAATATTTCAATAGGGCAGTAATTGCACTAGATGCACCGCATGTTGGCTACGTTGTAAGAGAAACTGATGACAAAATCGTTGTGTTTGGAGATGGGAAGGAAAGATACGACATACCACTGTCGGAAATTCAGACCGTAAGCAAAAATGTGTTGGTAGGATTAAAATTTGATGAAATTGCCAAAAAATACTCTGTAGACAGAGATGCACCACTGCCTACAAGTAAGTACGTAGATCCTTGGGGTTCTGATGGAACTACTGATTTGAAAACATATATGAAAGAATATGCCAAGACGCTCTTCAATAAAGGAGTGCGGATAGCAAATGAAGATCATGTTGGACATGTGATGAAGGAAACTGATGACACGATCATTATCTTTGGCGAACGTGATTATAGGTTCGATGTTCCTAAATCAAAAATCATTGCGGTAGGAAGAAACGTTATTTTGGGAATGGACTGGGACGAGCTTTTCAAATTTAAAGTCGATAAGAATGCACCATTGCCTGAGGGAGAACCCGTAGATAAATTAGTAGAAGAAGAAGACAAACTGTAAACTCTTTATTTTGAAAATATTAACCGAATTCCTTGCCGGGGTAGGCATATGGAGAATAAATGCGAAATGGTAATTCTAGATATTCTGGTAAAAAAGAAAGTAGATTCCTTAACGATATTTGCTTCTCTCCCTGATATGGGTAGAGTTGGTGGATTAGTATCTTCATTTTTGGCAAATAACCTAGAAACTGAACATATTGCAAATATTATTTCAAACCCTAAACCGTGGGTTAATGTCAAGGATGGTATTGTAGCATCGACAAAGGACACTTACAAAATTTATTTTGCAAAAAGAGAGAAGCTAGTGATTCTCACCGGTGAGGCACAGCCGGAAGACCATAGAGAACTTCTCGACTTGTGTAATACTTTTCTTGATTTTTGTACCTCAATTGGCCCTGTAAAAAGACTCTATACTGCAGGTGGCTCATTAAATGAGATGATTATAGGAGAACCCAGAGTTGTAGGTGTCGCAACCAACTCTGAATTGATGGAAATTCTTCAAAGTTCTAACGTAGACACTCTGGGTTCCGAGTTTACCACAATAACTTGGTTTAATGGTCTTATCTTGGGATTAGCTTCGGACAGAAATATAGACGCTATTGGATTTTACGGTGAGATTTCAGACAAAACCTTGCCACAACCTCTTGCGGCAAAGAGTATAGTAAAGTCCTTTGCAAAGATTGAACGTCTCTCGATTTCCACGAAACCATTTGATGCGCAATATGAGGATGTATTGGATCATATTGAAAAAAATAAGGGTATGAAAAATCTGGATCAATGATTGAGTTAAACTAAACTAAATTAAATAAAACCATACTAAATAAAATCAAATTAAATTAAATCAAATGACATCGTGATATTTTTCAACTATTAGATTTGGGTGGAATTAGTATCAAACAACGACAAACTATTCCCTTTTTTGGAATTGACTCTAAATATTTTGTATTTGACGAATATGTCGTCCCCGCGGATTCAAAACAGTAATCAGGGTATTACAACAAATCCCCTTGCAATACCGTTTCGAGTTGTGTCAAGGTTAGTTTGGTTAGCAAATTTTAGCGAATTTACCTTAACATCTAGATTAAACAATCCTTTGGAAGGGAATGATAATGTCTGGTTTGAAATCCCATTTATGGCTGTAATATTATTACTTTTCACAATTTCTTGTCCATCCTTCGTACGAATATTCAAATTGTAGGTTACATCGGCGTTCAATCGATTACCATTTAATGCATCACTGAAATTAATGTTCAGATTATTTTTTCCAACCACTGGGGGGTTTGGATTCCATCCTAACAATGCATGTATTGCTCCTGCGTCTGTTACCACCTCAAAAGATGTTTTCTGGGTTTGATTTTTCAACGGACGAATTGTAAATTTCATAGAATCATTGCTAACGGCCAACGCATTTTTATTTTCAGCCATTTTAATGATATCATTTTTGTTCAGTAGAAAATGAATTATTAGTGCCTTTTCCGAAGTAAAAGGATCTATTGCAAGCGATCTACCTACTAATGGTTGTCCATTTACAGTCCCATTAAATATAGAAGAATTTGAAAACTCGCTGAATGATTTTGGAAACTTGATTTCTTCATGAACAAAAATATTCTGTGATTTTATTCTTGACACATTCCAATTGAATGGCATAGACCATTTTGCTTCCAGATTTTTAGGTTCAAAAGCGAAATTTTGGATTTTATCATAATATGAGATTAGTGTGCTGTTATAGTTATTATTTCCAAAGGTCAAGTTCGCCGTAGAGACGTCACCAATACTGAGGTAAGAATCAAACCTGGGTGCATTTTCAGGTTTGAAGATGTTTCTAACATTGTCAATTCCAAAGATTTCTATGGCAAAATGATAAAGACCACCTTGAGTGAGGACAGGACCGGAAATCGTAATTGGTCCAGTGTCACTTGACCATCCTCCCAAAAAAGTTTCCGTACTACCATAGACTGTAACTGGGCCTTCGCCTGGTTCAAATTTTAAGGTCAGCGGCCCATCTTTGGAATAAAATAATTCTCGGAGTAGGAGTTTGTCACCTTTGTAAACAGTTAAGAAATAATTGACATTGGTAATGTTATTTCCAGTCTTTGAATCAAATAATTTTAATTGGAAAAATGCATTTTGCATGGTATCAGATGTCAATATTGGCGGGCTAATTTTTGTATAGAGACTTGCTACTCTATCGCCCACCGTAGCGGGGGGTAAATTTTCTTCGAATATACCATCAGCGTTTGCTTGTAGCAAATTCGGAATTAAAATGGTGCCAGTTGCAAATAGAAAACAGACAATTATTTTGATAATCTTTTCCATGTCAGTCTAGCAAATAAATGGTAATTTATATTATTTATAGCGCTTATGCAGTGCAATTTTCTGCTACGTTCGCTAGGCTAAAAGTCTGGTAAATGAGGTAATTTATATTATTTAACGAGACCATTTAACCGTCCTGTTAGGTAATAATTTAAATGCAATTCCTATGATGAATCCGGATATGGGTTCAACTCAAGAATTCATTTCAGTAAAGGTTTTGGGTTTATTAACAGCTATTATCTGCACATCGTATGTCAATTATTTCAAGCAATCAAACATTTGGCGCCGAACTCGGAGACGGCCATAACATGCCCATGGTTACTATTGGCGATCGAAATGCAATGTTAGCGTTCAATGCAGCCCAAGTACCAACAAATAAGAATGTTAATCTCGATTTTACTTTGTTAGATAACAAAACAGGGAACAACATACAACACACAACATATCTTGTAACCATATCTAATGCTAATCAAAGACTATTCACAGAAACAGTTCA
>Ga0193737_1000034_pt1 | contig 24374 bp, 27 predicted proteins | sample L2m2metaG_FD_165510 | JGI IMG/M metagenome (GOLD analysis project Ga0193737, IMG submission 165510) | Soil microbial communities from a riparian zone of the East river system, Colorado, United States - L2m2 | ecosystem: Environmental > Terrestrial > Soil > Riparian zone | place: USA: East River... | reverse complement strand
GCTTTCGCTCTTGTACTCAATACTGTTTGATGGCTCACATCTTATTTATATTAATCAATTCGGCAAAAATTACCCAATTATGTTTAAACTGTAGCAAGAAATTCCAGTATGTGGAATAAGATATGTGACGCTAATTATGGTGACAATCCCTAATAAGAGATAATGTACATCTACTAATTACCATGGCAGATCAAGAAATGATTCAAGAAAAAATAGGTGAGGCGTTGGGGTTGGAGAAAGCAGCACAAAAAGCAGTAGAGGATTTGGATTCAAGAGGTTTATTGAAGGCGGAACAAATGAAAAAGTTATCGAAAATGAAAGAAGAGGCGAATCAGCAAGAAGAAGAAATGCAAGACCTGGTCAAGGAACTTGTTGAAAGTGATGGCTTTGATCAAGAAACTATCGACGAGAAAGCCGAAGAAACCGCTGAGAAGGCGTCGAAGATGATGGAAACATATCTGGGCGACGAGCCTGATACTCAGGAGGCTCTTGAATTCCTTTGTCTTGCAGAAGGTGGGGAAGTTACGCACTATGAAGTCTTGAACTCAGTCTCTAAGGACGTGAAGAATAAGAAGTTCGGGACAAAAGTAAGATCGATCCTCAAGGAAGAAAAAAGACATTTAGATGTATGCATTAAGTTGGCTACGGACAACGCTGCTTCCGCATAGAACCATCCTATTTTTTATTCTATTATCCAATGTTAAAAATATTTTTAACCTTTGTTGGTCATGCATATTACAATGAGTGAAACTAAAGACGATAGCAGTGCACTTGAAAAAGCACAGAATAATCAGAAAAAGGCCGGAGCGGCTGAAAATGATCCTGAGACGACTGGACCCGCTGAAAACTTAAGGGAAGAGGCAGCAGAAGCGGTCGACAAAGATAGCGACGAAAAAGACTCTGTCTAATTTTTTATTTTTAATAAGTATTCGGTACGTTACTAACTACTGAAGTTCGTATCGTGTAACAAATTAAAATTCCCTACGAGAGATCATAGATAAACTTTGTAATACTACTATGATTATGTTCATATCAGTAAATCAACTTGCTAATAAGTTGCCAAAAGATAAACCTGACAATTTAGCTGCAAATGCTCTTCAAGAAGGGTTGGGTGGTCAATTTGGAGAAATGAGAACCATGATGCAATATTTATTCCAAAATTTTAACTTTCGAGGAAAGGCAAAACCTTATCAAGATCTAATTAAGAGTGTAGCATCAGAAGAGATAGGTCATGTAGAATTAATTTCTACTACAATAGGAATGCTACTAGAAGGTTCGACTAATGACGAACCTCCAAATAATTTACCATTAAATATTGCTCTTGAAGCAGGCAATATTCATCATTTTCTAGTTGCGTCACAGGGAGCCATGCCAGTCGATTCAGCCGGAAATCCCTGGTCCGGGTCGTACGTTTACAATAGTGGTAATCTTGTTTTGGATCTTCTTTATAATCTCATGCTTGAGTGCACTGGAAGACTTCAAAAGTGCCGTCTTTATGCTATGAGTGACAACAAGACATTTCGCGCAACAGTTTCATATTTAATTGTTAGGGATCTAGCCCATGAAAAAGTTTTCGCCAAAGCATTAGAATCTCTTGGAGTAGATTGGGATAAAACACTCCCGGTGCCAAAGACTGATTCTTCTAAAATGCCGGAGGTTAAGAAACTAGAGGATAGGAATTTGCATAATCAACAGTGGACCTTTTCTAATGAAGCGACCGGCCTGTCCGAAATATTTAATGGTTCATCACCATTTGGTGATGGCGAAGTAGAGGCTTTGGATGGTCTCCCAGAAGGATTCGAAATTCCCCAAATGCCAGAAGCGCCTCAAGAGTATGCCCCCGGACTTGATAAGGTCCTAAAAGACAAAGCCGTATCGAGAAAAACGAAAAATTGAATTCCAATAATAGAATATATAATTACCAAATATCGCTCCTTTATTAGTACTAGGCAGATATACCATGGACGAGATGATAAAGAAGACAAATAAGAAAAAGAAACCTAGTTTCAGAACTGCTGCCCTTGCTCTAGGTATATCAATTATTGCAGACGCTCTGGATTACTTGGCCGCTCCACTATTTAGTTTACCAGTAATCGGTGACGTGCTTGATGTTATAACGACTGGGTTGTTGTATTCACTAACTAAAAGCAAGGTATCAGTTATCATGAACCTTGCTGAATTTATTCCGTTTGTAGACTTTCTACCTGTTTATACGGTATCTACGTTGATCTGGATAATGCGAGAATATGGTTATGAGTCCTTCGTTAGAAAGTTACTAGGATTGTTATCAAATAAGCGATAAGATCGCTGAACTCTGGCGGGCAATGGAAACGTTCTGCCAAGATATAATGTCAAAAGGAATTGATTATGAAGAACAAGAAGATCCAGAAATTCAAAATTTGTTGATTTGTATGAATTAGTTGAAAAACTTAGTAGTTTGGGACTAACGGATACTCAGGTCATACAGATTTGCCAGGTTCTTAAAAATGGCGATACAATTCTGGGAATCAAAAAGGTATCGTTCTCCATCTACTGTTTCTTCAATTGATGTGTCATTCTTCGTTATTCTACCACATAATGCACAAGTAACGTCGTTATGGAAACTTATGTTTTTATGGTATCATTAAATTCTATGAACTTATTTAAAGATATAACGAAAAATTGAAGAATTATTCAAATTATTCATCGAATTTTTATGATTTATACAAAAAACTTAATGTAGTCAAAAATTACGAAATATTCAATTATTTGGCAGGTTATAAATTCTATATTTCTGGGTTCTGACGCTTTAATTGAGGTCGACTAATGTTCTAATTTTTTTTACTAGATGATTTCAAAAAACTGACTATTTGTTGTAAGTATATTTCTATTCTCTTAAGTGCATGGCATTATCCTCAATTCAAGAAAACGAAACGACAACAAGTCAACCAGTAAATCAGGTTCACGCAAGCGTAACTAACCAGGGTTTTACTGTTGGACAAAGTTGGGGAGCTTTGAGAAAAGCTTGGAAAGGGTATCGAATCGCAAAAGTACAAAGCGATGATACCAAGATGACGGAGTATGCAAACAAGATTAGGAAAATTCAAGGTGAATTAAGCATCGCCGTATCGTCATTCCCTAATTTGGGAATCTCCTAAATTTTTTTCTTTTAGTATATTAAAAATAGGAGTGTTTATTAACTTCTCTTAACCTTCATATATTTGGTTCAAGAAGGTATGTTTTTATGAGTAACAACAATTCAAAATCATTTACACAAGAATTTTTTGGATTTCTTAAAACTTTTGGTATTATTGGGTTAGCTATTGCATTTGTCATAGGTTTAGCAGCATCCAGACTAGTAACATCATTAGTTCAAGATATTGTTAATCCAACAGTAGGTCTATTTCTTCCAGCGTCTCTAGAAAAAATGTCTGCGAATGTTACCACTCTTTCTGGAGGTACTTCACAGTTCAAATATGGAGACCTAATTGCCAATATAATTGATTTTGTCATAATAGCATTGATTGTATTTATTGCTTATAAATTCCTAAAAAGGCACAACCTAATAGAAGATAAGACAGAAGCGGAATCTAAATAATTTTTCGTTTCCAAATCCTAGTTTTGTTCACTTGTTTAGTAATCTATTACTACAATAAAATAACATCATTTTTTTAATTCCTACTAATTCATTTATCCATCAAGCAAAGAATTAATCTTTCTATTCAATTCCAAGATCTTTTCATTATATTTTTCTAAATGTTCTATTCAATTCAACGTACAATAATCCTGCTTGTCAGAAGTGTTCTTTTGTCTATTGAAAATCTCCAATTATGATTCCCAAATAAGTACTGGACTCGTTTGTCATGTCCATACAATTTGGAGATAATTCCGGTATGCAACCCCATGTTTGAGTTATCAACCACATGATTTTAGATTATAATAATGCCATTTACTATTTTTTTACGGAATTATTCTGCATGGGTATTCAATCAATGAGTTAAAATTATCTACCACTACCTGGTAAACCGATTCCCTTTAATGGAGTACGATAATCCGTAGTTACGTTAACTCCTTCATTTGTAGATATGATAATCTTTTCTAATTTTGTTTCTGGTTTTGGATAAAAGAAAAATGATTGGCCAGGTGCAAGACTGTCTAAATATTGGACGTCGTTTTTGCCCAGATATACACTAATGTTTGAGAGCGAATTGAATCCGATATTATTGATCCTTATTCTGTAGTATGTACCAGCTATATCTGTTGTATCTTTTGTAGCATCCACCTCTAGTGCATATGGAACTCGAGATTGTTCTTTTACGATAAGAAAAATCAGTGCTGCAATGAATATTACTCCTACTAAAGAATAGTAAAGATAAATTCTTCTCATAATAAATTCAATCAGTATGTAGTTTATTAAACTAGATCAGAATCAGACCTCGAAGTTGGGTTTCTAGTATTTCGTAGGAATGTCCAGAATTCTAATTTGAGCATCTAATGCATAAAATAGTATATTCAAAATAATATTGCAAAATATAAATTCATAAGCAGAGTTCTTTTACCTGAATTGGCTTTTGACATACCTAACTGGGTCTCTATAATCATTGAATTAGGAATAGGCATTGCAATTGCTATTGCGGTGTATAAACTTCAAGCCAGAACTTCAAAATTAGCCGAAGAGCTCCTTGCGAGAATTTCATTTATGACATCCAGGGTAGATTCATTATTAGAACAAAGAAGAGTGGATGAACAGTCGAAAAAAGCATTCGAATGTAAAAGAATCATTGATCATTTGGAGTATATTCAGAAAAAAGAACTCGAATTAAAAGAATATCTGACTGATTATATCTCTGGAGATACGACAAGTGAACAGTTGCAATATTTTATAAAGCAGAATTTTATGCCCATAGCCAAGTACAGAATTCATGAGATAGAGGATGCCACCAGACAACTGGGAGACAAACTAAGTGACAATAAGTTGAGATTGGAGTTTTTGTCGTATATTGAAGCATTCTTAAATCTAAGCGAAACAGTAATGATGGATGGTAAACGACAAAATGATGACGATCTTGAGAGTTTTATAATTTCTATAAATCTTCAACTAAGAAGAGTTCAAGAATTCCTGACAAGATTTCACAAGGAGATTGAACACAATGATGATTCTGCCAAATAGATTTATCAGCTATCTGTATCCATATCTTTTACTAATTTATGATCCTAGTTTTATTGCACAAGATAGATACCTTCAAAAATTCGATTGGAAGTTCTTGTGAAATTTTTTTCTATCCACATTGCTATCTTTAAGAATGTCTATTAGAATCTGAATTCGTAAATTATTGGAACCTAGAAATAGGAATTGAAATTACATTTCATGAATTAGATCTTTGAGATTCCTCTTTGGTTTTGGTAACAGCGTCTTTATTGGATATCCCACACAAAGAATTGATGATGGAAAAAGGTCCGTACCCAGTACTTCCCTAGTCCTATTTTCATCCAACATGCCTATCCAAATTGAGCTTAAACCCAAAGCATGTGCAGCCAATTGCGAATATGCAGCTGCAAGTGTGGCGTCCTGTTGAGAGAATTTTCTGATCATGTCTGGGGGAAAATTCAATTTTACCCTATCAGGGTTCATACAAAATACAAGTACTACTGGAGCATTTACATAAGGTTGATTGTTAGCAGCCTGCACTAGCTTATTCTTAACTTCTTGATTCTTTATATGATATATCTCAAAACCTTGGAATCCGCCTGCTGTAGGAGCCGTATCTGCAGCTGCAAAAATCATTTCAAGCTTCCATTCTTCAACATCTCTATTTTCAAATTTTCTCTGTGATCTTCTATTAAGCATAACGTTGAAGAGGTTTGTTTGCACGATGTCTTCTACGTCATGGCTTGGAACCTCTTCTTTAGGATATAGCAGCTGTGTATTCTTATCGGTAAACATTCTTGCAAAAATATCACTCGGAAAAGACACAGACTTGTAATGTCATTCAAGTTATTAAAATGGATCCGATCAAAATACAATGATCTTTTAATACAGAAGTGTTATTGATTTCTGATTTCAGCGAAACTAGATTCGATCTTGATTAAATGTTTATAAACTATCCGTAGATTACCACTAAATGGTCAAAAATGGTTAGGAAAAAATCAACAACTCACTTTCCACCAAAAACGCCAAGGACTATCAGTAACGATGCTTCGAACATTCAAGGCATAATTGAGACCATGCAAAACAGTCTATTTGATATTACAAATGAAATCGCAAAAGTTCAGCCTCGATATGCTCAATCAGTTTCAAATTTTCAAGCTGAGTATCTTGAAGCAACTAAGATGGTAATTCAGACCTTTACTAATTTTCAGAGTACTCTTATCAAATTTAGTTGGATTAACTTTGATAATAGATCTACATTATACACCGACCAAATTAAAAATCAAGTCACTATGCTAACAGAAAATATAATCAAAACCTTTGATATTTGGAATCAAATTACACTTGATTCAATTGACATTTCAAAAGACAACATAAAAATCTATACCGAAGCAATGACATCTATGGATATCCACAATAGAGATCTAATTAGCTCTTGGAACTCATTTCTAATTCCATCATATTGCAAGTAATCAGAAGAATTTGTTACTAAAATAGATGTACAGAATATTTACTTGATTATTTTGCCAATTTAATTTATTGGTATTGATTCAACTAATTGGGACAAGTCGATTCTATAATAATCAATCATAGCTGCGTCGTACTGTTGAACTATCTCAATTGGTTCTCCCTTATTCTTTCTATTGGTAATTAGTTCCCTTTGAGAGTAGCTTGTAACGTAGGAGTAACCGCGTCTTCTAGCTTCTTTTAGAAATTCCGATCTAAGCATGTGCCCTCCCTTTTCTCCCAGGTATCCAGTTCTAATTGCAATCCATTCCATAAAAATTGAATTCATTTTACCCAAATTTTGATCGTTGGTACCACGTCTAAGGGATTCCATATGCACTGAATTCATTTTACCCAAATTTTCCTCGTACAAACCATATTTGGGTTTGTGTTTTTCCAAGGGACCACCTTTTACATATCCGACGATTTCTCCCATTTTACTATTGATTCTAAGTGTAATCAGTATAGTACTTGAATCATAAAGTGATTTTTGAAAGTCACTATCGTAAAAATTTGTAGAAGAGCAATATTCATAACGGATTTTCATAATCATATCACACATATCCTTAGTTATCTTATTCTTCACATCAATAATATTTTCCAAAGACGTTACCAAATTGATTTCATTCTTACGTAACGATGCCTTTATCTCGAGTTCTTTTTTCCAAGCTTCTCTAAAACCCTCAACGTTATCAAAGAAATTTTTCCTAAATGCAATCGGTAGGCTGTGTATTACTCTCTCAAAGGTATCTTTATCATCTTTTTGTTTAAGCCCACTAAAGAATTCAACGGACTTTTCATTAATGACCTGTGAGTGCCATCCAATACCTCGAGCATTACGTCTTGCCAGTTCCTTAGCATAATTAAAATCACCCAAACAATATCCCGCGATGCGATCACAAATAGACAAGTACAACCCGAGCTTTTCATAATGGTGTCTTGTGTTAGCATCATCTTGTTGAATACCTGCTAAGGAAAATAGCTCATGCATTCTTTTTAATGCATGTTCCTTTTGTGCTCCGGCAAAAGGGTATGTTGTTCTATGTATTAATGCAATGACTATGTTCAGATCAATACCAAACGAGTGGATAAGCTTACCTAGTTTTTCATCGTTCCTAATAAAGAGTTCAATATTATCCTCATTTGGCTTTTCAAATTCCTTTCTTGGATCAAAATCATGAAAGAGCGCCGCCACAAAAAGATTCTTGATGTCTTTATCGGGAATTTTATTTTCTACTTTTTGGTTTCCTGCTGACAATAGTGAAATAAAAGCAACTTCAAGATTATGATTGATGGTGTGATAGCCAGGATAATCCGATCCTAATCCATGTTTAGAAAATTCAGATACTGCATGCCTAATAATTTTTGATGTTGCCCTTTTATCAAAATTCATTTTTGCAGCCAATTCTAAAATTTCGTCTTTATGGGACGCCTCTTTTGTTAGACCGATATTATATCGAGTCCACCACGGAAATAATCTAATTCTTTTATAATATTCATACCACCAGGGTAATGTCTTGCTAGGAATAATATGATGAATTTCATTTCTTGTGATTTGATCATTTTCATCTATAATCACTTAATGGCACCTTCACATAGAGAATACGACTGAATATAAAAAACTTATTATCAAAGATAATTGAAGCTTGAAAATACAATAAACCACATATTTGCTATCATAAATTATTAAAAAAATTGAATTATTATGTATTTTTTATGACTAGCATATTGATAATTTTGAGATAAGAGCCTCAATGCACTTTCATAAACTAATTACCTGTCTGTAACAGACTCCTGTCCTACAGCTTAAGATCCTACCAATGAGCCCGTATCAAACTAGCGAATCCTATAGGCATTTATCATTTCGGAGAAATTTCCATACACTACTTTACAGTAATTTGCTAGTCTTTCAAATTCAGAATTTTTTCCATCTAAAATATCATCTCGACTTATCCCAACTTCTTTCATTTCAGATCCATAATCCTTCGCCCAATCATGAATCATCTGGGATGTTACTTCTAGATGAAACAATATTCCTATAGAGTTACCAAATCTGAATGCTTGTGGATACAAATCAGATGAGGCCAACAGTACTGCAGAACCTGGAAGTACAAAAGTATCTCCGTGCCATTGGAAGATCTTTATGTTATTATTATTTATTCCTTTAAAGATATCGTTCTTTCCTTTATTATTTATAACGACGTCGAACCATCCAATCTCTTTCTGCTTACCTTTATACACTCTGCCACCTAATGCTTCGGCAATCAGTTGGGAACCCAAACAGATTCCCAGTAGAGGAACTTGAAGGTTATTGGCATTGCTTATTAGAACTAGTTCTTCATTCAAATACGGTAAGTATTCATATACAGACATATACCCACCCAAAATGACTATTCCTGCATATTTATCAAGTTCTTTGGGTATCTTGTCCTTTTTAACATGAATTGTCTCGATTACATAACCGTCGGACTCAAACAATTCCTTCAAATTTCCAAGAGTTTCAATCTCTGTATTTTGGATAGAGAGGATGATGTCTTTCAACTACATGATGTTGAACTAATTCACTATATCTACTTATTCTAGAATATTAAAAGATCCAATTGTAGACTAGGACATAGTTTCAAACATAGAATCTATTCTCTTCTTAATTGCTTGTATCTAAAACATCCTGTGGTATGATCATTGACCATTCCTATCGCTTGCATCATTGAATAACATATTTTCGATCCCACAAATTTGAACCCTTTGCTTCTAAGATCCTTGCAAATCAAATCAGATTCTTGCGATGTTGATGGAACATCGTTGTACGACTTCCATGAATTTTGAATAGGCTCGTATCTTACAAAGTTCCAAATATAGGTATCAAAACTGCCAAATTCTTTTTGTATTCTGATAAAAGCATTGGCATTGCTAACTGTCGCCTCTATTTTTTTCTTATTTCTAATAATTAAAGAGTTTGAACAAAGTTCCTTAATTTTCATATTATCATAATTAGCAACTAATTCCACCTCAAATTTGTCGAATGCCTTTCGAAACTCTCTACGCTTATTTAGAATAATGCGCCAGCTTAGACCTGCCTGCATTCCCTCCAATACTAAAAACTCGAATAGCTTCCTATCATTGTGCAGCGGAATTCCCCATTCTTTGTCATGATAGTCTATCTCAATTTGGTCTCTTGCCCATTCACACCTTACATTCATTATTATGCTAGATTCTCTTAACATCATCATCGTTATAATTCTAAGCTTCCTGCAAATTGATTTTCTTAAAGAAAATCCACGCATCATAAAATTAGCAAATTTAGAAAATAATTCCAAATGGATGTTAGTTGTCATCGAATAAAAATTTATAACGAGAGTACTAAACAGAGTGATGGTAAGTCAATAGATTGATGCTATTACGACATTCAATACTGCTAAAGGTATTTGGATTTGTTGCGTTGTTGCTTATCACCAAAGTAGCTATTCACTATTTTCAATTAGACTTTATTGTCATTAGTCCTCTAGTAACTGCGTTTGTAGGTGGAGTAATTTTTATAATTGCGATAATTCTTGCAGGAACTTTATCTGATTATAAGGAGAGTGAAAAAATCCCCTCAGAGTTAGCGGCCTCGATTCTTATTCTCTATAAGGATGTTAGGCTGACAAGCACCGACAATGAAAAGATAAGTGCCATGCGTGATAAAATAAGAAAACTGCTGACGACCATTAATTCAAATTTTAGAAGTAATGTGTGGAAACAAACGGACGTAAATTTGGCAATGGATAAGATAGATGAAGAAATTGTATATCTTGCACATGAAGGAACGGCTCCGCAATTTATTGTGAGGTTGAGAAATGAGCTTGCCACGATTGATAGAATCTCAAATCGCATCGAGACAATAAAGGAAACTACATTCATCCCTGCCGCGTACAGTGTGGCACAATTAGCTGTGAGTGCGGCGATACTTACCTTACTATTCACGAATATTGATCAGTTTATAGATGGTATCATAATGACTGGTGTCATTTCAATGATTCTGATTAGCTTGATACTACTGATAAAGGATATGGATGATCCTTTCGAAGTGGGCAAGAAAACCTATGCAGATATAGATCTCAGTCTTATGTACAAATTAGAAGAACGGATCAAGACTTTGTAAGCTTTTATTAAATTTCCCATAAGATACACCTGTTATACAAAGGATTCCAAGATGGAATTTCAAGTTCCACACAATTCTTTGATAAATAGTCATTCGGGGATATCGATTCATCATAATAGTTCCTCTCTTGAGAACTTGCCAGCTAGAACTCTACCGGGTTTTGATCTATAACCCGGAACGCCTATTCCAATGGCAATCATGACATCCTTGTCCTTCGCATGAGGTGAAAAAAAATCAGATACGGCGTCATCATAAAAAGTGGAGCCTGAAGCGCCAATTTTTTGATCATAAGCAGATAAATAAATTCTACCCGCTAATATGCCTGATTCAAATTGGCACAATCTATACCCTCTATTTCCTAATTTATCCAGTATCAATTTGATGTTAGACATAATATAAAATACGGCACTTGCATCACTGAACAGAGATTGTTCTAGGCACAGATATCCAGACACATCTCTTCGAAAGTTTGCTCTTAAGAGATCAATTGAATTATCCTTTCGATTAAAAAAATACGCTCCTTTCTGGATGTTAGTTACATCATTTGCAATAAAATAGACATCTATCAAAGATTTTTTTTCACCAAAATCTGAAGGTGTGGGTCCCGCTATACTATATAGAATGTTTGAGAGTTGTTCAAATGTTATAGGCTCTCTTGAAAATTTTCTGGTAGAACCTCTTAAGAGTATGACTTCAGATAGTGGTTGTGAATTACTCGGTATAGGCTCTATGTGTTTTGAAAATAATTTCACAGAATCATCCTTTATTCCTTTAACTTCTTGCATTGATTTTATAGAATGAACCCATTGACGCACTTCATCAGTTGAATTGAGTGACGACGCATCATGTAATTTCCAAATCTGGTCATATTCAACTTCTTTCCCATGTGAAATAGGAACGATATCTGGAACAAATCTAGAAGGATGCTGGATCTTGCTAGGCTCTTGTTCAGACAAACCAATCCCAATTGGTGCTAGAACGATTGATGCTTCCTTGTTTTCTTCAAGACATAACAATTCATTTACAAATTTGTCTATATACCCAGTAATCAATTTGGTATTCAAACCAAAGGACGAAGCTGTGGCAATCAGATTCGCAATAATCACACCTGAATCCCAGAACCAGTGTCTGTATGATCGGGCCTGATATTTCCAAGCATTTCGCCAAGCCAAAGAGGTAAGAATTATTGTGAATGGTGAATTCTTTACTGCTTGTTCAAATCCCGCTGCTTCAGATAAAAATTGTCTATAATCCCCTTCTCTCAATCTTGTTAAAGAGAACTCACCGGGGCAGAAATGGTAAACACCTGCTTGTAATCCATTAATGTTTTCGGATACTACATAAACTTCTATTGGATATAATGCACCAGTGGCAGGTGCTGCACGCATATAATATTTCCCATGCGGAAACTTGATTTGTCTTGTAATTCCTGAAGAAAAGAAAAGCAAAGACGATAATAGTTCCGTATTTATCTTGGGATTTTCTAAAGCAGTGATTTGATTTGTCTCTTTCATGGTAATTACATTCAGATTCGGTAATGGAAAATCAGCCGGGAGAGGAGTTGATGGAATACTGGTATAAAACTTGAATGGCTTTGGTTTATTATCCCAATCTAGGTAATGATTAGATAATCTAACACTCATCTGAGAATGCTTTGTTTCTTGATGATATTCTAACGCATATTTGATTTCTTTATTCAATTTAGTTTAGTTAATTAAGACAAGCGTATTATAATAATTGATCCGGAGTCTATCGGGAAAATTCAATCAACTGTTGTCATACATAGTTGGTTGGTTGAAGTTTAAGAACCAAAAAATAAATACAATTTTTTCTTACCATTAAATTCTATTTTAACGGTTGACCAGTCTCCCAATATCAATTGATAGTAAATTGGAGAAAATTTATATAGTTTATAAGAACATTATTTTCAATGACCCTCTCAATTAATTGTAAAGACGCCGGGGATCCGGTTTGTACTCACACGATGCTCGGAGAGACAGAAGAAGAATTACTTCAGAATGCAAAAGAATGGATACACAGAAGAACAATGGAATGAGGAGATTTCAAAGAATTTAGAGCATTTTAGAAAAATTATAAAGAAAACTTGAACAGACATTCGATATTAACGACTAATATCCAAGGAAACAATGGATTTTTTGTCGTTAAATATCGAGTAACATTTTTGGCTTAGTCGGCCATTGAGAAATTATATCCTAACTTAGTAAAACAATTGATGTCGATAATACCCAACACAAAATCAATTTCCCCTAATATTACTTGATTTTTGAACAAAAAGTTACTTGTAATCAAAAAAGTTAATATTGGTATTGTACTCACATGAAAGCTAAAAATGTCTGAAGATGGTATCGCTAGTCAGTTACTTCAAGAAAGTGTTGGGAAAATAGTGCTTGTTAAATTAAAGGGAAGGAGGTCGGTAAAAGGAAAAATCAAGGGTTTTGATAAACAGATGAATATCGTAATAACCGAGGCCACAGAGGTAATAGAGCAGCAGTCAAACAACAATGACAATTCAGAAAAGGGTAAAGAGCAGGAGCAAGAAACTCAAATTGGCGATGCATTAATACGTGGAGATAATGTAATTACGATAGCAGTACTATAATGTATATTCATATATTTCAGCAAATTTTGACTACACACCATATTAAAAATTACTTTCTATATCTGATGTGTTATCTCATTATCTATGTTTCTTTTTTTGGAAACAATATTATTTTCTAAAGAGTTGATAATTAACTGAAAACCTTGATCGCATCATTGAATTCTGCAATAGTTAACGGCGCTACTTTTGCAAGTTGAATATTTTCTTTAACATGATTAGGTTTCTTTTGTCCAATTAATGGAGCTAATACGTTTGGAGTTGATCTGGTAATTTGTACTATCTTTAGTAGTTGATCATCATATCCCAAATAATCTGGTATTTTGGCATCAAATAATTTTGTCTGTAACAATGGCACACTTGTGAAAACTCCAATATCTAATTTATTACAAGCTTGCAAAATAGTTAGGTCACTATCATTTTCTACCGATTGGTTCTTGAGCATGTAAGCTTCTCTATACGCTAGATTGTATGGAAGTTGAATAAAACGGAATCCATGATTTTTTCCTCCCACTTCTTGTGCTATCTTCACCATCTCTTCTAATGAGAGATATTCCCTTTCACTCTGAGTAAGTCTAAAACAAGTCCACGTCGCCATTCCATAATAATTAATCTTGTTTTTAGATCGATACTCTTCATAAACCTGAAAGACCTTGCGTATCATTTCATCAAACTGTTTTCTGTCTATATCCTCAACCCAGCTCTCGTACGCATTATGAACATAAACAAGATCAATAGTATCAAGTTGCATATTTGTCAACGATTTATCAATACATTTACGGATATAATTCGGGTTTAATACATTATAACCGGAGCTGATGTCATTTGGGGCTATAATTCCTTGTGAAATAAACATATTTTGCATATATTCAAGAACATCAACTGTTGGAAAATCACCATCATTGGTAATGTATCCGTTTTTTGTTGAAATAAAGACTTGATCCCGTGATATAACTCCATCTTCTATTAGCCTTTTCATTGCCTTTCCAATATTTTTTTCTGACTTCATGGAACGATAATTTATTGCAGTATCAATTACATTCATAGCTCCTGATTTAACTGATTCATAAATTGCGTTCTCTAAATCCCTATCTTCTTCTGGTGTAATCTGACCCAGATAAGTTCCCATTCCCAAACTTGATAAGTTGAGGTTATCAAATGAACGAAAGTGTGAGTTTGGAAAACCATTTTTGAGAGCATTCTCCATATATTTTTTTGTACCTTGCGGAGTTGCGTATCCACCAATGGCACGATATTCACTAACCAATGATATGGGGTATTGATATCCATTTTATATTTTAATTGATTACGTCTAAGCAAATAACGTTATATTTTAGATCGGTCTTTTTCATATTAATGGCCAATACGACTAAAGATTATTTTGAGAGTCTTTCAAGGGAAATATTAAAAATCAGTTCTTCGCTAAGATGGATTGCAATATCTGATTCTGAGGGTAAAATACTAAATATAGCAGGAAGAGAAGGTCTCGATCCGTTGATGAACCGTGAGGAAAACCAGGAATACACATTAAATGCAATAGCGCGACACAAATCAAGGCTAAAATTCGAAGACAAGTTGGGCAAACTGGTTTACTCCTTGGGGAAATATGAAAAGCTTGTAAGGATTGTTACTCCTATAAATAACAAATATTATGTTTTACTTACAATTGACGTGGAAGAGCCCCGTATTGATTCCATAATGAGGGAACAGATAATTCCAAAAATACGTGATAATACGAGATATTTTGAATAAGAACTCGGACAGTCTACAAATACTAATTTGAACACCTCTTGAGTATCGAATTAAGGTTAATCCTTGGCATTATTTTAGACCCCTCCTAAAGACTAATTTTATGAATTCATAAGGTTTTAAGAAGCATCGACCATATTTGAAGGTGTGTACAACAGAGATAAGATTGAAAATGCCAGCAGGTTAATTGACTCTGAAATCACAAGAGTCCTTTCTAATACTTCGTTGATAGAATATGGTGGATGTGCAGCATGTCATGTATTGTTCAAGCTGATCAAAACTTTATCGTTAAGTGAATCTGATGCCGGAGACTTGCTATCTCAGCATTGTTCGAAGATCCACAGCTAAATGATAGATTCATCGAAATGGTAGAAAAAATACATATGAAGGACAGAATGATGGGAGTTCAATTTTCAATTAAGAGTAGAGAAGCAAAGGATAGATATATTGACGCAAATATGAAAAATGTCATCTCTGAGTTATCTTTTGATATCAAACAATATGGAAAAGAAATAATTCTGAGGAAATTATTATTAGCACTGATTACAGTACAATTAGCACAAAACATAGGTGTAGATCATCATGCAGCCACCGAAGAGCTTTACTATTTTATGAAGAAAAATAAAGACTCTGAGACTTTGATAAATGAATTTATCAACAAAATATCTAAAATAAACAATGGTAGCTTTCATGATTAGATATATTACAGCATCCAAAAATCAAGATTATTTTGGCATTGGGCATTTAGAAAACGGATTACAGTTTCTATAGGAGCAACTTTTGATCAAAAACATAATAAATAGTCTTTATTTTCTCAATCTATGGAATATTCAAAGCTTTGCGAATCTATATTCAATCTGAATAGCGATATACGTTATGTAGCGGTCATTGATGATACGGGATTGCCTATTGTCGGTGGAATGAGAGGGGGTTTAAATTCTATCATGGATGAAAACAATGAAGAATTATACCTAACACATACTGCATTGCGTAAATCTATGCGAGAAAGGTTTGATGACAATATGGGCAGATCAAGATTCGCATATGTTGAAAGAGAGAAGATATCAATCCTGACTTTTTACTTGGACAAGTATATCTTACTTGTAACAATGGAACCAAATATCAACTCTCATACCTCAATTGACATTGCAGAAGACATCTTGGATATGATAAATGGAAAAAAACAATGAACTATCTTGATGGTAGTACTTGCAGGCAACAACATTTTTTTTAACATTGTTAAACATGACAGCAATCTTTAATTGTTCAATTTAGATATCGGCTTTTCATTCATAATCCTTGTACTGGATTTATTTGGAACAGTGGTATTTGCTGTAACAGGTGCACTCAGGGCAATAGAACATAAGTATGATATTGTAGGCATAATAATTCTTGCAACCGTAACAGGAATTCTTGGAGGAGTAATGAGAGATACAATTTTGGGAGTATTTCCTCCAAATAATTTTTCAGACACTATTCACATTGTATTGACAACAATAACTGCAATTGTCATTTTTTTTCTTTATCATAAAACGAAAAAATATGAAAATTTATTCAATATTTTTGATGCTGTAGGCTTGGGAGTATTCACCTTTACAGGAGTCTCAATTGCACATTCTCTGTATGGTACTAACTATGTACTAATCGTGATTTCAGGCTTGTTGACAGCTTTTGGTGGTGGAATTTTAAGAGATGTATTTGTAAGAGAACCCCCGATCGTTTTTACAAAGGAAGTTTATGCAGTGGCAAGTTTCATTGGTGTCATTGTATTCCTTATACTGGTAAATCTTAGTGTGCCGTTTGAATATACCGCAATAGGTGTAATTTTCGTTACAACTGGTATTAGGTTGGTATCTATCAAACTACATTGGAATTTACCTAGAGTAAAGATGTAGATTATTTTAGTTATCGAGATGAAAATATTTCATTCCAATCTTTCGAGAACAACTATTGTTCCGCTTACAGGTAAAATTATTGTCATATTTTAATCAAAATCTTACCTAATTGCTCTCCTTTTTCTAATTTATCATGAGCCTGTTTTACTTGTGCTAATGGAAGTACGGAATCAATTTTTGGCACTATATTTTTTTCATTTACAAAGTTAATTAATTCCAACAACTCTAACTTTGATCCTATTAAAATACCAAATAGTTGAATTTGCTTTGAATAAAAAGTTCGTATATGAAAGTTAGCTTCACTTCCAGATGTAGTACCGCACATTGCAATTTTCCCACCTTTCCGAACAGAATTAATACTTGTATTCAGTGTCTTCTGACCCGCATTATCCACAACTGCGTCAACTCCTATCCCCCGAGTTATTTTTTCTATTTCAAGAGCTATCTCTTTCTTTTTTCGATTTATTACATAATCAGATCCTATATCATATGCAAAATTTAGTTTAGAATCGTCAGATATAGTACTTATGGTTCTTATTCCGAGTGCCTTTGAGATTTGAATCATGGCCATACCCAGTCCACCTGAAGCTCCGTATATCAACACTGTATCATTTTCCTTTAGGTGTAGTTTTTTAACAATATTCCATGCAGTCAAATATGAAATTGAGAGTGTGGCAGCTTGTTCATCGCTTATTTCACGACGTAGTGGTATGATATTTGTATTAGGAACAGTTACATATTCTGCATAACCACCATTGTACTTGCTTAAACCACCAATTATAGAAAAATCTCTACATAGGGTTTCGGTTCCATTCCTACAATTGTGACAATCATTACAGCCGATTCCAGGATATACGAGAACTCTAGATCCCTTGGGGATATCTGCATATTCTTCCTCCACTGAACCTACAATATCGCTCCCACAAACATGGGGAAAGCCAATAGTTATACCCGGAATTCCCAATCTTGTCCATATATCTAGGTGATTCAAGCCGCAGTATTTTACCCTAATTAGAATCTCAGATGGATTAGGTATTGGAGTTGGAAAATCCTGTTCATATCTCAATACATTTAGATCACCATGACTGTATATGGGAACAGCTTTCATAAGTTACCAGATTTCTATAGTTAACCTTGAATATTATGCATTTCCTTTAGATCATCTTTGAATTGAGATAGGTAATCTGGAATTTCTGCCTTTATAGGATCTCTTAATGAATATCGCTTACCATTTTCATTTGTTGATTCTCTTTTTGTCGTCCATATTAATGAATTAAAATCTATAATGGCTTTTGTAAATTTACACATCTCTCCATAGTCATTACTCTGAACTGGAAACTTTTGTAAATGAATACTTTCTTTAGAATATATCGTAGTCCATAATTTATCTGTAATAAATGGGCAAAGAGGAGCTAATAGTAACAATATTACTGAAAAACATTTATGGAGCGCATATAATGCGGAATATCTGTTGTTTTGGTCTTGATCGTTGTATGCGCGTGATTTTACTAATTCCAGGTAGTGGGAAGCGAAAATATTCCAAGTAAAATCTCTTATTTGTGAAGCTGGAATAAAAAAATTATATTCTCTGTACCCCTTGATGCATTCAGCTACCAAATTAGATAACTCCCCTAAAATCCACTTATCCGAAGGCAATAAATCAACTTCGACTGTTCGAACGAATTCAAATGAGGAAACAAATCTTCCAATATTCCATAATTTTGTTAGAAATTTTTGTACCTCTGCAATCTTTTGTTCAGAACACCTAAAGTCCTGACCATGATTTGCTTCAATTGCTGACCAGAATCTAAATGTGTCTGCTCCATGCTTGTTGATTACAGGAAATGGATCAATTACATTGCCTTTACTTTTACTCATCTTTTCTCCATACTCATCCACCCCATATCCCATAATCCAGACATCACTCCAGGCAAGCTTCTCTGTCAACTGATAACATCGTAACATTGTGTAATAGAGCCATGTTCTTACAATGTCTTTTGCTTGCGGCCTTATTTGTGTTGGATATGTTTTTGCAAAAAAATCTTTATCTTTACTATATTTGGTCACAAATAGAGGTGATATACTAGAATCCATCCAAGTATCAAAAGTTCTTTCATCCCCAGTGAACTCACTATGACCACACTTGACACATTTATCAAACGGCGCTTTATCCTTCCACGGTCTGTAATATTTTCCAGGTTCAGGCAACATTGGTTCTTTACATTTATCACAATACCATATCGGAATTTCTGTACCATAAAATCTCCTTCTAGATATCGGCCAATCTATTGCAACCGAGTCTAACCAATTCAACAATATCTGTCTGTGAGACTCTGGATAAAATTTCAGAGAAGATGCAAATTCTCTAAGTTTGGGAAGAAAATCGAGTTGTTTAATATAATAATCCTGCATTGGGATTATCTCCACTGGGGATTTACTTCTCTCGCACATCGGTATCCTATGCAAGATCGATTCTTGCTTTACAACGTAGCCGCCATTTTCCAAATCATCAATGATTTTTTTTCTTGCATTGTCTACTGTGAGGGTAGAATAACTACCTCCATTTTCACCTATTTTCCCATATTGATCTATAGCTACAATTTCTTTTAAACCAAATTCTCTAAATACCTGCACATCATTAAGGTCTCCGTAACTACAAACCATCACGGCTCCTGAACCAAATTCTGATTTTGCTGAATGATGGGGTAGGATTTTTACTTCTCTATTAAATAGAGGCAAGATAACTTCCTTCTTATGCATTTTCTCATATCTGGTATCGTTCGGATTTACTATAATACATTGGCATGCAAAAATTAATTCAGGCCTGGTTGTAGCAACAATCAAATCTTCATTTTCATTTTTTAACCTAAACTTCAAAAATACTAGATTTGTCTTTCTTTCTTCATAAGTTATTTCAGCATCAGCAATTGTAGTGCCACAGCTTGGACAATAGTTATTTGGTCGATTTGCAGAATAAACAAGTCCTCTTCCCCATAAATCAATAAAAGTACTCTGAGTTAACGTGCGATATTCATTTGAATCAGTCCTGTAATAGTCCGCAAAGTCGGCACTTAGACCGATACTTTTCATGATTTGGATCATTTCTTTTTCTAGATCATCTAATGAAATTCTACAGAGTCTAAGAAATTCTTCTCTATCAGTCTGTCGCATTCTGATCTTGTGTTTTTTTTCAGTGTAAATCTCAACTGGTAGTCCATTCCTGTCTATGCCAATTGGAAAATATACATTATTACCAAACATTCTTGTTGTTCGAGCTATCATGTCAATTTGCGCATAATGTGCTGCAGCTCCAATATGCCAGGGCCGTCCTGATGGATAGGGAGGTGGGGTATCAATTACATAGTTTTTATTATCCGATACTTTGAAATCATAGATTCTTTTATCATGCCAATTTTGCAAAATAGCATTCTCAATATTTGAATTCCATATCTTTTCATCTATTTTTTGTTGCATCTTTAGGTTAGAACTAATCCACTAGACGGCTTCTATTTAAGTTCATGCTTCAGACCTTTTTTGGATTAATGAAAAACATGCAATCGGATCCGTAAGGACAAGTGCCTCATCATGATATCCGTTTTATCATAAAGACTATCGCTATTTATCTGATGTTTGCCAGAATATGTGCCCCTTTATTCACACCTTCGTAAATATAAACACCAAGAGCTTCTATATTTGGAGGCATTTTTGAGGAAAGTAGTTCTATTATTACGGAGGAAAGATTCTCTACCGTTGCCTCTCCAGGCATCAGAAAGGTCGTATCTTTAGGAAGTTGTAGATTGAAAAATCCACGAGGACCGTTAAATGAGACGTAATAATGAAGACTATCTTCTTTGTAAACGTATTTCTTGTTGATAAAGAACTTGTGATCTAATATTGAAAGGGTATCTTTGATAATTCTTTTTGCATCACTAAAATCGATAACTAGATTGTTCACCATTTTTCCAATGATCTCTACCATAACAGTAGAAGTGTGACCATGTAGTATGGAGCATTTTTCAACGAGAGGTAAAATATGAGCATAGTCAAAAGCAAGTGATGAATCTTCTAAAAATATTGAACCGATCTGGTCCCCTTCAGAATCGACAAAGGATATTGTTTCAAAATCACCAGATTTGACACCAAATTTTGATTTACCAATCCCTATGATATCAAGATCAGGATTATTCTTTTTTATCTCATTGAATTTCTCTAGGTCTTGCGCGGAATCTAATATTTCAATATATTTGTTATCAACCTTAAAGTCGACAAGGACCTCGTTTCCATTCATTAGCTTTATCTTAGAATCATATTCATAATCATGCCCTAAAAATGAAAGTAATCTTGAGAAAGATAATTCTGTCTTGCTCCTCAGCAAGTTTCCTTTTCCATCAATATATTTGAGATCTTCGTCCAGAATTGTCTTCTTCATTAATTTTATTTCAAAGAATCCAGATATATACAAGTTACTTTTCATGTTAAGTCAATTTCAATAACTCCAAGTAATAGTTCATTCATATGCGCTGGAATTGAACCCGTCTTGTTAATATCAAATCAAATTCATAAGTATTCCCAGATATCAGCCAAATAAGGATTAATTAATTACAGCTGTTAACTAACTGAGTAGACATTGCTAGGTGCCATATATGACGCAGGTTAGAGACAAATTATGTTTGTCTTTAACCGTTTCAACGCATTATAACATTTATCTCATGTAAAAGATTTAATCTTGTTTATACAAAACATTAGATCCTATTGATTAGTAAATATTTTTATTATAACAAATGTTATATGAATATATCGTATATTGTTGCTTAGTTCCGTTAGGATTTATACCAGTATATTTGAATCAATTTTTTCTAATATAGGGATGATTTTAGAATAGTAAAGTAATCTCCTCCTGGGGAAAATTATTGTCTTTTGCTGATTTTGGTTTACTGTTAGTACTATTATCGGAAGTCAGAATTTGGATGGCCCATACTAATAAAGACATAAATGAAATTATTTTTGGTTATACTATATTGTACAATTCCGACCTAATTGATGCATTGTTTGCAACTGTATCTGATAATTTGAGAGGAATAAATAAGATTGGAATTGCCTTTTCGGGCGGAATAGATAGTACATTACTTGCAAAAATTTGTAAAAATATGAACATCGATACCACACTATTGACTATTGGTTTTCCTGATTCTAATGACATAGAATTCTCAAAAACAATATCACGTAAAATCAATATGAATCACAAAGTTTTAGAAATAGATAAGCATGATTTTTCAGTATTTTCTAAAAAAATAAGGGATGAAATGACCTGTAGAAATTTATCTCATATTGAAAACTGCATTGCTTTTAGTTATGTTGCTCAATTGGCAAGTAATAATGGTCTTAATGTTGTACTCACTGCCAACGGTTTTGATGAACTGTTCTGTGGCTACAATAATTTCAGATTCATATTTAATCAAGGAAACGATACTATTAACAAGACTATTGAGTCAAAGATATTGAATGAATTAGAATTAATAAATGAAATAAAGCAAGCGGTAGAAAAATATAATATCAGTATCATACAACCATTTCTCTCAAAAGGATTCATTTCTATCGCAATGAAGTTTCCTATTTATGATAAAATAGTTAGCGATGATGATCTTTTGAGAAAGCATATAATTAGAAAAATTGCGTTATCTTTTGAGATACCACCAGAAGTAATTATCAGAAGGAAAAAAGCGTTACAATACGGTTCTCTAATCCACAAAAATTATAAAGAAATAGATTAATGCGGTTTGTAGTTTTTACGTATTTGCTCGGTCCTTTTTATGACATTCTTTATTATTCTTGTCGATGCGGCCAGATGAGTGTTAGGATCAAATATTGTTTTCAATTCATTCTTGTTTAAATGTTCTCCAATAGAAGGATCCTTCATTATCGCATCTTTAAAGTCTCTGTCATCAACTAGTGTTTCAAAAGCAACACGTTGTATGCTCTCATACGCTTTCATTCGAGGAATACCCTTCTTTACTAGGGCTTCAAGAATAAACTCTGCAAAAATTCTTCCCTTTGTTTTATTTATATTATCTAAAATTCTTTGACTGCTTACAGTTAATCCTTCAATTACCCTTATCATATTATTTATCATTTCGTCCAAAAGAATGATGCCCATCGGAATAGTAAATCTTTCATTTGCGGAATTCGAGAGATCTCTCTCATGCCAGAGTGAAATATTCTCTTGAGCGATATTTGAAAAGGAACGAAGTATTCTTGCAAGTGAAGATATTCTTTCACTCTTTATGGGATTCCTCTTTACTGGAACTGCACTGCTTCCCAATTGCCCTTTTTTAAATGGTTCTTCTACCTCTCCAATCTCAGTTCTTTGTAAATTTCTAATTTCTGTTGCCATTTTATCCAAAGAACTTCCTATTAACGAAATTATGAATTGAACTTCTGCTAGTCTTTCTCTGGGTATTACTTGTGTAGCTGCCTCTATAGAATAAAGACCAAGCGTTTTGGCTACCTTGTCCTGTACATCCAGGGCCTTTGATCCCATCAAGGAACCTGTCCCAACCACTCCCAATGTTTTACATAAAAGAAATCTCTTCTTACCCTCTTCGATCCTTTCTATGTGATATGAAAGCTCGTTTGCCCAAATCGCAAATTTTAATCCAAATGAAATTATGCTTGCGTGCTGTCCATGAGTTCTTCCTACAGAAGGTAACAAGTCATATTTTCTTACTCTATTTATCAATAACGAAATTAGCTTGAATATTTTTGGTTCAATTACTTTAAACGCGTCTTTTAATTGCATTGACGTAGATGTATCTACAACATCGTTACTGGTTAATCCGTAATGTATCCATGGTCTTGTTGTGGGTGAACAATATTCGCTAATTGCCTGTACTAACGAAGCTGTGTCATGCTCACTTATTGATTCAAGTTCCTTGATCTTTATTGTTGTGATCTTATTTGATCTTGCTATTCGTGCTATTTCTCTTGAGGCTTTTAGAGGAATCATTCTAAGTTTGCCTTGAGATAATGCAACTTGTGCTTCAAAATTGAGCTGATATCTGAGTCGATTTTCTTCTTCAAAAATTTTCCTTATTTCATTGCTACCGTATCTTCCAGAGTCAATAGGTAAAATTGGCATCTACTTTATGAATTAGTAAACGTAAAATAAATATTATTAGTTTTTGATAAAAAAATTCTAATTAATATAGAGCTAGTGTATAATTTCAACAAAATTCTAATCTAAATTAAAATATTTTATTCTTATCTCAGCATAATATTTATAGTGGAAACCTTTACAATCCGCTAATGAATCGTAGTTTACTACTCGCAAGCTCACTGATA
>Ga0193737_1000030_pt1 | contig 26471 bp, 36 predicted proteins | sample L2m2metaG_FD_165510 | JGI IMG/M metagenome (GOLD analysis project Ga0193737, IMG submission 165510) | Soil microbial communities from a riparian zone of the East river system, Colorado, United States - L2m2 | ecosystem: Environmental > Terrestrial > Soil > Riparian zone | place: USA: East River... | reverse complement strand
TACGCACCTGATGCTGTTCAATGTCCCCATAGGCGCACGCAAGTTGTTTCAGGCGAGTCAATTCCGCCAGTGCTGAGGTAGCTTCCAACCGCCCTGAGTCAAGCTCAGTGATGCTGATCTTTTCCATTTCCTCATATGCACGAGCTTGTTTCCCGTCCATCTCGATCCAGACACCAACCGGGCTATCCGGTTCGGCAGGATTGAGCGGCGTACCAATCTCCATCTTAGGAGGGAGATCAGGCGCAACCTCTGCCTTAGTCCGGCGCAGCGCGATAGCGGCCAAGGAATCCCAAAGCATCGGCTCACGATCCTTGCGGAACTCCCCGATTTGATAGCCGGTATAGCCTCCCTTCTGCCAATACAATTCCGCCCACCTGGTAAAGGCTCCATACTGACCGGGGTCTAACCAGTTGAGCGTTCCCCAAAGCTGGTGAGGCTTGCTCTCAAAGGGGGTACCGCTCAGGGCTAGCTTCAGCCCATCCGGCCGGACTCGAAGTAAATCCATTCCTCTGCGCCGTTGAGTGGGAGTGCCTGAGCGACGGATAAGGCTTTCATGACATTCATCATTGACGATCGCACCCCACTCCCGTTCGAACAGCGCCGGATAGGCATGCTGTAAAACCTTTTTGGTCTTACTGCTTTTCACATGACCGCACTTGAGTACGCGTTGATTCCTTCCTTTTTCCGCTGTGCGTACGCCGCATGGCTCAGTGATTTCCAGGATGCGCCGCTCTCTGGTGCGTTTGTGTATTTGGCGCTTCCGCTTGGTAACTACTTCCTGGCATATCCACCAAGCTTGAACCATGACCATTTCCGGATGGATGACAAGCCACGTGTTCGGCCCATACCGGGCTAGACGTAGCTTGCGCTCCCTCTGATAGCGCATCTCAGGCACTGTCACAGCCCGATGGTCCTCCGGTAGCCAGCGCGCTATTTCGCGCTTCCACACGGTATCTGAGGCTGTCTTAGGGGCAATGATTAGATACGGCCCTGGAATACCCGCTTCAAGGATTCCGCCCAAGGCAATCAAGGTCTTGCCCAAGCCAGGATCATCGAATACCCCCGTTGCGCTTCCATTGTCGGCAATGAAGCGAACGCCTACCCGTTGATACTTCCTCTTGCGCATTGCCCTAGCGAGCTTGGGAGCGCGCTCACGCAGATGTTCTAGCCTGGCATCGGCGGATGATGCGAGATTGGACATGTACCGGCGAGAGTCGACAACGGCCCTAGCCCAACGCTTCAATTCATTTCCGACAACCAACCGGCCACCGAATTTAAGCCGGAGTAGCTTGCACGATTCCAAGGACAGCGGAACAGTCCAATAGCCGGACACCGTTTGATATGCCCCTGGAATCGTGGTCTTCATGCCAGGAAGAGGCTCGCCTGAGCGAACCTCTATGCGCTTCCCCTTCTTTTCGATGTTGATACTCATAGACCCTTGCAATCTCCGGTTGGCTCGTTCCGGCTAGGCCACCATTTCACGAAACACATTCGGCGCGTGCAGGCCTGTACCTGAGTTGGCACGTTGTGCACGCGGAGTGTCACAGAAGCCCAGAGATGCACTCGGTTGTTTTGAACGTGCTCACTCTTGGGCTTACCGCATGGGGTCAGATGATGTTTGTACGTACAGAAATCATCATTACCCCGGAATTCGTGCTCTAGGATCATGACAGGCACACTCGGTAGTTAGTAGGCCACGGGTCGGTAATCCACGCACCAGATAGCCCGCACATCTCATACGTTCCCATCTGTGCCAGTGTTTTCCAGCCGCGTACGGGTACCGCAGCCTGATAGAAAATCTGACCTACCGCAGCCCTTGCACGCGACGTCCAATGTATTCCATCGGCCTGTAACCATTCCGGGTTAGCTGGTACCCGCTGTATGTCTGCTACCCCTACTTGCGGGTATGACACCAGAGCACGCTTGATAGCTAGATTGGTGTTGTGCATCCAATCCAGAATGTACGGCCTGACTGTGTTGGTTGGCGATCGCATGTCGGGTATGCCAATCAGCGACGCGATCACCTGTACTCCGCGTGCTGTACCCGTCGCAAGTATCGCGCGGTAATCAGCTTCCGTATTGTCAGAAGGGGTGTCATTGGTACCGCAGTTGAGAAAGAGCATGTGCGGTTGGTATTGGGTAATTAGATCGTTGATCCGTGTAACCCACCACGAGCATTTAGACCCTGGCGCTGCCACTACATGACGTGTGTGAGGTTGCCCAGTACGGTTCATCAGCCGTGACAGTTCCTCGCCGTATGACGGTTCTACGGTCAGAGAATCACCTAACAACAAGATGGTTACGGGAGGCAGGGTGGGTACAGGCTGCGGTGATCGAGTTACTTGGTTATTGGGTGACGGTAACGGAATCAGTAACGACATTGGTGCGATCGATGGGGCATCCTGCCAGCCTGACTGAACTGGGCAGTCAACCGGCGCGGTAGCGCATACCCACTTGTTGTTAGGTTGCGGACTTGGGTTGCGGGGGTTGGGCTTGCTGCCTTGGCAGTCAGCGCCAGTTAGCAACAGCAGCGCCGAGAGCAGTACCCCGATTACAGATTTACGCATGTCATCTTGCCCCTATCCACTGTCCGGCGACTATCCAGTAACCCATTGACAATAAGTAAATGTGGAGTATCTGAATTAGCAAACGCTCGGTAACGCTTCGGTTTCTCATCGTCGTCTACTCCCTATCAAAGCTAGAACGGCGCCAAATACAGCCCCTAATGCCGCTACTGCGACTAGTTCCCACATAGCTAACCCACCTTGATAAGTGCCTCAGCGTGGAAGTGCCGGTAGCCGTTCCCGTTCTGGTCAAGGAACTTGACGATCCTTCGGCCGGTATCTTCCTCACCGTTGCTGGTATAGAAGTGCTCGATTGACAGCTTGTCGCCGGACACTACGTAGGTTTCCTCTGTCTTCCCGAGCGTATTCCACCAAGTGACTTTCATACCGGATATCTGCCTAACCAATTCGCGATCAGTCATCTCATCCGGATTGAATTTCAACTTGCTTGGTGGCATGCCGTTTAGGCTGCGCCGGTTGTGCCAGAGGTTGTAATCCTGACGCGATACCTTCCCGTCATTCCACGTGATGACAAGGCTCTCTGAGCCGCGAACAGCGGTAACTTCCGCCATCATGGCACCAGGGAATTCCCCTCCATCCGGCTCTTCGAACCATCCTCTACCCTTGGCGGCCCATCCGAGCGCTTCTAGTTCCGCCTTGGCCGCTTGGGCTTGGGCAACGCTCTTGTTGGTTGGTGGTTTTACTGGGCTGGTAATCACGCTGGCGCGCTTCTCAGCCGCTGACGCTGTGTTCTCCCGTGTGACAACGTGTCGCTTGGCAGGTGTAAAGGCATCACACCGATTGTCTTCTAGGCATTTGACCGGGGGTCGGCCTGCCTTGACGACGATTGTGAACCAACCATCATGCTCGCGACACTTGACGCGCTTGACTGTCATTCTCTCTCCTCTGTTGTCTCTCGTGCGTGCCCTCACTAGGAATCGAACCTAGGCCATACCTAGCCTGAAGACTAAGTGCTCTAACCACTAAGCTATGAGGACCAAAGGAAGCGCGCCCTTACGGCAGCGCTCCCCTCTCTTTACCTTTCCTTACTGCCCTAGCGTGTACTAGGGAAACCTATTTCTCTTGCCATATCCAATCTTTCCAGTGGCGATTCACTTTTTCATCACCAGCCCAATGATTACCCCGATGAGTATCAGAGCAACCCATGGGTTACTGGTTAGGAAATTGATAATCGCGTCCATTTACCTTCTCCTCAGTTGGTTTTCGGACGGTTGAGGTAGCAGCGAACTGATCCGGCAGTGTTTCGATGGGTGTGATCCATCGTCACACCTTGCCGTGAAATAAGGCAATCCAAATCGCCGGAACCGATTTGCAAGGCGTACAGCGTCACTGCTGCCCCCTTGGGAATCCCGATTATCATATTCCACGGCGAGTGACTGACGAACAGACCAGGCGGGGTGACTCGCACGTTCTCCACATGCGCCTGAATCTCAATACCTTGTCCGCTACGCGTGGAAGGGTTGAACGTGACTGAAAGCGTTATGTTCTCCCTCAGGTCACTGTCCGGCGGAAGCTCTACCTTGTGCGGCGTGCCCTTTACGCTGACGATCAGGGCAGCGATACCCAGCAGGCCGATTAGGAACAGCGAGGCACGCACGCTCAGCCCTCTAGAGGTTTTAGTCGTCATTGACTCACCTCCCCTTGATCTCGGCGTAAGCGCGCAGCAGGTTCCCAATGGAATCGTCACTGAGCATGTCGCCAAACCCCCATGTGCCATGTAGCTCAACGCGGGGGACGGTAATGTAATCGTGCATCGTCCATGAGCGCTGGTTCTGCGTTTTGATTTCAGGACGCATCACGGTGACCCTCGTGCATCGGGCACGAGAACCATTCAGGAACGCCTGACCGTTGCGAACCCTGCCACGCCTGCTAGCCGGATGCCGACGCGAGGGCCGACGATTCCGAACCTCTGAGGGGGTCGGAATTCCTTCGAGCAGCGTGAAATCGCTGTCTTGCATATTCATTTCCTCTCTCCTGGACGTACAACAAAGGGAACGGACGCTAGGCCAGATAGGCAATGACCGCAGCAGCGGCTAACGTCCGTCCCCCAAATTGAATATCCAAAAGGGTATTTTCCTTCAAAGGAAATATGCTCATGTCACTATGTAGTTCTCAAGGCACCAGTGCGAACGATGGGCGATTCACCGGGCGGATTAGGCCTGTACCTCGTTGCCGTTCTGATCTGGTGCCAGCCTAGTGCTACGAACTAATTTCCTCTATGTGAGCTATGTCACACCCTCCCACCAGGCATTTTGCCCGTTCGGAGCATCTCAGCCCTCAATTCCTCTTCATCGACCATGCCCTCGTTCGGCACGCGCCAGACGGCATAGATGGTCAGGGCGAGTGTAGTAGCGGTAGAGATGAGCGTCGCTATCTCGCCCATGTCGAACGCGTCATCCTGAGCGGCGACGCTGACCGTTGCCCACATCGTCATGAGCGCGGTAAGAGTCGCACCAACGCCAGCGATAATTGCTTTTGCTGATTTCATTTCAATCCTCCGATGCAGTGACAGAGTCGGCAGCAGCGCCGAGAACGTTTGCTTGCTCTTGCGCGGCATCAGCTAGCGGACCAAGAATGCCTTCCTTGAGGAAAGCGCTCAGTTCGCCAGCCAGCTTAGTAACTTGCTCAGGGCTAAGGCTAGGAACGGTCAATGCGTCAAGCTTGGCCAGCACCTTGTCAAGCTTGCTTTCGACACGCTTCGCGCGCTGCAAAGGCAGGTTCGGCAGTTCGATGAACTTGCCCGTATCCAGATCAGTAATCCATTGGATTGGGTCATGCTCGTGTGTTTGCTCGTATAGCACCTGATAGGAGTTGGCCACAATCCATTTCTCGCGCTGTTCCATGTCGTCCCCTTCAAAGAATCGTTGAAATAGACCAACCTTGCGGTTGTTCTCAGCATCAGCAAACCAGCTGATATGCGTGTGTGTCTTGTGGCTTGAGTCGCCGGAAGTACGGATACCTAGCCTGTCCCAGCGCTTTACCGTTATCCCGTCGGGCGAATAGATAATCTCGCGAATGTCTAGGGTGTCCGAAGCACCTTTCTTGCATTCCTCAACCAGCCAGGCTGATAGCTCGCGAAGTTGATCAAACATGCCAATGTCAAGCGCTCGCGCAGCGTTTGTCTTGTGGGACCAATCTCTAGCTGACTCGTCCCATGAGTAATCGGTTCCGTCAGTATCTCTCTGACTCCATCCATGATGGTAGCTTGCATCCGTCTCGCTGTTGACAATACCCAAGCCAAAATTGTCTAGGCCGGTTATCGGTTTGAGATACTCACGGACTTCTAGAATCATGTTGGGCGCGTAACTACTTGCCATTTTCTCACCTCCTTAGATGTAGGTAATGACTTCGACATACCCCGGTGAACCAACTCCACCAGCTTGAGCAGCGCCACCAGCGGAAGCCACAGCACCTCCTCCACCGCCACCAATGCCCGTTGCTGCGAGCCCTGCTGCACTTTGTGGGCTGCCATTTGTTGCCAATCCGGCACCCCCACCATAGCCCGCACCAGCACCAGACATACCTAGGGTTGCGTCACCCCAAGCGTTAGCCCCTGGGAAACCTGCCAAGGCAATCTGCCCTGTTCCTACTGCGGCGCCAGCTCCACCTTGCACACCGAACGCTGTAGCTGACGACACAGTGAACGGGCCGCCTAGACCGCCTAGGGCAATTACCAGCGTACCGAAAGAACTGGTTCCACCTGCGCCACCTGTACCACCGCCTGAGGCCCCCGCTGCACCAGCGGCGCCAACCGTTACCGTCTCTGTTGCGGCGCAACTGGCAGCAGCAAGCCAACTCTCTGAGTAGCCACCTGAGCCGCCACCCGCGCCCTTTGTATTCTGGCCAGCAGCAGCAAGCGGTATGCCGCCACCCCCACCACAACCTCCCCAACATCTAACTAGTACGAACTGTGCACCATCAGGTTTAGCCCACACTCCACTAGACGTGAACACCTGACGATTAGTGTCGGTAAGCTGTAAATTAAGACGTGCTGCTGTCAATCGCTCACCAGAACGAAATTGGGCAGTCATAGGATCACTACCATATCTGCTACTCGAACAACCGTCCCTGCCTTGTGCGCCTTGACAATCCCATTCAAGGAACGCTCATCGACTGTAAACTGTTGTGGGTTGGACATCTCGAAAGTGTCATACGACATCGTGACAGGAACGTTGGTATTTCCTGCTGCAACTCCTGATCTGATGCCGACAACACCAGGCTCAAGGAATGTGTCATCCTCTGCGGTTACTTGCCACTCCACATTAAAAGCAGCAGGGTCATACACCTTGGCGCGCAACGTTCTACCATGAGCCGCGAAGTGTACGCGCAACGCCTGTCCTGTGTAGACAATAGCCGTTGTTAGAGTCGAACTGAGCGCCGTGCCGACGTTACCCACTAGCTTGTGAATGCTGATGTTGACTAGCTCTGCTGTGGTTATCTCTACACGGCAGAGGTAGTAATCAACTGTGCCAACGTATCGGAGGATCAAGTTACCTGGTTCAATTGAACCTCCTGTCACGTTTGCAATACCAGTCGTGAATGTAACCGCAACCTCAGGATTGAGAACCCGATTGGCTGCAATGTCACTGAGGATGGCTACGCGATATTCCCCACCAGCATCAACAACTTGTGTGCCGACTCCGGCAGCAACATCGAAGTCAGCAGCAGCACCGCCAGCACCAGCCCAAAAAAGACTCCATGCCTGCCCTGTATCCATGGACCCCCACTGATCAACCTCAGTGCGAGTGAATGTGTCGGTAGCAAACGACGTGATACTAGCAATTCGTATTGTCTCGCCTCCCGATGCAATTGCTGTGCCTGTTCCGGGGTGTAGCTCTATATCCAATGGGAATTCTGCTGGATCAGTCGTCCATATCTCAGTCAAATCTTCAGTATCCACAAGGAACGTAGCCGCAGAATCACTGAGATCATCAGCCAGGGTTGAGCTACCGCTGTCAATGCGTCCGGATACGGCACTATCTAGTTCCATGATGTTGTACACAGAAGATGGTGCGCAGTTGAGCGTGACTTCCCACCTGAGGCTATTCCAGCTTTCTTGGTGCCCTCTATAGATTTGGTCGAGCGTGGTAATTCCGACTTCCTCATATACGTTGAGCGCTTGAAGCCTTCCTCCAAAGGGGAACAACTGCCAGGTGTCAATCAGCTCAGGACTCTTGGCCAGATTGAAGCTGACTGCTGGCCAGCGATCCTCATCGACTGTTGAACGTCTTCCGTAGCGCGCAGCAATCGACTCTAGTTGAGCGTCTTCGAACGCAGAGACTGTATCGCTGCTCTCATACAGAAGTTCAGTGTCTTCGAGAGTTACACCAGCCTCACCTTTGCGTGCTGCCACTGTCGCAGAGCTGCCTTGTGGTCTAGAAATGGTCCACTGATTGACGAAATCCAGATCATTGTCAACGGGACTACCTAGATTCGTTATCTGCCCTAGGGCGGAATCGATGGTCAAAGCGACAGCTTGATTCGTGTATTCCAAATGCGATTTATAGCCTATGCCGAACTGGTGCTCGTATATCGTTCCTCCATCCACTTTCTCAGGCTCTCTCAGGTTAGTGAGGAGACTACCAACAGTCTGCGGTCCGCATTCCGCCGAATCATCGTCTAATCCTGTTGAGTGGAATGGAATGTTTTCCTCACGGCACAAGCGACGCATCCTAGGGATTGCGCGCTCTCCATCAAATCCAGCTAACGCCTTGGCGTTTTCGACACCATCAACGTTGATGTCAAACAGCGGGTCAATGTAGATAGCGGCATGACCAAGTACCGTGTCATTGCTTGAGGATGTCAAAGTTCCGTTGACAAAGTAATCAGTAATGACCCCGTAATTACCCGCACCTAGATTGAGTGAAGTGGTTCCTATGATCGTTCCTGTTTCATCGATCGCATAGGCGGTCATCACGTCATCGATACCAAGCGGGTCTTGCTGGAATGTGACCACCAGGTACATCGATATCATTGCGGAAGGAACATCTAGCAGTCCAATATTGAAATCAAAGATGCCTCCCGCATCCTCAGCGATAAGAACGATCTGCCTGTCTCCTGGTGCTGGCCCGTCAAAGATACTGACATCCGCAGCGATTAGAGACGCACTCCCTGAGATGAATACATCAAATGCGCGATACCCAAAACCATCACTGAAATCATCTGAGTAGGCAACGATTGCGGCAGCCCAGAATCCAGTGTCAGTGTATTCGGGAACTACCGCGTGCCCTGACGATCCTGATGTGAAGAGTGGGAGCGGCAGCGAGCCGGTTACGGCGCTGCTACTAGAAAGCACAGTAGTGACGTCAAGAACATCAAGGCTCATATTCGGAATCTCTGGTATTGCTGAAGCGAAGAAACTTGATTGTGCGCCATCCTCCATAGACCAATAAGCTAGCGGCTTGATGTCCCCCGCTGTCACCCCTGAGCTGGCTCGATACAGTGGTGACTTTAGGGGTTTGCTTTTCCCGATGCGATGGAGAGAGCCGCGAGCAGTAAGAGAAACGTAAGGGTCGCTGCGAGTGGTCCATGCTTTCGCGAAATCATGAATGAAACCAAAGTATTTATCCTTAAATCCTTGTCCGTAATCGAGCTGTATCCAGAGGGGTGTGTATTCCGAAAGCTGGTTGTAGTAAGGGGAATTGGGATTGCGCCTGCTGAAACGGCGATCATTGGTGGCACGGAACGTGCAGAGCGAAGCATCAACCACAGCAGAATTAGCTCTACCGCCATAGGTGATATCTATCTGTTGTTCCCAGCGAACTATGGTTGCTCCAAGCTCGTTAAGCGTGATGTCGACCCATTGCCAATTAAGATATGACTGTGTGAAGTCTGGGCTAAGTGCAATCATTACCTTGGTGCGTAGTGGCTCATCGGGGAATGTGATTTCCAACGGGGTACCGCCACCGAAAGGAAATCCTGATGACGGACCCATGCTGTAAGGAAACCACTTATCTAGCGGGTAGCTTTCGTTCATTTGAGTAGCCACGATTACCGCCTACTCCATCCAATCAATCCATGTGGTGATTGCGATTCCCGTTGTAGGGGTAGTACAGCGGACACGTAGGAACTGTGAACTTGCCACAGTCGGGATACGGTGCCAAGGCCACTCTTTCTCATAGGGGTTCTTTGTGTATTCCGCTGAAGTGCTGCTGAGCCTGACTGTATCCAGCACGCGGGTAGCCACGATGGCACCCTCAGCTGTTCCGGTGAATCCAGTTGCGTTCACACCTAGTGTTGCAAGCGAGCCATTCACAGCAGAGTCAAGCTTGATGATCCCTGATGCTGCGTGCGCGGTAACTGTGGCTGCAATCGCTCCTGTGTCAACCAGTTCAATCGAACCGTCAGCCCCCGGCACGTCGTCCGTGGTGAATCCCCATGCAAGGATTTGAAATGCGCGCGTAGCAGGAACAGCCAATTGCAACAGGGTCTGAATGACTGTGTTGGTTGTTACAGGGGCAATGGCTGCTGTAGTCGGCATTGCTGCGTTGTATATGCGGTAACGATGAATCATTTGTTAAGTCTCCTTACTGATCGTAGGCAACAACGACGCTGCCAGCACCATAAATCTTCACATTCTCTTTCATGAATTGGCGGAAGCTGTCATGTCCCCCGACGAACTGAACAATGATTTTCAGTACGCCTCCCCCGTTCACATCGTTGAACAATCCGCGCGTGCTGGCTGGCAAGATGCGCTCTCCCGCGTGAGCTAGCACAGCGCCGGTACGCATGATCTGTCCACCGTGTTGGAGCATGGGCAAACGAGGGAATGAGAAACTGTTACCCCCGATGAAAGGAACCCAGCTAGGCACGGAGATATTGAGCTTCCCAACTGTCTTATTCCACGCGCTAGAGATGTTGTTGAAAGCCCATTTGAACGGCGCAAAGATAGCTTGACCGATGCTTGAGAAAGCGTCGCCAACCTTTCCAGGGATTGACATGATGAACTTGAAATAGCCCACCACGAAATCAACCGCGAACTTAAACCCACCTACGATGATATTCCGAATGAGATTGATGTTCGCCATGAACATGTCGACCATGAAATTCCATACGCCTGCTATGAAATCCCCTGCTGCTTTCACTGGTTCGCCTATGGCACCCCAAATTGAATTCCATAGGTCCTTAAAGAACGTGGTCTTTACCGCGAGATACACAATCACGCCGATCACAATAGCGATCAAAGCAATTATGATTCCGATTGGATTTGCAGTCATGGCAGCGTTCCAAGCCCACTGGACAGCGGTAATCACGCCGATGATGCCGACCAAACCACCAAGCACACCAGACAACAAGCCTCCCCATTCCGCCACCTGCTTTAGCTTGGAGCCGGATTCGGTTACCGCGCGTTGCGAAGTAGCCAAATCGTTCTGTGCCTGACCCACGTCAAGCGTTGCCTGCTCTGCATCAAGCTGAGCTTGCGCGTAGTCCTCTGCTGCCTGCTTTGAATCCTCCTGTGCCTGAGTCGCGTCTACCTGAGCTTGCTTCATGTCAATGAGAGCTTGTTTTGCCTCAGCAGAACCAGCGCCAAACTCTTTAACCGCCTTGTTGTAATCGTTCGTGGCGGTTGTCTGATCTAGCAGCGCCTGCTCTAGGTCTACCCCCGCTTGCACAGTGTCTATTTCAGACTGTGCTAGATCTCTGTTCGCCTGGTCTAGATCCTGCAATGCCTGTTCTGCATCGAAAGCGGCTTGAGCTACATCCTGTTGAGCCTGAGCCAACTCCTCAGCCTTGCGGGCACTACGGCTCATAATCTCGCTGATGCCTGAGGTTACGTCGGCAACGCCTTGCAAACCGTCCGATGCCGTACCGGTAGCGCCAGCAGTCTTATCCATGGCAGCGCCAAACCTGCCGCTCGATCTGGCAGCAGTATCAAATGCCTCTTCCGTTGAACCCATTGACTGAACGATTACGCGCTCAGTACGGACAGCGGCAGCGCCAACCCCCGCGATGGTGGTTGACGCGTTCTCTGTGGCACCAACGGAAATGGTTAGTTCATTGGCCATTATTCGCCCGTTGCCTTTCCGTCTCAGCCTCTAGCTCGTCCATCTTTTCCTTCTCATCACGCTTATATCCATAGGATTCACATTCAAGTAACCAGAGGATCTCAGCGTCTTCCTCACGCACTGCCGCTAGGTTGGGATAATTGAATCTCTCCATCAACCCTAAGAGAAGCTCGGAGTCGGCAATGTCGAGAGGTTTTGATGCTGCGCGAGTTGTCTCATCATTTCCTCTTGGATATTCCTCCCTCCATCGCTCAAACTCAGCTCTTTTGGGACGTTCACACGGCTTACAGCAGCCATCCACCCAAAGATGAGGGACATCATGAAGCCCAACTCAAGGCACATCATGCCCTGGACGGTAGTCGGTACAGGGTCGCCTTCCACCAATCCGCAATCCTTGCACTGCATGCTGTCCGGTTGCTTGTTGTCTTCGGTCAGTTCCGGATGCTCCATGTTCCATGTCATGACGCAACCGGCGAACACACCGAAGACTTCAAGGCGCTTCTCAGGGTCAGACTCATTGAGATCTAGTTTCATCTCTGACAGGTGCATCAATTTCCCGAGTGAGGTTGACGTTGCTTTGATTTCGAGTCCGGGGTAATCCGCGTACTCAAGGTCATAGATTTTACGTTGCGGTTTGTAACCCATTTCACTCTCCTCTGAGTGCTTAAGCCCAAGTAGGAACGTTGCCGCTTTGAAGCACGAACGGATGCTGTGCCGTGAATTCGCCACCAGCCGCACGAGTCAGCGCGTAGTCAGTGAACAAAACATCGTTGGTGAGTGTCTGAGCGCTGATGACAATCACCATTGTGCGTGCCACGCGGAGATCCCCCGACATGACGTCATGCACGCGGTTCGCGGAAGGGTTGAAAACGCTGTTCAGTGTGCCGGAGAAATCCGCAAGCAAGAGCTGGCGCTCTTTGGCGAACTTGTCGATACCCGTGATGTCTTGCTCTCCGTACGGTGTTGCGAAGTCCAGATTGGTAACGTCGTTCCGGATATCTTGCGCGGCTGCTGCATCATTCTCAACCGTTAGGGTGGTCCACCCTAGGCCAGTTTCCTTAGCCATTTCTAGCCCCTCTCTATCTTTGTCTTGAGGTTGTCAAGATGTGTTGCGAAACTGTCAACGAAGTTCTCAGCCCTATCGAACTGTGTTGCTCTGCGCGTGCTGAATGAGCGGAAGTCACCACGCCCCGCATAGAAGAATTCAGGACGCTCAAGGGATTTGACATGCGTGCTCACGCGGAAACACTCTTGCCCTGCCTCGAATATGAGCGCTTGGAACGCTTCCCCTGAGCCTCCCCATAGCTCGCCTATGGTGAACTTCCGGCCGGAAGTCTTTGCCGCGTGGAGCAAATCAGGAGGGGTACCGTCAATCTTCAGATACCAGCCGTGAATGTAATCAGGGCAATCGATTTCGGCGCACCTAGCAGGCCGGTAGTGGGTCGTCAGCGCCGAACGAATGGCGTATGTCTTGTAATTCTGAGTAGGCATCAACGGTGCCAGGCGGTTAACTCTCCTCTGCGCGCTCATATCGTGTACTCCGTCCGGTTCACAGTCACGTGCACAGCAAATGAGATGCTAGTAAACGTGCCTGTTGTGACCACGCGCAACCATCGTTCTACTGCCTGAGCGCGTGCTGTTTGAATTCGTTCCTTCGTTGGATCGGCAGTCACCAGCGTGAACGCTCCGCCTGTCACATCGGCGTAAGGGTCGCCTACTGCGTTGTCGGACGACTGTTGCAGCTTGACAGTTGCGTTAGTGCCAGTGAACTCAAACACCTGTAGGTAGGCCTGCAAACCGAAGTTGAATGCAGCGCTGAAATCGACTCCTAAGCCGTTGGTAGCTACTGTGTCGTCACGAATTCCAGCGGTAAGCGATAGCCCCCAATCCATCCACCAAGCGTTAGAAATTGTGCTCACCTTGAGTGTGAGCGCGCCATCGGCTGCACGCGTACCGGCGTAGTCGACCTGTTTGCAAACCATGCTGGCTGCCGGTGTCCCGAGCAACTCCCGATGGAAGTATGTAGCGATTCGATCCGTGCGCGGGAGTAACTTCAATGGCGGATGCGCATTGGTCGGATTGAAAAAGCTAGTCCAGTCAATGCCTGCCATCAGTTGCCCTGCATTGCGCTCTATCGCGAGCTTATTGATTCCGGTCTGCGGTATTGGTGTCATTGCCTTGCTGATCTTCTCAAGCGATCCTGTATCGCCGGACAAGTCATAGCCGTCAAGGTAGAAATTGGCACCTAGGCCTGTTTCCTTACCCATGGCTTCCCTCCTCTCAAGGGCTAGTTACTTGTGGCCAAACGTCATTGACAATGCACGGAATAACGATGTCCATCACTCTGAACATTGTATTATCTTGCTCTAGGTATCCCGCTGTTGCGCTGAGTGCTAGACCGAAGTGCCCGAGCAAGTCAACGTTGCGGATGGTGCCACCGAAATCAAAATCCGAGTGATACCGGCGCATCATGTTAGACGTTGCTTTCAACATCTGAGGGTCAATCATGTCCTGTGGTTCTTGTGTCATGCTCGTGTAAATCCTAAGCATGAAAACGATTCTGGCGCTTGTGGACGCTAGCCCGCTTGCGAGTGCAACAGGATCAATGGTTTGTACCCATACAGCCGCTGTTAGCCTGCTACCGCCTACCTTCCGTTTCGGTTCGTGTTGATTCACCTTGGTGAAGTACCCCGACGCTTGAGCGTCGCTCACAACAGCATCAAAGATAGGGTCAATCCATTCCTCGCTACCGTCAGGTGTAGACATCAGCTCAACTCCCTAACGAATTGCGCGACGATTGGCCTAGCTATGGTATCCATTTGGTTATTCAATTCTTGCTTGGTTCGTCGGAACGTGTGATAGCCCTTGAATCTGGTTGTCTTGTTTCGTGACCCTGTGCCCTCCAACCACGGCCCGTAAATCACGTTCTGATCCCACACACCCCGGTAGGTTGTTCGGCGCTCTACGGCGATCCTAGAGCGGTAGTAACCCGTTGGATGCTGTAGTACTTGGTCGAGCCGAGCGCGAACCATGTCTACGCCCTTTTCCGCCACAGCTTCATTAATGGCAACCACCATCCGGTTACCTGCTGCCTTGGTACCGCCTAGGTTGAATATCGGCCCTTTGTGATGTGCCTTGATGTTCACGCGGAAGTTAGGCATTAGATCGCTCCCTTGCGCGCCTTACGCCCGTAGGAAATCCATGCACGCGAGCGAACATCTTCTAGACCAACTCCCTTAGCCTCGCGTAGGTTCGGCCCTGAGCCGACTGTTCGCGCGTAGCCTGAAGCGTTCTGCTCAAGCAATACGACAGTCTCAGCGATGACCAATTCATTAACAACAAACTGGTGCGCGTAGACGGAGTCAGCCGCTGTGTGTGCTGCTGCTGTGGAGCCGAGCGCGCCACGGGTAGCCGTGAACGTACGCAAGGCGTAGATGTCATCCGAGATAGCGTGATCGTCAATCACGGTGCCATCCCATGAGCGCGACACGATGAGGTTATTACCCGCGATGTCGTTTACCCGCATGCGCTCACCCCCGATGAGAATGATTTCATCGCGAGCGAACGCAGTACCATCCCCAACCGTCGCCACCGTATCCCCGTTGGATGCGCTCAGTACGGCAGTCAGATTTACGCCGGTATCGCTCATCCGGCGATCGGTCACAACCAGATACTCAGTACCGATGAGCAAGAGGGAGTGCACTCCAACGTCAAGCACACCATTGGAGGGATTGATTACCAGGGTTTGGACAGAGCTGTTGATGTTCCCACCAAGCAAGCCGCGAACGGTGTCCGTGTCGGTTTCGTTGTAACCGAAGACACCCGTGATTGCGTTACTCTGCTGGAATGTCGGGCCGCTACTGAACGCAGCGCTAGACGACAGGTCAACCTCAAGGAATGAATAAGGAGGTTCAGCGAGATCGTCACCACGACGTAGCTTGATGTTGGCGGTAGAGATGGACGTACCGCCAGAGACGAACGACGCAAGGGAAATCAGTTCCTGATCGTCAAGCCACAACTGCCACGTAGGCGAATATTGGTAGCCTGGCCAGTCTTTGCTGATGGTCCGTAGCTCGGGATAGAAGCGCCGATGTAGGAACTTCTCAGCATCACGCGAGGCGGTTTCCAGCTTGCCGTCAATGAGCGCGTTAGACCACGCGCTATGAGCTATTTCCAGAGAGGTCTTTACCTGCTCTCTGGTGGCATATTTGATGCCCATTCCCAACTCCCGGTTGCTTTCTACGGCACTACGTCAGGGGCTATTTAATTGTTAAGAAAGTTTCTAGTCGAGCGTGCTTTGATCCTCAGGGACATCAATTCCATTTGCGATCAACGTTCTGATCAGTACCGTCTGAAACCGAAGCATGTCAGTTCGTTGTTGGTTAACGAGTCTGTGCGTAGGGATCAAAGTCTTTAGTACAACCATCAAGCCACCTATGGCAGTGACAAGCCCTGTAGCGGCTGTAATCCATTGGGCTACTGTGCCTATTTCCATACACGGAACCCTTCTATTTCAGGTTGCTATCGGTCGTGCTGAACGTTCCATCGATCGTCATCTCGTCTTGCTTTTCGCCTAAAGGGGCAGGCGGAAGGGTGGCCAGAATCCTTCCATATTCCGCTAGGATTTTGTTCTGCTCTGTGATAACGGCGAGCATCTTTTCCTGCCCTCCATTGGTTTGCTTCTGTACCGCTTGCAGTGTCCCGATAGCGAGGCCTATTCCTCCAAGAATCATCATGCCAACAGCGATATATGCATCAAGGCTTTGGCCGAATATCTGGAGAACAGGAATCGACACCAGGAACAGACAAATGATTATCGTTTTGTGAATAGCTTTCAAGTCGTTCATTGATGATCCTTCTTTTAATTTGTCTAGGAGGAAAGGGGGAGAGCCTTTCCCTGCCAGCCTCTCCCCCAACATATACACGTATTGCTACTAATCGAATTCAGAGATATCGACCGTTGCGGAGCGCGCCTTTTTCTTTTGCGCTGGTGTAGCAGGGCTAACGGATTGCTGTTCCGCTTCCTTCAGGCCAACGCCATCCGTCGAATCTGCATCGGAGTCCGTTACCGGTTCCGTCACTGATGAGCGGTTCTCCGTCGTTGGGGCAGGCGCTTGGTGGGACGGACTCTCTTTGTCGCTTGACGTCTTCTCTTTCCCTGAGGATCGAGATGAGCTGGTACCAACTGATTGCAACTCACCCCCAAGCATCGGCCTGCCTCGCAGGGTCGAACTCATTCCGGCTACTTCGTCTTCGGTATAGCTATCAGAGGTTCCGGTTGAAACCTCCTGAGCCTTGGTGCTCTTAGCCATTGGAATACTCCTAGGCGTTGGGCTGCGCCAGCAGATCAGCGCGACGCGCGATCTTCAAGCCGGACATGATGTAGAAACCAGAAACCAATTGCACGTTGGCAACCGTGGCAGCGATGTTGAAACTGACCCACTCGAAACCGGCGCTGAGTGACGGAGCCTCAACCTCAACGACAGCAAGCAATTCAACCTCTGCCCACGTGTCGACCGATGCCGTACCAGCAGCCGCTTGAGTGGCGCGCGTCCATGTCTCGTCACCATCAAGCACGGTTTCGGCTTTGTAGTAGAACTCATCGATCACAGCAAGCGTTGCCGAAGTGCCACCGGTTGCCGCTGTGTGTTCCTGAACGGTGATCACGGGGTCAGCGCCAGCAGTACCAGCACCCTTGAAGAGCACCAATGCTATTGACTCATAGTTACGCATGTGGACACGGTGACCCGTTGCCGCATCAGAGGTGTTGAAATCAACGGGAGTGAAAGCGCTCCCGATATCGAAAACGTTGCCTAGGCCTTTCATTATTTGACATCCTCCTTTGCCGCTGTCTCTTCGTCGGTCACCGGGGGCTGAATACGGGCAGGCTCAATGCCAAGCTCGGAGAGCAGCTGAGACAAGGCATCCTGTGCCTCAGCGTGGGTCTTGTATCCTTCCGCAAGGACGCTGTTCGCCGCTGTCTGCCTTGACATGTGGTGAATCACTTTCCACGTACGAACCAACTGCGCATCGTCTTCCGCTTTGACAGCGAAAATGCTTCCGCTCTCAAGGTCCTCAATCTTGTTCTCATCGATTTGCAACCACAGTCCCATGATTTAATTCTCCTGTTCCTAGGCCGTGGTCAGCTTGACGAAGGGGGAAAGTGTGTTGGTAGAACCGTTCTGCGGCGTGATTGCCGACGTGAGCCACGGACGACCGTCAAGGCGCTCGATCACACGGAAGGCGGTAACGTCGTTCTGGAAACGGAAATCCTCACTCTGTCGCGCGCTCATGGCCTGACGATCGCCAATGAGATAGAACCCGAAATCAACAAGGTTGATGTCACCACGGGTACCGAGCGCACGCGCTTTCTCAGACACGATGACCGGAAGCCCAAGGATAGAAAGCGGGGTAGGTCCGCTACCCGATGGGAATCCACCGCCACCCAAGAGAATCGGGACAGTCGAGCCGGTAAATACCATGTTGATAAGCGCTGCCACGGTGTCAGGAGACACAACCCACACAGCACGGTCAAGCGACTGAGGCAGCATACGAATGTACATGTTCACGATGTCGGCCCAAACAACCGTTCCCGAGCTTGCGCCGGTACGGTCAACATCGACAGCAGCAGGTGCGTTCAGGAAGCCAAGAGGCTCGCCAACTCCACCGCCCACGAAGAATGCAACATCCTCGAACCAGGCGATTGCCTCAGGGAAGATGTCGCCAATGAAAGCTTCCATGCTCGGCTGAGCGTCCCGAATCAATTCGTTCGGAACCTCTGTGTAGAGCACGAGCTTGTTAGCTTTCAGCTCGATCCGGCCGAAGCGCGGCTGAGACTCCGTGAGGGTCGCGCCTTCCTCCGTCCAGTAGCCCACCACGCCGCCATAGACGCTCGAAACGTTGGAGGTGCTATCCACGGTGGGGAACGGGACAGTCAGGCTGTCCATGGGGATTACACGGGCACGAGAACGCACGATCGCACGCTCTAGCGCAATGCGCAGCAACTCCGCGCGGAGGATCTCCGGAATGAGAAAGCCACCATCGGAAGGCCTGACCGAACTCAAATCATTCTTGAGTGTTTCGAGCTTGCGCGATGTGTCAGCGTTCTTGTGACCATGCTCCGAAATCGTGTGAAGGAAATCGGTTGCCGACGCGAACATGCTGTCATGGCGCGCGCCGAGTGCTTTCTTGTTGTAGAGCGTGTTCGGCCGGATACGAGAGCGAGCGTTGGGGTTGTCGAGATTGAGCCGCTTGGCAACCGCATCAGTGTCATTTTGGTTCTCGCGCAACCACTCGATCATGAATGCTTCAGTCTGCTCTTTCGACTGGTTCATGATGCCAGGGTCACGAGCAAGCCGAGCGTTGATTGAATTCTCAATCCATTCAGCGTGCTTCTCAGGGTCAGCCCACATTTCCTTGAGTGCCGCTTTATCCATCAGGATCTCGCGGACTTCCTCGCTGTTGTGGGCAACGGGAATTGCTTTCGGCATCGGGTTACCTTCCTGCTAGTGCACGCTGATACGTAGCGTGGATTCTGTCGAACTCATCATCGTTGCTGCGCTTCGCGGTACCCCGATGCGCAAGCGGGCTAGGAGCCTTGTCTCTCCCAGTGAACTTGTATCCACGGTTAGACATCACGTGACGCTTAGCCATTAGCAGCGCCAAGGCTTTTGCTTCCTCTTCCTCTTCCTCTGGCGTTTCCTCCTCAGGCATTTCTTCCTCAGAGTCAACGTCAATAGGCGAGTCTTTCTCTTCCTCTTCGGTTGGATCTACTCCGGCTTCCTCAAGCGCTTGCTTGACTTGACGCGTGTAGACTGAATCCGCAAGGCCTAGCTCTACTGCCTCATTGGCAAACATCCAAGTCTCAGCGAGCATCAGCGCGCGCCAGTCCTGAGCTGTTTTGTCTCGGCCACGTTCGGCGTAGATTGACGCGATGTTGTCCGACTGCATATCGAGCCACTTGGCTAGCTCGCGCAACTCCTTTGCATTGCCAAGCTCGGCTGACATCGCGTCGTGAATCATTAGCTGGGAACCAACCATCATCTCAATGGAGTCTCCCGCCATCGCCACAACGCTCGCAGCGCTTGCCGCCATGGAATCGATTCGGGTGGTCACGTTCGCCGGATGCTGCACTAGCGCGTTGTAAATAGCGATCGAGTCAACAACACTTCCACCAGGTGAGTTGATCCGAACCATGATGTTTTCGGCTTTGATACCCTGGAGATCCTGAATGAATTCATTCGCATCAACTCCGAAGGAACCGCCGATTTCGTCATAGATGAAGACTTCGGCTGTTGCATCATCGCTCTCACTCGTTTCCGCTTGATTCTTGATGTGATACCACGGCAGTTTGAGTCCCGTGATGTCATTGGCCAGTGCCGGATGCACTGCTTTCAATCTGTTCAGCAGCTTAGCCTTGTGGCCGTTCATACGCCGGAAGCTGTATGTCACTTCCCCTCCTTCCTAGACTCGAATCTTTGTGCGTTGCTTTGGTGTCGGCAATGGCATTGCCGCTGTCTCTTTATCTTCGTCCCCTTCATCATCAGGAGTCTCATACACGGGGGTTGGGATTCCAACCCAACGCATCCTAGGAAGTCCCATCGCGTCTGATGCGTCGTCAGGGTGATAGCCCGAGAGAACCAATTTGTTGACGCCTGCTGTCTGGCTGTTCCGTTCCCTGTCAACGTCTTCATGGTTCACAGGGGTTGGGTCATCGTGGTCCAACTCAAGTGATTTACCATTGGCGAACTGAGGCAATAGGAACGTATTGATTTGAGACTTCCACCGTGCCAAGCGCGGTATCGTGTGGTTCTCAGCCAAGATCTCTTTACCCGCCTGAGAGTTGGCGCGGTTGACGTCATCGACAGTTCCAAGCATGGGCTTGGGGAAGGCGAACGCCTCACGGATCAGCTCACGCGGGAGGTTGCGTAGCTCAATGAATTGCATGTCCGTCATGCTGAAATTGGTTTCGACCCATTTCGCATTTTCCAGCACGGCGACACGGTGAGCGTTGGCAACGCCTTGGTGCTGTTGCCGCCAACGAGCTATGAACTCATTAAATTCCTTGTCCTCCATGCGGTAATCAATTTCGATGATTCCGCCTGGCCTAGCACCGTTAATGAAGAAGTTGCGATTCCACTCAGCGCTGTAGCGCGCTGCATCAATGTCATTCAGCACGGTTTGCACAGGACCCATACCGCGATACGGGTCAGCAGGGTTGGGGTACTTCAAATGAATTACTTGGTCTAGCGTGAGCGGAACCTCTTCCCCATCCGGGCTTACGTACATGTACCCGGTAAGGAATTTGGTCGGGTGCTTGATAGGACGGATACGGTCGGGGCGTACCGGCCATATCTCGATCACCAATCCGCCAATCTTGTGCAGCACCATTACACCCTCACCAACTAGATCTAGGTGTTGCTGCACAGTCTCTCGAAGAGCTTCCCCTGTGTAGAACGGATTCGGCATATCCCACACAGTCATGAACCCATGCCCTAGAACCTCTACACGGCGCTTCTTATCGCGCACTGAGGTTCGCCGGTACAGGTGCCATTCGGTTGAGGCAACGGCTTGATAGAGCTGAGTAACGATGGCGAACAGCGTGCCGACACTGCCGTATGCGTCATAGGCGCGCTCTCCAATGGATTCCGTGGCATCAGTGGAAAACAAGGAACTACCTAAGCCACCCGAGCGTGATCCCACGTACGGCACTGGTGTGCTCTGGTTGAACAGGCTCAGCGTCTTACTTACCAAATCCTCCATAGCTAACCTCTTCTATCGCCGTACGTCAGCGGGTCGGGTTGTGGCCGGTTAGTCGGGGTAGTTGTCGCCTGCCTTCCCGTTGTCAGCCACGACATCAGGAAACAACTCAAACCCGCCACTACGAAACCGGCGACAGGATTCCAGATGAAGCCTGCATAGGTCAAACACGAGAATCCAGCGAGATGCATCACTAGCCTTGTAACTGTTTGGAACCACACTGGCGCGTGGGTAGCTTCCTTACCCTTGCCATGATTGGCAAAGAACTTAGCCATCCTTAGAGTCAAGAACTGGCCTACGGTTGGTACATCCATGGTGGTCATTTTCTCTCTCCCTAATTGTTAAGACTCTTTACTACATGTCGAGCACGGTCACCCTAGCCTTGCCCTTCCAATCCTTGAATGTAGTTAAATATCGATCTCCATCTACCCCGTGGTCATCACGCTTGACAGGCTCATCCTGAATCCGCCCATCGGCGCTGACCTTCCATACGTACGCCGGATATTCATCTTGCGTGCATGTGGGCATCAGGTTATCAACTAACCATTGGTCGCGCTCTACCAACGCATCCGCCATCAGGTAGAACCGCGATAGGCCAGTTACCTTGTCTCGCTTGAGGCGTTCCTTGTGGAGATTGATCCCCTCATACACGTTCTTGATAGCTGGCTGAGTACCTAATCCGGTTGCTTTTTCGAACGTGCGTCGGCCCTCAGCGTCATGGTCACAGATGATGGCCGTTGGCTTGGGTTCTACCCATACGCGCTCGGTTCTCTCGCGCTGTACGCGGTTGATGTGGTCATCCCACGTGACGGTTACCTCAGGACAAACGATGTCGAGAATCTGTTGTGCGTGTTCCGCAACGGTTCGGTTGGTGTGATAGATCTCGCGATACATATACATCGCTCCGTCTTCAGGATCTTCCGCATAGCACTTGAGCACGAACGGATGCACCAGCCCGAAATCTATTGTCCAGTACCTAGGCCAGTCATCCGGCAGGGGAAGGCGGTTACCCTCAGCGTCGAAATCCCAAGGGAGCACATGGTAAGCAGGATCGAACTCCTCATAGACAATTCCCTCAGCGCTCACCCATAGGCCAAGCCTCAGGCGCTTATGACGTACCCCGGTCAGGTTGTCCAAGATATTGATGTATTTAGATCCTTGCTGCGTGACCTTGTATGAGCCATCAGGCAGCAGATCGAACAGCCTTGGGTTGTCTTCGTGACGCGACTCGATCAGCGTGCACAGCTTTTCGTTGCACCTGAGCTTGAGCCAATGCTTATCGCCTGCTGGGTTACAGTCCATGATGAGCTGCTGGAAACTCATTACCCAGTTACGTAGTCGAGTCTTAATGAATTCAAGATCTTCGACCGTGATCTCTGTCGCTTCCTGAACGTACACAATGTCATATTCGGATGACATGATTCTGGTTGGCTTGTCTAGTCCACCGATGACAACTTTGGAGCCGTTCTTGAATCGATACTGAGGAGGTTCCTCTGAGCTACCCCCGTAGTACACAACCTCACCAGTCTCAAGCGCTTCCTTGACGACGTACTTACGCCACGTATCCAGGGCTGTAGATCCTAGACTGGCCAGCGTCTTACGCAGAATGAGCGCCTTGGTATTCGGCGTGAGCAGGCAGGCTAGATAGAGTTTCTCAAGGCAGGCGCGACTCTTGCCCGTACCGGCAGGACCGGAAATGAGCACCTCTTCCTCACGTGCCTCAAGTACTTCCTTGCATCCTCCCCTTGGTGAGTAGTGGTGTGTCCTTGTGCGCCGGACTTTCTTTTTCTTGAGCGTGGTTGCTGCCATCTCGACCCTCTAATTGTAAAGAAAGTTTTCTTTAAGTAATTGTAAAGAAAGTATTCTTTAGCGCAGTTGCTCCATGTCGACCCCTTCAATGTTGACATTGAGCGCGTCGCTAGTCGCTGAGTCACCGGAACCCCTGTGAAGCAATTGACCTAGCTCGTTAGCGGCCAAGGCTAGGTAAGATCGAAACTCACGGAGCGCCGTGCTCAGGTCAGGGCCGACTAGATCACCGTGTGCGGCATCCTTGTATTGAATTTCAGCCAGGGCTTGCAGTCGCCTCAGGCGCTCGAACTTGTTGCTAATCCACAGATCGTCAAGCTGTTCCGGCGATGGCTCAGCCTCGCTGGCTTCAGCGTCTAGGCGCTCTCGTACCGAAACCAGTTCAGCGCCATTCTGAGCAACGAATTCCCTCAGGTCCTTAACCGTGTACCCAAACCGGGCTGCTAACTCCTTAGCGTTGCCCTCACGGCGCGCAATGGCCATTGTGAGCGCGCGTCTCTGTGCTGGTGTCATTCCCTCCATGGCGCAGCAGTGTACAGAGGAATCCATGGGAGCGCTCCCAAATGAAGGCAAAAGAAAACCCCTGGCCTGCTGGCCAGGGGTTCTCATTCTTTACGCGATCATGTTCTCAAGCACGCGCTTCTCAGCGGCAGCCTTGCGAGCCTTGCTGCGAATGGTCTTGTTGCGCTTGGCGCTGGCAGCGTTCTTGGTCGCGCACTGGTCGGCACTCTCACACTTGGTGGGGTGCTGGCAAGCGTGCATCCAAGCGCTAGCGGCTTCCAGGATGGCCTGAGCGTCAGCCTCAGCCTGAGCGTCACGCTCGGCTTGGTCGTGAGCGGCAAGGCGAATCTTCGAGACGATCAGCTCAAGCATCATGTAGATGATGACCCAAGTTGCGCCCTGGATAACCGCACCAGGCGATCCCCATCCGCTGAAGACGTTGACCATCAGGCTGAGCGAGCCGCAAATCAATTGCAGCTTGCGGCCGATCGTGCGGGTTTCCTTGGCGAAGCTCTTGTGCTGTAGCAGCACTCCGAAGATGGCCAGGCCATCAACCGCGATCGGCATGGACATTGCGCCGAACCCGTACAGGCCAAGCTTGTTGAACGCGTGGATGAAGTGGCTGAAGCTGATGGACAGGGCACCAATCAGGTAGCCCTTCGCGATGACCTTCGCGAGCTTGTAACGCTTGTTGTCTTCGACGTTGGCGTTACGGGTGTTGGCGATCGTGTTCATTTCCGTCTCCTCAGACGTAGTGGCGAATTGTAAAGAAAGCATTGTTTAGCGCTGAGTGCGCTCGGCTAAGCACCCCCTCGGGGGTGCCCAACCGCAGAGCGATCAGAGCTCGAAAGCAAGTGCGTTGATTGCCGGGTAGCGGTAGCGCTCGGCTACGTACCAGGCGTGATTCTCGTCGCCGTACTTCAATTCCCTGGCAACGATGGCCAGCGCCTTAGCGTCTATCTCTTGCCGACGGCATGAGTAGCAGGTGCGTAGCTGGCAGGTGCATTCCTTCGTGGCGATCATTTCGTTTCCCCTTTGTGCCTCGCGTTGTGCGTGGCTAGTCGCTCGCAGCCCGGACTGTGAGGGGCTGTGAGCGTTTCGGTTCTCTTTGCCAGCGATCTAGGTTTCTCGGATCAGGTGTTTCACCGGGTTTCGTATTCGGATGCCGCGCCGTATCACTGCCCACATCTCGTAAGTTCTTATTCACTGGTGAGGCACCAGCACTACGATTCGGGATCTTTACTCGGCGACGCTTTCCTGTACTTCCGGCTACTCCATAATTCCTTATCGGAGTGGCTCGCTGCGCTATTCACTTATAGGTAGAACTATAGGTAGAGAGCAAGGGGAATGCAATAGCCTTTCACCAGGCAATTCACAAGGCAATTCAATTCGAATTCGAATAGGGTCGGAATTGCTATTCAATTCGTGTCCTAGTGTGTCCGGTTTTGATAGGAACTCGAAAGTAATTTACTCAGAGAGTTAGCGATCTTCAGAGTATACAAAACGGACATGACTTAGTTAATTCATTCCCGGAACGAATTTAATCGACCGAAAGTATGAGTTCTATAAGTAATCAATTCGGACATCTTGAAGTTGTGAAGCAAAACTTTTATGAATTTCGGACATATCGAAAGATCGTTTTCACAAAACGGACACTACAATTAGTTATTTGTCGAGAGGAAAATTAGTTCTTGACAGGGCTGTGACCAGGCCTTAGTGTCTTCCCTTGTAAGCAACCGCGCGAGAGGACAAGCCATGAACCAGCGAGAGCGCAAGGCGATCAATCAAATCTTGGACCAAGCGAACGCGCTCATGGACGCTGGCCCGAATGACAGCGTAACGATCACTAACGCTGACGTGATCGAGGCGGTTCTAGGGGACTTGCTTAGGTTTATTAACAATTCTGAGCCTAGCGAGCTTGGCAAGCTCGTTGAGCGCGACAAGGAAGGCCGTTAGCCATGACTACTGAGCAGGGCGAGACGATAATCAATTTCCTTTGGATAATGACTTTTTGCGCCGTGCTCACAGCGGGCATGGTTACGGTCGGCATCGGAGTATGGCTCTCCGATAGGTACCCTAGGAGGTGATCGCATGGGTGAGGATGGAGGATAGTTAAAGAAAGCTTTCTTTACAATTAGACACAAAAATAATTCCCCCCCTCTTGCAACGGAGAGGGAGGGAATTACTTTGTGCTTAGGGAATTACGCGTCCGGGGTACGCTCGCGAGGCTCACCAGCGGTGACCTCAAAGCGCTCAGCATTGCCAGCGACAACGCTCAAGAGGAAGTCACCCGTAACGGTGCGTCCACCCGTGGATACGGTACCGGTCACAGTCGCATTGCCAAGGCCACCAAGGGCGCCTGCCGTGACAGAGTTGGGCGTACCGTTGTCGACAAGCTCAACGAAGGCAGCGCCTTCCTCATCCACGGTCCATTCCGCGATAGCATCCGTGGGCGCCGTAGCAGGGTTACCCATTTCGTCTTTCCACGCGCCTACCGTGAGATCAACTTCCTGATCAGCCATGAGATCCATGATTAGATCTACCTTGCCTTCCCTTGTTGGGTTTGTGAGATTGGTTTCGGTTGCTTGTCCAGGACCGTTTGGCCGTTCCCGGGGAGGGCCGATACGGAATACCGGCGTAAGGCGCCTACCTTTAATGATCAATCGACGTTGCTCGATAAGATCACCAAGGTCGATAAGCTGCCCTTCTAGCTCGTCAAACATCTGATCTCCCCTGTTCGGATGAGCGCATAGTACCCGAACAGTTCGATTTGGCAAACAACGACATCAGGGACACCACTGAGGGCTTTTTCTCA
>Ga0193737_1000025_pt1 | contig 33154 bp, 32 predicted proteins | sample L2m2metaG_FD_165510 | JGI IMG/M metagenome (GOLD analysis project Ga0193737, IMG submission 165510) | Soil microbial communities from a riparian zone of the East river system, Colorado, United States - L2m2 | ecosystem: Environmental > Terrestrial > Soil > Riparian zone | place: USA: East River... | reverse complement strand
ATACGGAGTAAGATTGAAGGGAGTAATAATTTGCCCCATTAATCCATCTAAAATGCCAAAAATAGTTAAATCCATAAAAAATATATGGTTTTGAAAAAGAAATTAGAATAGTATTGAAAAAAGAAGTTCTAAATTATCCTGATAAAAAGCATTTTTCTCCGAAATCCAATCCCAGGTGGGGGAAAGAAGAAGAAACAGAGATTTTTGGTCAAAATGTAAAACTCTTTAGGAAGGGAAAAATGAGTGAGGACGACTTTAGACGTTTCCGACTTCAACATGGAGCTTATGGATCCCGCTTACAGCAGAATTACAGTATGATTAGGATCAAAATTCCTAGTGGAGAAGTAACTCCAGAACAGTTACAAAAGATTGCGACGCTTTCTGAAGCCTTTTCAATTGGTTCGGCCCATGTTTCGACTCGTCAAAACATCCAGCTTCATTGGGTGCAGCTTGAAGATGTAAGTGAAGTTATGAGAGGCTTAGTTGAAGTAGGATTGACAACAAGAGAGGCTTGTGGTAATACAGTGAGGAATGTCATGTGTAGTCATTTTGCTGGAGTGTGTCCAGACGAGGAATTTGATTCAACCCCTTATGCCATGGCAACTGCCCGATTCTTTCTTAGAAATCCAGTCTGTCAAAATCTACCAAGGAAATTCAAGATCAATTTCGCATGTTGCTCCAATCATGGATTGGTAAGGATTGCTGATATCGGCCTGATCCCGACTAAAAAGGATGGAACTAATGGATTCAAGATATACCTCGGTGGTGGCCTCGGAGCTGCTTCATTCATAGGATACCAGTTAGAGGAATTTACTCCTGAAGAAAGACTCGTATCAACATGTATGGCTGCAGTGAGATTGTTTGACAGACTTGGAAATCGTGAAAATATGGCTAGGAATAGAATGAGATATCTGGTAAATGAAATGGGATGGGAAAAGTTTCAGAAATTGGTAATCAAAGAGAGGTCAAATGTAGAAATGACCATTTCACTTGAAACATTAAATAGATACAAAGTAGAGTCGGAAGGTCCCAATATCAGGCAATTATCCAATGGTAAGAAATTACCGCTGATTAATGAAAAAGTGGATATCAATAGTGATCCGTATAAAAGATGGGTTCACTCCAATGTGGTTTCCCAAAAACAGAATGGTTACTTTGTGGTGTTCGTTACGTTGGGTGCCGGCGATATAACTTCAAATCAGCTCCGGTCCCTTGCAAAGACTATTCAAACTTATTCTGGCGAGGGTTGTGCAAGGAATACTCCTAATCAAAATTTTGCCGTAAGATTCGTTAAAGCCAGGGATCTACCAGAATTCTATAATGAACTCGCCAAAACTGGACTTGCAAATCCAGGTGCGCTGACCATGTCATCAGCTGTTGGATGTTCTGGTACAACTTCATGCAATCTAGCAATTACCAATTCTCACAGACTGGCAAAAGAGATCCAATCCAAATTCATTGAACTTGGACTTGATACTGAAGATGACCTTAGAGACTCAACCATAAAGATAAGTGGATGTCCAAATTCTTGTGGGCAACACGAAATTGCAACAATAGGATTTTACGGAGGGGCAACAAGGATAGATGGAACCATGACCCCAACGTATACGATGATGTTTGGGGGAAAGGATGGAGAAGACGGGGTACTGGGTAAATCGGTAATGCGTGTTCCAGCAAAAAGAGTCATATCCACCATAATAAAAATAATTGATATTTACAGACAGGAACGAAGCACTAATGAGTCACTTGCAATATGGATAAACAAACTGATGAAAGGAGCACCTAATGGCAATAGAACAGCAAAGAATCTGGATGACATAAAGAAAGCCCTAATGGAAACTATCTCATTACCGAGTCCCCAGGAAGATCCTGACGCCTATATGGATTACGGTAACGATGTAAAATTCAGTGCAAAGACTGCTAGAGGAGAATGCGCAGCTTGAAATATGCTACTAAAGAAAAAAAGACTAAAAGTATTTTATCAAGGAATCATTCAACAAGCAATTTTCAGGATATAGTGACAAGTGCAGATATTCTGAGAACTTTGATTAGAAAAAATTCAGTCAGAGTTGTGGATGTCAGAAAGGAGGATGAATACAAAAAGGAACATATCAAAACGGCAATATCAATACCCCTTGCCAAGGTGCTTGACAACGATACCCCCGAAAAAATAGTTCTATTGCTAGAACAATCTGGAATTTCTGATAAGACTCCTGTAGTTGTATATGATGATACATTTGGTGCACTTGCTGCTAGAGTTGCATGGACGTTTCAGTATGTAGGACATGTTAACACATCTTTGCTTGAAACAACTTTTACCAATTGGAAAAGTTATGGATTTGAAACGGAGAAAAAAATTAATGTATTCCCAAAATCCAAGCATTCGCTTAGGGTAAATAATGATATATTTGCCAATTATGATGAAGTAGAAAAAGCAAAAAGTGAGCAGAATAAAATTCTCGTAGATTCGAGAGAACGACTAAATTTCTTGAGTGAGCACATCCCAGGAGCTACTAACTTACCGTATACCATGTTAGGAACAACTGAATCAATACTTAGAGAACCTCAAGAAATTAAAAGATTTATGGAAAACAGAGGTATATCCACAGATGATGAGGTTATCACCTATTGTGGTAGTGTAGGAACTCTGTCAGGACTTGCATACTATGCTTTGAGGATGGGAGGCGTGAAAAAAATTAGATTGTATTCAAGATCATTTAAAGAATGGAAAAAATTGGGCAAGCCAATAGAAGAATTCAAGGACGCGAATTTCTGGGATCTTTCAGCCGAATAGTCAAGTATTTTCTAAATCATAAGGATACTTTTATTCGGATACAGTTTTTAGATATTTCAAAAGTTTTACGGCATCACGAGCCTTAAGACTATCTCTATTTTTCAATATGTAGCTCCTAAAATTTTCAAGCTCATCATGAATCGAAGGACACTTTTGTTGAGTTAAATTTATGATATCTTCATAATTTCTAAATGGAAAATAAATGCTCTTTGCAATCTTTGCACATCCTTTCTTGGCATCATTAGTTATTATCCCTTTTTTGTACGCCAAGAACAAGTTGAAACGAATGTCAATCATGGCCTCAGATTGCAGGATGTTGCTTCCCCGAACGAACGTTACTGCGACCTCATCATCAGCGTTAATTACACCATTCTTAAACAGTTGAAAAATCTTGCCGATTCCTTTCATTCCAAACTTTTCTAACTCAACGGCCCTTAATGCCCCCAAACTGGACGCGCCTATTAATTCAATATTTTTTCGTGTTGCAAGATGATACACCTCAATTGGTGGCGGAGGATAGTCATGCAGGAAAACTCCATCTATAAACCCAACATATTTTTTTTCGTCCGAATCCTGAGACAACATCAAAAAATCTCCCTTCTTTGCTGGGTCTCTATAATCAGCATCTAAAATCTTGACTGCTTCTTCTCTTCTTAGTGTAGGTCCAAGATATACTATTGGTTTGTTCATGTTTTAAAAGACTCCCTTCCTCTTTTTCCTATCACAGCTTTTGTGATTTTGAATGTTTCCAATCCAGGTACTATTGTTCTTACTACAGGTATCATTATTTGAGGATTTGTGAGATCAACTACAATTACCTGGTTCAGTCCATTTGAATTTAGCCTTGAAAGTATAAGATTGATGTCATCTAAAATGTCGTCGTTTACATAAGATTTTATCTCAGAAAACTTGACAGAGTTTTTTGATTTCATAAATTGCCATGTCTTTTTTTCATCACTATTGCTATTTCCGTAAGAGATTTTTCGTAGATCGTCTCTTGCACCCTGAATATTTGCAGCTCGTGTCTGAGAAACTTCTGTAATTGCTCTCAATAATGCAATTCTTGCATCTGGATGAGTTCCATGTCCCTCAGCAAGGTATCCATAATTTTCTGTAATCCACTCAATACTACTTGCGTTAAAAGTTGGTATTCCTATAGGAGAGGTAATATCCTTAACTATGAGCGGGATGTTAGAATTATTAAATTTTGTTACCAAATTTGATACAGGTTTGAAATCAATATTTGAAATATCGACATCGGGATATTTGGCATCATCGTCTACAAATTCGGTACTAGGAATAGGATCTATACTTACTCCATTGTCGGATAGATATTTAATCATTGTTCTGAGTCTATTGTACTGCAGTGCACTTGCATTTAATTCCGCAAGGCTTGTTGCATCTCTTTCAATAACTTCACAGAGCGAATGGCATATTGCTTCTTCTAAAACGTTGCCAGAAGCAAGACCGTTAGTATGATGATACGCAAATGGATTAACGGCAGGTGGCTTGGGAGAATATCTAAAAAGAGCCAGCGGAGCGGGGACCATTATATGTTCGCTATTTATCAAATCATATCCGGATAGAAAATCCATAATCATATCTTCATCATATTCAAACAACATTGGTTCTACCACGTCAGAAGGATGTAGTGTCTTTGAAACATTTGAAACTTCTTTATAAGATGTTTGTATCATCCTATTTTGATTTCCAGATGGCAAAGAACAATATCTTTCAATGCTTTCCATTAAAGCACTTGCCTTTGCATCCAATTTTGTAGATCCTTTTCCACTATAGACCCAAATGTAATCCTCGGTTCCTGGTAGAACGGCTGAAAAATTTGGTATGCGAAGAATGTCCATGTCTGTAATGTCTGCAAGTCTTGTTACTCCAATACTGCTTGAAACCGGAAGAATAGTATCAAGGGTTTCTTGTACAGTTTTCGTTCTTGATGTTACTTTTCCCTTCAATTTCTTCTGGCTTCTGAGCAGTATTGGCTCAAGTTCCATAGATGATTTGAATAATTTGGTATCAATATCAATTTTTCTAAAATTTGAAATATGCGTGAATAGTATAACTGGATAGCTTGAAATATAGCGATAGCGATCTGAAAGCAATAAATGACATAGTTCGTAGGGCCCATACTGATCCTGAGTTTAGAATGAAGCTCTTCAAAAATCCAAATACAGTTTTAGATCAATTTAATGTGTCTGATAAGGCAAAATCAATGATTTTGGATTTTTTTAACGAAATTAAGAATTAATCTGCAAAATAGTTTTCCCTTATTATTCATGCACGCCTTATTTTAGGACACAAACAATAGATTACAATTAGTATAGGAGTATTATGTACCCCGTTTCTGACCCACAACTAGTCATTGATAGCCATACATTAAATGTACATCTCATAGTGCACTCTCTACCGGGGCTACTTCGTCAATTTAGTCATTGACCAAGTAATAATAACATCAGTTTGTGTCATTATAAATATTCTGGTCAAATTCGTAATAATTCTGTGAGATCTAACTCAAATGCGGCAACGGGCATTTTTATTTTAAAACTATCTATTAGTAAAGGGGAAATTTCTCCTATCTGTCCAATGACTACCCCCTTGTAGATTATATCGGCACTTCTACCCCTAACAAATGATAAATTTTCTGATGGTTTTGTTTCAAATTTGACATTAAAGCAAATTTCCATAAGTGTCTGTAGAACTGCCTTAATTTCACTGAATGTTACTCCATTAAATGCATTAACGCAACACAAATTCCACTTTTCAAAATTTTCTTTTTCTGGCTTGAAAATTGGTCCTATTTCAAACAGTTTTTGTGGATATTCTTCATGTATATTTTTAGACAATGAAAATAGTAATGATGGAAGAAGTGATTGTCTCAATATATCATGTTCATCACTCTTTGAGTTGTTTACTGTAAAAAAATTAGGCTTATCTAGATTCATTTTTTTAAAGTGAATATCTTTATTACTCAAAATGAAGTTGATATTTTCAATTAATCCCATGCCAATCATTGCCTGTCGAATCTTGTCAAAAAAATAATTTTGCCTGCTCTTGTTGCCATTAAATCTGAATTCTGGTAAAGAAGGCTCCATGTTATAAAGTCCATATCCGATTGCTACTTCCTCAACAATATCAATCGGACCAAAAATATCTATTCTATAGTTTGGAATCACACAATTAATTGTACCCGAATCTATAACCGTCGCATCCAATCTGCTTTTTCGGAGGCAATTTATTATATCCTCGTTTGATAATGATAGCCCAAGAGCCTTGTTGATGTAATCTGTTTTGATGTTCGGTAAAGAAGTATTCAGGTTTGCGGTAAAAGAATCGCGAGTATTGCCTTGTTGTATAATCACCGTCTCTAACTTAAATCCAATATCAGCCAATGTAGGAGCAATATTGTCCAAGACATTGTAAACAGCTTTCTTGTCGATACCAGTTACTTCTACAAATAAATTATTAACACCATCTCGTATTCTTGTTCCTTCACTATTAATTATTGGTGGAAATGATATCACATTTCCCTTTGAATCCCTCAAGATAGGATACCGAGATTCAGCTAACAACTTTCCAAATTTCTTTCCTGGTTCAGTATCGGATAGTATTTCAGTTAATGTTAATTCAGAAGAATTATCAAGAGGAATAAAGCTCAGATTCTCCGCAGTTGTGTACTCCAATGGAAAATCCATGTTGTCCAAATTGTGAAATCCTATGGAGGCCTTTGACCTTTTTCTTCCAAGTCCATTGTGCAGATCTTCTTGCATAGAAACAATTTGCTTGATGGTTTTATTATTTAATTGATGACCTTTAGCTACCGTCCCCACTATAAATGGTCTTATTTCTAGGACCGAAGAGTCCACGTTGATGAGATTTTTGCTATTCTCAAATATTTCAAATTTTGGTATTCCCATTTCCTTGCCCAGTAACCCATTCAGTGCTCTGGCAATACCATAAAAAGTGGAAAAATCCGGACGATTTGGACTATATTCTAACCTTATATTTTCATCATCTTGGTGTTCTAAATCCAGTCCTATAAATGGTAGCATATTTAGTATATACTCTAGATCGTAATCAGAAAAAAGCCTATTGATGTCTTCTACTGGGAATTCTACAACGGGCATATTGGTTGCATCCTTAACCACGATAGCTTGTTATCGTAGAGTTCGCGTACATCATCTAATCCGTATCTTATCATGGCAATTCGTTCAAGCCCTCCTCCCCAGGCAAGTACATTATTTGTGATGCCAACTGACTGAGTTACCTCCGGTCGGAACATACCCATACCAAATAATTCAACCCACTTTCCAAGTTTATCTATGTAGACCATTGATTGTAACGAAGGTTCAGTATATGGAAAATATGTAGGCCAAAACTTTACTTTGTCCAATCCAAGTTTAGAATAAAATTGCTTTTGTAGACCCATCAAATCTCTCAAGTTAACTGTTTCACCAATTACAATTCCCTCAATCTGATGAAATTCCATTAGATGCTTATAAGACATTTTTTCATTTCTGAAAACTCGTCCTATTGAAAAGATTCTTCCTTCACTCATCTTACTTTCTGAAAGGTATTTTACAGTAACCGGAGTAGTATGGGTACGGAGAACGGTTTGCTTTGATTTTTCAATGTCCCAGTCATAATTCCATTCCATCGCGTGAAAGTTTGATACTTGTTTACTAATATTAGGATCTATATCTTCATCAATCAAGTTTGAAATGTAGAATGTATCTTGCATGTCCCTTGCTGGATGATCTTGCGGGGTAAATAATACGTCAAAATTCCAAAAACATGATTGAATCGTTGGGCCTTCAATTTCAGTAAATCCCATTGATACAAAAATTTCTCGAATTTCATTAATAATATCTGTAAGAGGATGCGTCCTTCCCATGGCGTAAGAGCGTACAGGAGATGATACATCTATTTCCGTAAATTTCTCATTTTTCCATTTTCCGCTATTTAATATTTCAGCTGTAATTGCACTTATCCCTTCCTGTTCGTCATTCTTGATACTCGGTACTAGTTTTTTACCTTCATTTGTAAGAGAGATGTCGAATGATTTTTCAATTGTTTCTTTAAGATATCCTGGACGTTTTTTTAAGAGATTAAACCCACGTAATTCCTGATCAGTCAAATCTGAAAGTTTCATCTTTAGTTTTGAGATTCTCTCTAAAAGAATCTCCTCGTGTGAAAGTTTTTCTGAATTTTCTGTTAGATTCATAGTATCTGCATCTTTAGTCAACCAACCGTTTCTAAGAGCATTCTGTATTCCAACACCAAATTCAATATTTGATAGCCTTGAAATTTTGGCAAGATCGCCAATCCTGATGGCATTCTGACCGTTGTTCTTTATTGAGTCGACTATTCTTCTTTCTGGTAATGTTAAACTAACTGAATCATCTGTTTTATCTTTTGAAGATCCATCATTGGATTTTTCTGAAACGAGTTGAACGATTGAATCTTTGTTGATAAACACTGACACCAATCCTTTGTACTTTAACCATTCAATCCCACGTCTCACATTATCCAGTGAAAGATTTGTGTTTGATGCTAATGTCTCAATATCAATTTTATCATGCTTTACAAGTGAAAGTAGAATTTTTTTCTCTATTTTATGCAAGTTTAATTCCGTCATTTAAATATGGATCAGACAGTGATGGAATACTTTTTAAACGTTTAAAGCTCTCGAATCATTGTATATATAATAAAATGAGTGATTCATCAAAAGAGGATTATTCTGATGATTTTGAAGTAACCCCGTGGAAAGTAGAGGGATCTGTAGATTATGCTCGATTAATGAAAAAATTTGGAACACAGGAAATAACTGACGAATTACTCGAAAAATTCAAGTCGTTTACTGGTGAATTACATCCATTACTTGAACACAAATTCTTTTTCTCCCATAGAGATCTTGATTGGATATTAAATAAATATGAAAACAATGAAAAGTTTTACCTGTACACTGGAAGGGGACCATCTGGAATGGTACACCTTGGTCATCTGATGCCTTGGTTTCTAACCAAACACTTGCAAGACAAATTTGATTCCAACCTTTTGTTTCAGATTACCGATGACGAAAAATTCTTGTATGGAAACAAATCAATGGAAGAGATCAACAAGAATGTGTATGAGAATATTCTTGACATTATTGCAATAGGTTTCAACAAGAGTAAAACCAAGATAATCGTCAATTCAAAGCACATAAAACACCTCTATTCAACTTCATTAGAGATAGCAAAACGGATCACATTTTCAACTGCAAAGAGTATCTTTGGCTTTACTAATTCAACCAATATTGGCATGATAGGATTTCCTCCTCTTCAAGCAGTTCCATGTTTTCTCCCCTCAATAATTGAAGGCAGACCCACGCCCGTTCTTATACCTGCTGCAATAGATCAGGATCCCTACTGGAGATTGACCAGGGATATAGCGGAAAAAATCGGTTTTTATAAACCCGCACAAATCCATAGTAAATTCTTGCCAAGTCTACAAACTGTCGGCAAGATGTCATCATCAGATCCTGAAACAGCTATATTTACTACAGATGATCTAGACATAATTGAAAAGAAAATATCTAATACATTCACAGGGGGACAGCCAACAATTTCACTTCAGAAAAAATTGGGCGGTAATCCTGGAGTATGTTCTGTTTTTTCATACCTCAAATATATGTTTGATACACCTGCTGAATCCAACGAGAGGGAACTAAGATGTAGAAGTGGGAATCTTCTTTGTGGAGAGTGTAAACACGATTTGTCAAGTCACTCAACTTCATTCATATCAATGTTTCAGGAAAAGAGGGAAAAGGCCAAAGATTTAGTCTCTGATTTCATGTACAGTGAGGATAGATGAATAATTGGATAAGGTCACAAGATTTGAATGTCTTGATTCATATGAAACCGAAAAATTAGGGAGTATGTTGTTACCAGATAAAGATAGTGTACATTTTGTTATCGAAGTGATAAAAATTGTAGACAACGAAATTGTTCTACTGTTGAAAGATAAATCATGTCATGCTGTTCTGATGAAAGATAACATTAATGCAATAAAATTGAGGGAATTGGTTAGAGAATTAATATTAGGTCCCCTGGTTGTGATAAGAACCTTTGGTCAGGATAATATATTGAACGTCGTGCACGAGACCTCATAGTAGTGTTTGTTAAAGTTAACGCTTAATTGAGTTAAAGTTTCTAATAGAAAGTTAATTTGTTTCCATTTACGTCTATTTCACCATCACGTATTCTTGTTGATGATATCACTTTACCTTCTATGTCCTCTACCAAAGGAACAAGTATTATCTCTAGCGGTGTCATGCCTTTTGTCTCTCTTAGGCTATTGATCTTGACGCAGTTTTCCAAGGATGACTCAGTAGCGATGATGGCCTGTACATCTCTTGTCAGCACTGTGGGCCCATAGAAATCATCAAGTTGATAAACAGTATAGTTAGATTTCTTAAAATTTTTATCAATAAATTTCTTCAATTTTTCCCGTCTGATGTTATAATTGTTAACTATTTTCTTGTGATTTCGAGTTGCATAACTGTCACTACTTACTCCAATTATTATTTGCCGTCCAACTTCGAACGCCTTTAGTAGAAGCATGTAATGGCCTTTATGCAAAATATCAAATGTACCACCTGTAGCTACAATGTCAAACATCAATTGTCAGTTTTCAAAATGTTTTACGAGTTGAATTATTGGCCCTTTTGGAATATTTTTACGCATTGCGGAGGACATACATTTTCACATGCCATACAGAAAATGCAATCTTTTTCTCTTATCATGAAAGGCTTTTTCTCTGATGCAGGATGTCCTGGCGTATCTAGCCACTCATAAACATTTACGGGACAGGCTTCAATACATGCACCGTCAGCAACACAAATATCGAAATCCACCGTAACTTCGGTTCCCCAGATACCAAGCTGCCCTGGCGGGTCAACAGGACCCCAAACCTTAATTCCTTGAAATGTTCCCTTTACTTGACGCTTTGATCTGAATTCAGGATCGATTGGACCTTCTATCTTGGAATAGGTTGTTCCAGTACCTGTTAGAGAAATAGTAGTTTGTCCACCAGGAGCCGATGCAACTGTCGTTGATTGTTGGGCTGATGGAGAATTGGGGACTTGAGATGGAGATGGTGTATTCGAAAGGGAAGGCTGAACATTCGGTGTTGATTTTTGGGGCACCTGTGGAACAGGTGTTGCTATGTTTTGCCTTTTAACGGAACAAAGCTGACTATGAATATCCTTCATACTATCCAGCGTTACCTGATTACTATGCAGTAATAGGGTGCCACAAGATTCGCATATGTATTCCATATTAGCAGACAGTATTCCATAAATAGGAGTCCCTTATCAATTTTGTGAACCTCCTTGATACTGGCGATTTGCGATGAACTGAAAATCCGGAGGACATCTCCTAGATTTGACAATTTCGGCCAAAATAAAAAAATACCCATTCATTTTTCAAATCTATGTTAATTGTCTGGATTGGGGCTAAGCTATTGGAAAGAAGTCATTGTAGTACTGAGAAGCATAATCCCAGTTTACGATAAGGTTAACAAGAGTATTTCTCTGGGTCAGGATGATAAATACCGCAAATTGGGTATGATGGGTGAAATTCATCCAGGTGATTTGATTCTAGATGCAGGTTCAGGATTTGGTAATATGTCATCAAAAGCTTTGGAGATTCTAAACGGAAATGCGAGGATAATTTTACATGATCCGATACGTGAGATGCTAAATTATGCTCAAGATAAAAAGAGTCAAAGGCTTAATCTCTCGTGTGGAGTGTTTGAAAATATGCCATTTAAAGAGTCCTCATTGGATGTAGTCTTGTGTGGATATTCTCTACGTGACTCCTTTTCATTATTCGAAGCTATTTCCGAAGTACATCGGGTTCTCAAAAATGGAGGCAGATTCATAATTGTTGACATAGGCAAGCCTGACAACATTCTGTTTAGAACATTCGTAACCTTTTATCTGAAATACATCTTGGGAATAATTGCGTACTCTGTTTCTGGTAAGAGTGGTTTGAGATTTAAAACACTGTATGGAACTTTCCTGCGATGGCCAAAGAATTCTGTCCTGAATGAACTCTTACTCAATAAATTTTCCAAAGTTAAATTTACAAGAAAAATGTTTGGCGGAGCAATAATTGTTGTAGCATACAAATAATCAAGTTTAGTAATACACAATTCAATGTTAGTTCATTGAGAAAAAGTAAATGTTAGCTATTCAAAAACCAGATTATTCTCTACCTTTCTATTTATAGAGACATTTCATTTCAAATTCATGTTGAATTATAGAAGTGCCACTGATATTATCGCGATGATATTGTTTACTACCATCAACGGTGAAAGGAAATCGTCCATAATGTCCAAGGCACACTTGAATTATAGACAGATAAAAAAATACATAAAAATTCTAATGATTAATGACCTCGTCGTGGAGAGGAGTAATTTATCTGAAGGATCTATGACTTACCACACTACAGAAAAGGGAAAAAACTATCTTGAAATGTACGAGGAATCAAAGGTATACAATTTGACATCAAACACATACGTATTTGGAAAACGAACTAATGAGGATTTTTCCTCTCTTTAAAATTGAGGTTCTCAAAATGAATTTTGATGGCTAATATTTTGCAGTATTTTCTAATATACAACGTATAATATCGTTTATAGTAACAGCTATTGGGACTGGTTATTGAAAAAAGGTGAATTGGATATTTTGTTTTATGTATCTTATAGAAAATATGTCAATATTAATGGTCAATTAAATATCTACTTTTTTCTTATGATTATTCTAATAAAATTACTGGAAAATGTAGAAATCCATTTACTATAAGAGTTATTGACGAGGTTTTTATTTCATATATTTTCTTATCTTCTGTGGAATCATTTAGTAAGCTAGATGTGATAGTTATTATCCTAAAAACAGCGCACAAAAACTGTGACTACGAGGAGATATATTCAAAATTACAGGCACAGCTCTCAGTGTCGCAGTTTATGAAATTCATTTTTGAGTTAAAGAAATACAATCTTTTAAAATCTATGGGTAGTGAAGCTCACTACCTCATTACTCCAAAAGGAATGCAATATTTACAAATTCATGATGAATTGACTGGTCAGATGCGATCGGAAACTGCCAGGAATTCACGTATTTTTGATTATTGTAATACCGTCTTCAAATTGACTAATTTTTTTAAAAAGAAAAATAATATTTTGGAAAGTATCTGACATATTCCAGACACAACTTAATGCCTAGCTTGAGTAAAGTTAATTAAAAACAAAGAAAACCTTTTTTCATAAAGATGGTTGACAAACAAAAGATCCAAAATATTGTAGAGTCTTCAAAAGGCAATCCCAGAGTCATAACAGAGGAATCCTCAAAGGACATTCTTAGTGAATACGGAATCAAAGTACCAAAATATGCGCTCGTGACAAACAGCGATGAAGCAGTGCAGAAATCAAAAGAAATTGGATTTCCGTTGGTTGCAAAAATAGTTTCTCCAGATATCCTACACAAGACAGACGTTGGCGGTGTTAAAGTAGGATTAAGTTCTGAGGATGAAGTTAAGAAAGCATTTGATGATATGTTTAATCGACTGAAGGAAAAATTTGATGTTAAGGGGGTATTACTGGAAAAGATGGTTCCAAAAGGTGTTGAATTAATTGTTGGTCTCCAAAATGATTCTCAATTTGGGCCCTCGATAATGGTGGGTCTCGGTGGCATTTATACGGAGTTATTCAAAGATGTTTCCTTCAGAGTTCTGCCCGTCACGAAAAATGAAGCGGCAAAGATGTTGGAATCCCTAAGAGGAAAAGATATTCTGAAAGGATTCAGAGGTTCCACGCCAGTTGATTTGGACATGCTGAGTGAAGCAATTGTAAATATTGGCACCCTCGGAGTGGATATGGCCGGAAAGTACGAAAGTATTGATTTTAATCCGGTTGTGGTATATCCTGATAGTTATTACGTGGTAGATGCAAAAATTATCCTTAAGGACAAATCGTCAGATGATGCAATTTCGATGGCCAACCCTGATTCAAGCTACATGGATTTATTCTTTAACGCAAAATCTGTAGCATTGATCGGTGCATCACCAGAGGTAGGTAAGATAGGAAATTCTGTCATGGAAAGCCTTGCAAAACATGATTACAAAGGCAAAGTCTATCCAGTGAACGCTAAAGGATATCCCGAAATAATGGGCGTAAAAGCTTACAAAAATCTCATGGACATCGAAGACCCTGTAGACGTTGTTATTGTAACTGTCGATCTAAAGTTTGTTCCAGATCTCCTTGTAGAATGTGGAAAAAAGAATATCCACAACATGGTAATAATATCTGGCGGTGGTAAGGAACTTGGAGGAGAACGTGCTGCTATTGAGAAACGTGTCCAAGATCTATCGCGTGAATTAAAAGTCAGAATAATTGGTCCAAACTGCATTGGCATATTTAATGGAGAAAACAGATTGGACTGTGCATTTCAAGGTCATCGTAGAATGTTAAGACCTAAGCAAGGAAATGTATCATTCCTGTCCCAAAGTGGTACTGTTGGAATTGCATTCATGGAGACTTCTGATGCATTTGGCTTAAGCAAAATGATTTCTTATGGTAACAGATCGGATGTTGACGAAGCTGATATGATACATTATTTGGCGCAGGATCCTAGTACTAATGTAATTGGTTTGTATGTGGAAGGACTAGGGGATGGTCGCAAGTTTATGAACTCGGCAAAGAATGTCATAAAACAATATCAAAAACCTATTGTAGTTTTCAAAAATGGTAGATCTACAAAAGGTGCGAAACAGGCAGCCTCTCATACTGGTTCTCTTGGAGGCTCGTTTGCTGTAATAAGTGGCGCCTTTGAACAAACAGGAATCATTTCCGTGGATTCATATGAGGAATTAACTTCTGCGCTTAAGGCTTTAACCTGGCAACCAGTTCCAAAAGGAAACAAGATTGCGATGGTTACAAATGGAGCAGGACCAATCATTGCTGCAATTGATAATTTTGAAAGACTAAATCTGGAATTGGCCCAATTAAGTGATCAAACTATGAAATCATTCAAAGAACATTATCCTGCAACTTATGTAATTGGTAATCCATGTGACGTTACTGGTTCTGCAAGTGCTGATGATTACCGGTTTGCTATTCAAGCATTCCTAGATGATCCCAATATAGATATCGTCATGCCTTGGTTTGTGTTCCAAGATGATCCACTGGAAGAAAAAATAGTTGATATCCTAGCTGATTTTCAGAAACAAAAGAAAAAACCGATACTAATAGGAGCTATGGGTGGTCCATTTACCGAAAAGATTTCTAAAAAAATTGAAGAGTTCAACATACCGGTCTACCAATCTGTAATCACATGGATAACTGCAGCTGGAAGCTTGGCAAAATGGCACACGATTAAGGAAAGCTTGAAATAATTTTTATTTCAAACCCCACTGTTATTTCCACTCGAATCTTCAATTTTTCAAAAGGTTATTATAGTTTATTTGGGCATGTACTGATAATGGAAAGTACACATCAAACGCAACTGATTACAATTAGTCCAAAGGCTGCTGAGAAAGTAACTGAATTTATGAAACAAGAAAATAAGGATAGTTTATACCTCAGAGTTTATGTTTCTGGTGGTGGTTGTTCTGGCCTTTCATATGGTATGGGTTTTGAAGAGAAACCAGACGAAGATGACAGTGTTATCGATGAAAACGGAATCAAAATGATTGTGGACAGCTATAGTCAAAAATACCTTAAAGGAACAAATATTGATTATATCGAAAGTCTCATGGGATCTGGTTTCAAGATAAATAATCCAAATGTAACCAAATCGTGTTCATGTGGACATTCATTTTCAACTGAATAAAACAATTTTTTTTTAGATACTTTTTTTAAAATCTCGATTGCCCTAGCGATACTTTTGATGTTAGGGCCACAATCCTCGTATCTTTATGGCATCTACAACACTGTTTAGTGCAACTATCATGCTTGCCTTTCTCATGTCAGTATTGTGTTTCAAATGGGTATCATAAGCGCCCAAGAATGCTCTTGTGATATTAGTATCCAGCCTATCATTTACTTCCGCTTCTGTCCAATATTCCCTACGCAAATTCTGTAACCATTCAAAGTACGATACTGTAACTCCTCCTCCGTTGGCTAAAATATCCGGAATCACCATTATATTGTTATTATATAATACCTTGTCAGCATCAGGAGTTGTTGGTCCGTTGGCAGCTTCTGCAACAATTTTTGTCTTTATATTTCCAGCGTTATCTTTTGTTATTTGATTTTCCAAAGCAGCAGGAATCAATATAGTACATTCCGTTTCAAGTAGCTCCTTGTTGGATATAGGCTGAGTGCCTTGGAAATTTGACACAGAACCGGTTTTTTCTTTATGTTTTCTGAGTGAAACAGTATCGATTCCGTTTTTGTTTATTATGCATCCCTTTGAATCACTTGCGGCAATAACTTTTGCTCCTTGTTCCTCAACGAGCTGGGCAGAAAATTGTCCAGCGTTCCCGAAACCCTGTACAACAATGGTTGCGCTTTTCATATCGATATTCAGTTTCTTGGCGGCCTCTCTTACTGTAATTGCCAGGCCTCGACCCGTTGCTTCATTACGCCCAAGGGAACCTCCAATTTGTATCGGTTTGCCTGTGATCACCTCAGGTTGAATGTAATTACCCTTAATAACAGAATAAGTATCCATAATCCAAGCCATCTCTCTTCCTCCGGTGTATACGTCGGGAGCAGGAATATCCCTGTATGGTCCAATGATATCTGAAATTCCATACGCATACCTCCTGGTCATTCTTTCTAATTCTCCTTCCGACATACTTTTTGGATCGCATATTATACCACCCTTCCCACCACCAAACGGGATATTTGCTACGGCACATTTCCATGTCATCCACATAGAGAGTGCTTTGACTTCTTCAATTGTTACTTGAGGGTGATAACGTATTCCACCTTTAAATGGTCCTAAAGCATCATTATGTTGAGAACGAAAACCAGTAAAAACCTTGATAGTTCCATCATCCATTTTGACAGGAATAGATATCGTCAATACCCGTTTTGGTTGAGCCAAAAACTGATGGAGCCCTTTATCAAGACCTATGATAGATGAAACTTCATCAAGTTGAGTAAGCGCCACTTCAAATGGATTGATTCCACTAATTGCAGAATTTGACATTACGTGAGTTGAAAAAATCAGATATTTAAATATTGAAAGAAAATGTCCAAAAAACCATGTTAAAAGAACGTCGAATCATCTGTTAATTTTCTCCAAAATAAGGAGCCGCAATTCTTCATCATTTTTGTTGACATGATCTATCCCCAAAGACTCAGCTAGCATTTCGAGTTTGTGCCGTTCATTGTCGACAGCCTGAGAAATCCGAGGTCCTAAATAATTAGAATCATCATCGATTCTTTGTTTAAGGGACATCGTACGAACCTTTTCAAATTCGCCCATAGCTTTTCCTATAGTTCTTGAAAATTCAGGTAATTTCTTTGAACCAAATAAGAGAATAACTACAAGAAGTCCTATAATTATCCATTCTGATCCACCTATGCTCATTAGGTAATTTTCCAGCATACGAGTAATTTAGATCTAAACAAATGAAAAATAAGTCTTTGCCAAATATCAAATTGTAAATACACTTTTACAATGCGAAACACAGAGTCAACTATTTAGTTAGATACTTTATTGGGATTTCAAGACAAGATTCATTAAGTTTGAATTTGTACTTAATTCAATAGATGATGCACGATAGGGAAGAAATAGCCCTGAAAATTCGAGAGTTTATCGAATCACTAAATCAAGAGTGCATAGCAGGAGCAATTGTTACGGTAGAGGGCAAAAAGGATGAATCTGCCTTGAGAGAATTAGGATTCAGTGGTGAAATATTGGTTTATAATAATTTTAAGGGTATTACGAATTTTGTAGATCATGTATCATGGAGTGGTAGGAAAGTCATACTCTTACTCGACAGAGACAAAAAGGGGAGAACCTTAACCTCAAAAATCTTCAAGAAATTAGACCTATTCGGCTGCCATGATGGTTTGTATTATAAAAAATTGTTTGTAAGGATAACCCACGGCAAGATCATGTGTGTCGAGAACCTGTCGAACTATTGTCCGCCATTTGCAGAAAAATATTCCAAATCTACTTACCCGTAAGTTGTCATAATCTAAGTTTATATTTCTTGGGACTTAATTTAAAAATTGATGCAAAGAAGCGTTGTAAATAGCTATGAACTGAGAAATGATTTTCCAATATTTAAGAAAAAAATTAATGGCAAGGAACTAGTTTATCTCGATAATGCTTCTACTACACAAAAACCATACTCTGTAATCAACTCAATTACTGATTTTTATTCAAATTATAATTCTAATATACATAGAGCAGTTTACCAGTTAGCTGAAGAGGCAACAACGTTATATGAGCAAAGTCGGGAGAAAATTGCCAATTTTATCAATGTGCGTCCTGAAGAAATAGTCTTCACAAGGAACACTACTGAATCAATAAATCTTATTGCACACTCTTGGGCAAGAACAAATCTGAAAAAAGATGATGGCATAGCCATATCTGAATTTGAACATCATAGTAACATAGTCCCCTGGCAGATACTATCTCAGGAGATTGGAACAAGATTAGAATATGTCGGAATTGACGAAAACGGATTTTTAGATCTTGAACATTTGATTGAATTGATTTCTTCAAAAAAAGTAAGACTGGTTTCACTAAGCCACATGTCAAACGTACTTGGTACTATAGTACCTATTGAAAGGATTATCAAGATTGCCCATGAAAATGACATTCCCGTATTGGTGGATGGTGCACAATCAGTACCACATATGCCAGTAAACGTCAAAAATATGGATTGTGATTTTCTAGTATTCTCTGCACATAAGATGTTGGGTCCAACCGGGGTGGGAGTACTATATGCTAAAAAAGAATTACTCGAGAAAATGAGACCGTTTATGGGTGGCGGGGATATGATTAAGGAGGTTTTCAAATTTCACACAAATTATAACGAAGTGCCCTACAAATTTGAGGCGGGTACTCCGAATATTGCTGATGTAGTTGGATTTGGTGCAGCAATTGACTATTTGGAAAAAATTGGAATGGAAAATATTAGGAAGCATGAAATTGACTTGACGGAATATGCACTAGAGTCAATTCTATCAATAAATCATCTTACAGTATATGGACCAAAAGATCCTAATTACAGAGGAGGAGTTATTTCATTTAATATTGCAGATATTCATCCTCATGACCTTGCTACGATAATGAATGATCATGGAATAGCAATTAGATCGGGTCATCATTGTGCCCAGGTTTTAATGCAAAGACTAGACGTTCCAGCAACTTCTAGGGCAAGCTTTTACATTTATAATACTAAGGAAGAAATAGATAAGTTTGTTAATGCTATTAAAGAGGCGGGGAGAATCTTCAAGATATGAGCGATGATATATACAGGGAGATCATACTAGACCACTACAGGAATCCAAGAAACAAGGGTAAGTTAGAGAATGCTGATGTTACAGTTCATGATAGTAACCCTCTATGTGGCGATGAAATAGATATTCATTTGAAGGTAGATGGAGGAATAATAAGGGACGTAAAATTTGAAGGTAAAGGATGTGCAATTAGCCAAGCTAGTGCTTCCATGTTGACAGAATTAGTCATGGGTAAGGATCTCAATGTAGTAAAGGATTTGAAAAAGGAGGACATTCTTGAAAATATTGGGTTGACCAACCTGGGCCCTGCTAGAATCAAATGCGCACTATTATCACTGAAGGTACTAAAAGTAGGAATGGTGAAATATTATTCAGAAAACGATCCCAAATCAGCAGAACAAATTAAAAATGAATCCTCACTTTATTGACCAAGCTTACAATTAATGAGATTTATGTTATTTCATTTACAGTAACATCTATGTTCAATTTTGCGTATATAATTTTCCGGTAATCATGATTGATACATATCCGATCATTTCAATTTATAGCAATCTTACTGGCATTCATTATACTTTCGGTCTTGGTCCATTTCCATTTTCTATCTTCAATGGACTCTTTTATTTTCAACGCGATTAGCGGTTTTAATCCAGATCAATCATTACTCTACACTTTCGTAGTCATTTCATCTTTTGGAGAAGTGGTGAACTTAATTCTCCTCGCAATAATTCTCACAATTATTAGAAGAACAAGAAAAATGGGAATGATACTGATGATAACTATCATGACATTAGCAATTTTGGTTTCCTATATGAAGCCACTAATTGCGCAGCCAAACCCCCCTGAATCGCAAGGGCTACCTAATCTACCAAAGGGTTTTCAGCTTGAAAGTGATAGTCTGCTAACGGAGGCCCGCTCATTCTCCTATCCTTCGAATCACACCGCAATCATAACATCATTAGCCTATATTGTTGGGACTATTGTTCAGCTAAAAAGTAAAAAGTATGCCCAAATTCTCTGGATCCTGCCACCGATGCTTATGCTATCGAATCTTCTTCTGGGATTAAATTATTTGAGTGATTTGTTTGGAGGTTTACTTTTAGGACTAGTTATTTCTATAACATTGAGTAACATCTTGAAACTCGAAGTTCCTTTCACGATAAATAAATTCAAAAATATTCGACAGTAGATAGAATCCCTTGGTTTTTCTATAATTTTTCCGCCACTTTTGGATTCAACAATAACCAGCCATAAGTATTAGCGTCGTGGATATATCGTATATCTCTCAAATTCATAGCTAACTTGTTCTTTTTGAGTGAGAGCATTATTTCTGTATGTATAGTGGATCCTAATCTTTTTACATCATTTTCGGATTCCAGATGGCGAGGTAGCAAAATTCTACAACTGAACTCTTCTGACTCGGACCTTCTGTAATACTCAATGAATTTATCAATCATTGACTTGATTTCAGAGACTTGACTTATTTTGAATGTCAGCTTTACTGGAAAATTTACCAGTTGAATTGAATTCACATTACTACTCTTTCAGCATATTAAATAAATCAATTGAGTAGAAGGGAAAATGTGTTAGATAATTGAACGGATAAGGTTTAAGAATAGTTAGTACGACATTTTGAGTGTAGTTGACCATATCGTCTAAAGTTGCCACTTCCAATAAATGGACAGAACTGGAACATAATGGTGTAGCTTTTCCGCCTGAGTATGTTCAACGTGGAATAAATATCAAAATTAGAGGAGAAATTCTATTCTTAAATCGCGAACAAGAAGAGATTATTTATGCTTGGGCAAAAAAGAAGGATACCCATTATGTGAAAGATGCTGTCTTTCAATCTAATTTTATTGATGATTTGAAGAAACTATTTCCTAACAGATTCAAATCGCTACAAAAAATTGATGAAATTGACATGACCGAGGCGTTTAATTTGGTTGATAAGGAATTAAAGATAAAGGAAAGTGAAAAACTAAGAATAAAATCACTTCCAAGAGAAGAGAAAAGAAGGATTAGTCAAGAAAAAAAACTAGAAAAGGAAAAACTGAAATCGATTTATGGAAAAGCCAAAATAAACGGAATAGAAGTTGATGTTGCCAATTGGTTGGTTGAGCCCCCCGGAATATTTATGGGAAGAGGACTACACCCGCTAAGAGGAAGATGGAAACCTCGAGTTACTCCTAATGATGTGACTCTCAATCTAGGGGAGAATGCATCTGTACCTGAAGGTCCATGGAGGGCGATTGTGCATGATCATTATTCAACATGGCTTGCTTCATGGATAGAAATTCTGACTGGAAAGAGAAAATATGTCTGGCTTCATGATTCATCTTACCTGCGTCAAGACAACGATAAGGCAAAATATGACATCGCAAAGAAATTAGAAAATTACATTCGTGCCATTGAAAAGGAAATTATTAATCAGATGTTATATGCTAAAGATACAACCAAAAGAAAAGTCGCTACAGTTTGCTATCTCATTTTTAAGCTGGCTATGAGAGTGGGTGATGAAAAAGATCCTGATGAAGCAGACACTATTGGCGCCTCTACCCTCAGAGTAGAACATCTCAAATTTCCAAAAATTAATGACAAGGTTCAGATAGAATTCAATTTTCTTGGCAAAGATAGTGTTCCTTGGCAAAAAACCTTGGAAATATCCAGTTCGGATACAAAAGCGCTTTATGAAAATTTACTGTTCTTCATGAAAGGAAAGGGTCAATCTGATGAAATCTTTGAAGACATTACATCAACAAAAGTAAATAAATTCCTTAGATCAATAGATAAAGACAATCTTCCTAACCTGACTGCAAAAGTTTTTAGAACTTACATTGCAACTGCAATAGTAAAGAAGCACCTTTCTTCACCAGTTCTAAAAGTTAGTAAGAATGAAAGCGAGTTTAAGAAAATATATGTAGCGAAAATTGCAAACCTTGAGGCTGCCATAACATGTAATCATAAAAAGGGAATAGATCCCAAGAACCCGGCAAGCAAAAAGTCATGGGAAAAATTTGAACAGTCATTAGCCAATAAAAAGGAGAAGATTAAGCAACTAAAACTTGACTTGAAAGAGAAAAAATGGAAAACGGAGCTACAAAAGTTAAAGAAGGAACAAAGAATTGAAAAACTTGAATTCCAAATACGACTCCAGCAAGAAACTCGAGATTATAATCTAGGTACTTCATTAAGAAATTATATAGATCCACGCGTTTTCAAATCATGGTGTGAATACGTAGATTTGGATTGGACAAAAATTTATACAAGTACTCTTCAGAGAAAATTCAAATGGATCGAACAGTATTCAAAAAGTGACCTAAAAAAATATCTCAATGTAAATAATACAACCTAACAAATCATATGAAAATTAATCACAAACTTTTTATGAGTTTCGATTTGTCTGGTCTGTTGGGATTTAGTCATTTCTCAAATTTTGATAATTCAAGAATTGATGAGAGTGTTTTTTATTTGAGGTTGTTTTTGTATTGAGATTATATGGACCTGTAATCGTTTTAATAGTATTTGTTATTCTTTCTGGTAGTATCTTTGATAAGGCTTTTTCCCAAATTCAATATCAAGTTAACTCTGTATTTATTGGTATTTTATCCAATGGTGACTCAATTGTGCAATATGACCTTCGATTGAAATCTAATACCAGCGAAATTACGCTACCATTAATTGGTGGCAATATCAATGAAATTTTGGTAAGAAATTACATATCTAAATATTTGGCATATACATTCAATTCTGTAACTAACGAAATAAAGATTAATTCGCAAAATGAATCGCAGATAAGAATTACATATCAAACTCCGGATCTAGTTAATAAGCAGGAAAGAGAATGGAGCTTTCTTATTGATTCTGCTTTTCCATTTACAGTAAAATTACCCAATGATGCTGTGGTAACTAATTTAGGAGAACAATCTCCATCATTAATTAGAAAATTAGGAGGACAGAATTTATTATCATTTGATAAGGGAAGAATTTCTATTGATTATGTGATTGGCTATGCCGGAACACGAGAACAGGCCACAATATCCATAAATTCTGCAGAATTAGATTTAGCAAAAGCAGAGAGTGAACATTTAGGGATAAATCTTGGTAGTGTCAAAGACATACTCCTTAATGCAAAGACTGCATTGAATCAGAGTAATTTTATTGATGCAGAACGCCTTGCTACTAATGCAAGTGACTTGTCCTCAACAATTGCGGAGTCTTTTGAAGTTTCCAAGGATATGATGAGCAACGCCACTCGCAAGATTGAAGAATTTCAAGACATGAATGTTGATACTTCACAAGCATCTGAATTTGTGTCAAAATCAAATATTGAATTTTCCCAGGGAAACTATCCTAAGGCAATAGAATACGCTACTTTGGCCCTCAACAGTCTTGATGTCCCAAGGCAAGAGCAGCCATTTCTGTATTCGAGCACAGCATATTTACTATTAATTCCACTTGCAGTATCAATTGGATTTTTCATATTAAGAAAGTACAAAAGAAAATCTAATCCACAAATGCAGGATACCGTTAACAAAAATGATCCGTACAACTCCGATACCTCCGATAATCAAACTAATATTTATAAAGAAAATAGTTTTATTGAACAACAATCTCCTGGAGAGGAACAAACAAATACTGAAGTCACCCCTGAAAAATCAAATCTGCAGAACTTTGTTTCTGATGTTATTAGACAGAAAGGAAATCTAAAACCTGAAGAGATGGATATACTTCTTTATCTCTCAGAAAAGGAAGGAGCAGCATTTGAAGGCGAAATTAGAAATAAGTTCATACTCCCCAAAACAAGTTTATGGCGACTAGTAAAGAGACTAGAAAGAGAAAATCTTATTGAAGTTACAAAGATAGGAGGACAGAATTTGATCAAACTTAAATTGAGTTATAGATAATTATAATTAAATTGCTTCTTTTATTACCTTGCTTTTCTATCATCATAATTTAGGACATGCAAGTCTCAATAAGCGCATACGATAACTTTGTAAATTCCATCAATTCATAGCAGACAAAAGAGCAACTCAAAGAAGAAATAACAAACTTCCTACAACGATCTTTTAGATTCTATTAGGTTAGCATTAAAAGGCTACAATATAGAGTAAATTATTATAAGTATCCATTCTATCATACAATTTCTATCTATGTTCCATATTCTTCCCTTAAACTTCAGTAAGGTTCTGAATCTGATTCTGATTCTTGGTTTAGGAATACTCGCCTACTTGATTCTGCGGATCGTAATGGATCATTAATTAGTTCCTTTATTACCATAACTCTACATAATATTATATTATGCAAAACTTAGAAGAATTAAGAGAAAATTACGATAAGAATACAATAAAGACAATAGCTTTATCAAAACAAAATTATGATAAATTAAAACAATTAGGATTTGGCGGCGATAGTTTCAATACTATTGTTGGTAGACTGATAGAAAAAGCCCTCCTATCAGTGAATCCGGCTATAATAATACCATGAAATATTATAAAAAAATTTCTCCAGTTAATTTCGGTTGCGATCTATGAAGGCCTGTAAGTATGAAGATATTTCTATAACTTTCTATCCGAGTTTTTAAATAAAAGATTCCATTAGTATGTAACGCCTTAAACACGCCTGATTGGACATGGTTGTATCTTGTTCATCCAACCAACGTTCCATCAGTTTTAAATTTTAAGTTAAAGGAAAAAAGATCGAACTAGTTTATAATGTATCTTTAACATCAGTAAGTGAAGAGATAATTGTTAGAAAAAATACTAAAGAGTATAGAACCTTTTACATCTGACCCCAAAAAGAATACGAAATTCTGTATAGACTGTGGCGCACCTGCAACCAAGTTGGTCACATATAGTACAGAAGGAGCAATAATACTCGAGAGGTATTGTGATAAATGTGCCGTTAAAATAAAACCTATCTAGTTTTTATAACATCAACGTTTAATTCTGGATTTACTGAGTTTCTAATCCAATAAGCGAAATGGTTCATGAGATATTGGAAATTGATTTATTGAAATTATGTTCAACGAACAATGATATTGTTGCGTCATACAATAATTAGTAGGTAAAATTTAAAAGTGATGTATGTCAGTTTTTAATAAATATTGTTTTTTTTTACGGTTTAATCATAAATATCGATAACTTAACTTAAGTTTCAGAAATAAAATAGAATCAAACGATCATGGTGTGTCATGATGTTTCAGAACAAGTTCAAGAGCAATTTCCCATCCCTTTGAACCTACACCATTTATCCTTAGTAGCTTATCTAATTGTAAATTTTCCCAATTACCATCAAATTTTTGGACTAACATGGGAATATCCACTAGGGTTAACATGGATTCATCGTTTCTACTATCACCAATCCCAAAGAAAATAACATTATTTGCATATTCCTTCCGAAAAGCATTAATTAAAATATTGACACCTGTTCCCTTATCGTTACCTAGAGTAATATCAAAATATTGATTTCCTGGTATGATTTTTAAGCCTTCCTTTTCAATAATTTTTGTGAAATCTGTAATTTTCATGTTATTTATCTGGACGATTGTTTCACTGTATTTCCTATCCATCATCCTGTTAGCGTATTCTTGAGAGAGTTTAGTAATGCTCGCAAGTTCAGATACAGTAAGATCTGATACTCCTTTAAAGTCGATATCATATTTGTCCTTAATCCTTTTGAGAAGAGATCTGATTTTAATTGCGGGTCCACCAGTTTCAATCATGTGATTATTTTGAGAAATCCTTGAATTAGTGATCTTGGCTTTCTTAAAATAATTTACCGGAATTATTGTAGCACCTCCATTCTCTACGATATATGGTTCGTGTAAATATACTTGGGATTTTATTTTGTTTTGCTCTAGTTCTGTTTTTGAAGAACAAAATATCAGATGGATACCATTTTGTAAAGTCATTTCTACCAATTCTTTCATTTTATTCATATCTGGAAAACGAGAATCTAGTAATGTTCCATCAATGTCGGTAAAGATAACCTTCTCCATATTACATATTAGGCTTGTTAATTCCTTCTTTATAAATAGACGTAATCAGACAAGTAGTAATTACATCCAAAATTCTATATCTTAGATTTTATGCCACACTATACTTGAATAGAACTTTCAAAAAAGTATCCTACAAAGGAGTATCGTATTAAGCCCATTTTAGGAAATTCTCTGGCCTCAAAAATTTAAATTTTCTCAATCAGGAAGTTGCAGGAGCAGAATTGATTTCTCGCCATCTCACTATCCGGTAGATAACAATCAGCGCAAGAATCAAAAATGCAAATATCAAATCTCTATAGAATGCAAACGCCCCAAAAGATTGAAAGCCAGTAGCGTATGTTTCTGCAAGATATGATAATGAAATTATGATTGAAATAAAAAGAAAGTTTCTAGACAAGTTCCTATAACTGAGTAAGTTTCGATTCTTGTGGTTACTAGCGTTATACATATCCTTTAGAGTCAAAACAAGAAAGATAAGAGGCGTGACAAATAGATAAACATCGGGGATCAAATAATCCGTGCCATCCTCGCTCCCTGCGGTTATGACATAATAGAAAAGGAACAGAATTCCCAGCTCTAGTACAAAATTTGCTAATACAGCTCTGTTTATTCCGTCAAATTTTTGCGTTAGGAAATGATACTCAATCCAACCTGTTATTATAAAGAAATATCCATAAAAGAGAATAATAGCGTTTAGGAGGTTTGCCGGTATCGAATAGAACGGAATAAAAATAGACTTTGATGCATCAATACTTAATGCAATTACAATTGCATAAATTATCATAATACCCAGTTTGAAGAATTCTGGATGTTCTGGATTTTTTTCCATTTTAGAAAATGAATTTGGCAATTCCCATTAATTAATATTCATGTATCAGAATAATGCCAATTACAGTGGATTACAAATAGTAGTTCAAAATTGGGATCGACTAGACAGTTTATCGTTAAACATTTTTAGTTGACATTAAGAGATCTGATTTAGAAATTTTATCCAATACATATCTACTAACCTCCAGTCCACTATCATAATTAATGGTCTTGCCGGAGTGAAGATAGTTGGAAATAATATACTTCTCCAGTATGATACACCAAACAGCTCCCAGGATAAAGTCCCTCCTATTTTCTATTCCGATCTTATTTCTAAATTCACTATTTTGATCTTTGAACATATTTTCTATCAGCGGAAGGCATGATACTACATTGTCAATTATCTTGTCCAAAGATACCTTAGAAAATTCATCTAATACTGCCATATTATGACAATGAAGTGGATTTTATTTTAACATTTTCCATATTTCCCACAAGTAAGTACAATAGAATTAGGAAAGCGTATTGACTCTAGGATTAGAAATAATATTATATTATTCTGGAATCTCTAATGTATATATGCAAAATACCAAGGGAAGATTGTATGTGGTAGGCGTTGGACCAGGACATCACGATCATATGACCTTTAGAGCTAAGCAGGTTATCGAAGAAAGCGAAATCATAGTAGGTTACGATACTTATGTTTCATTAGTGGAGGATCTAATTGAGGGTAAAGAAGTTTATCGATATGCCATGACTCAGGAAGTTGATAGAGCCAATCAAGCCATTGAATTTGCTGAAAAAGGAAGGATAGTGTCATTGGTTTCGTCAGGAGATCCGGGAATTTATGGAATGGTAGGACTAATTTATGAAATTCTTGCGGATAGGAAGTGGAAACATGATGAAGGAATTTATGTCGAATGTGTTCCGGGAGTTTCTTCTTTAAACTCGTGCTCCGCACTAATTGGTTCTCCATTGATGACTGATTTTGCGGTTGTGAGCATGAGTGATCTCCTTGTGCCCTGGGAAATCATTGTCAAGAGAGTAGAAGCTGCTGCTTTTGGAGATTATGTAACTGTAATCTACAATCCTGCTAGTAAAAAGAGGATTCATCAGCTTAAAGATACTAAAGACATTTTTCTCAAATATAGAAAACCAGATACACCTGTTGCAATTGTGAAGGGTGCATTCCGAGACAGTCAGAAGATAGTAGTTACCACTTTAGAGAAATTACTTGATTACAATGATATGTTAGGGATGATTACGACAGTTATCATAGGTAACTCGTCAACCTTTAACTACAATGGCCTTATGATAAATCCGAGAGGATATAAATCCAAGTATGAACTCGTACCAGAGACGACTAAGTCAATAAAATGATATTAAAAGGAATTTATGACTGACCTTAATCCGTTGTAACCTTCAGTTGCATTAAATGCTTTGTCAATCTCATCTAGCGAGAATCGATGAGTCACAAGTCTTTTTAAATCAATCTTCTGCTCATGCACCAAGTCCATGGCCTTTTTCATTACCTTGGGAGTAGAACTAAAACTTCCACTTAGAGTGATTTGATTGTAATGGAGTAAGTTCGGATCAATTCTTAGAATCTTATTTTTGGATGTTCCTGCAAATAAACTAATTAGTGAATTTTTTCCGGCTAATTTGAGTGCCAGATCAATTCCCTCAGGATTGCTTGTAGCCACAATTATTAGTTTTCCTCCATTCCCGTAAGTATAATCCCAAATTTTTTTTACGGATTCATCTGGTTCATTATTCACAAGTACCATATCTGCCCCAATTGATTTGGCCTCATTTAATCTTGAAGCAATTTTGCCAACAACAATAGTTTTGGCGCCGTACAATTTTGATATTTGCAAGTGGATTAATCCAATTGGACCGTCTCCAATAATTATTACAAATTCACCACTAATTGGAATACTAAAATTCAGGTGTGCATTAAGACAGCAGGATAACGGTTCTATCAGTGATGCTTCATCATCACGTATATTATTTTCAATAGGAATGATACCATCAATTAGTATATTATTACGAGGAATGCTTATGTAGTCAGCAAATCCGCCGTTAATACTTGATCCAATTTCGTTAAGGTTGTTGCAGGAATTAAAGTATCCTGCATTGCAATATTGACAATTTAAACATGGTATTAGTGGAGAAACAATAACTCTACTACCTTCAGGAATTACTTGATCATTTGGTAAGTTTAATGTATTCAACGTCCTTGCGCATATCTCGTGTCCCAAAACAATTGGAGGTCTAACCTTTTTATGGCCTTCTCTAAAGACACGTACATCATATCCACAAACTGCACATGACAGAGTTTTTAGCAATACATCGTTGTTTTTCCGAGAGATAGGTAAATCCTTTATTTCAAAATTCTTTGGTCCACTAAAAACTGCTGAATGATTTTTTTCTGGTATCATTTCTTTCAAGTCACTAATTTGAACAATTCAAGGGTGCGATATTCAGATTCCTTCCTTTAATTTCTCTCCAAACGAGATAAATTTTCCATGATCTTCAATTCTAATACTAGTATCAACTCGTATACGTAATCCCACAGAACGGAAGATAGCCAGCAATTCACCTCCAGATATTAGTGAGTCTATTTCTCTGGATTTAATCAGGTCGGCAATTCTCTTTATTATTATTTCTGTCTGGACTGGATATTGTGCTTCTGCTAACCGGAGCACTTCATCGCCTCTATCATACAAGTATTTTAGTACTATTTCCTTATCGTCTATTTTTGTCATATTCGTTTTTGTTTCGTCATCTTTGATTTTCTCAATTAAAGCGGCCTTCTCTTTCAATTGCTTCATTTTTCGGGCTTTAATTATTGCCAGCTCTGGATCTTCATCATCTTTGCTCATCCTTTAATCACCCCAATTGGAACCAAACGCGCAACCTTTGTTGCAATGCCCAGTGAGTGTGATACCTCAACAACGGAATCTACGTCTTTGTATGCTTCAGGTGTTTCTTCAACCATTCCTTCTTTGCTGAGTGCTTTAATGTAAACTCCCTTTGACTCTAAATTCTTTCTCACACTATCTGGTGTATAACTTCGCCTAGCTGCAGATCTAGACATTGTTCTACCCGCACCGTGCGCAGTAGAACCAAAGCTCAATTCTAATGATTTTGAATTTCCAAGCAGGATCCAGCTTGCTGTCCCCATAGAACCGGGAATAAAAACTGGTTGACCAATATTACGATACCTGTCTGGAATATGACCATCGCCTGCTGGAAAGGCTCTCGTGGCTCCTTTTCTATGTATTACAAGGTCCCTAGTTCCTTCACCATCTACTGTATGCCTTTCCACTTTGGCAATGTTATGTGAAACATCATATACTAACTTCATGTCAATATCACCCTCAGTCATTCCCATGACCTTTTCAAAGGTATTTCGTGTCCAGTGCGTAATCATCTGTCTATTCGACCAAGCAAAATTCAATGCGGAATACATTGCTTTCCTATAACTCTCACCTTCTTGAGAGTTGTTAGGGACGCATGCTAATTCTCTATCTACTATATTCATTCCAGATTCCCGTATTTTTTTTTCAGAAATTTTCAAATAATCGGTGCAAACTTGATGCCCAAATCCCCTCGATCCACAGTGTATCAAGACAGTAACTAGACCTTCTTCAATTCCCATAGATTCTGCTGCTTTTTCATCGTATACCTTGTCTACCCTTTGTAGCTCAAGAAAATGGTTACCTGAACCAAGTGTGCCTAATTGAGGTCCTCCTCTTTTCCGAGCAAGATCCGAAACATGAAGAGGATCTGCTCCTTTCATGCAACCATTTTCCTCACATACGTCAACGTCAGAGTCCCAACCATATCCTTTTTGAACGGTCCATTTTACCCCTTCGACGAGTAGTTCATCTAGTTCTGATCCCGTTACCTTTCTTGAACTCGAACTTCCTACTCCTGATGGAATGGCACGAAATAGTTCGTTCACGAGATCCTTGAGCTTTGGTCTAACATCTTGCTCAGTTAAATTAGTTCGAATTAGTCTAACTCCACAGTTAATGTCATATCCTACTCCCCCAGGACTTATCACACCTTCTTCCAAATCCATTCCTGCTACTCCTCCCACAGGAAAACCATATCCTTCATGCCCATCAGGCAATACAATTACATGCTTCATTACACCCTTCAAAGTGGCAACATTAGCGGCCTGATCTATTGTCCTATCTAATGCCATTTTTGAAACCAATTTCTCGTCTGCATAAATTGTAACTGGAACCATCATTCCCTTTGATTCATCTTTTTTGATAACATATTTGAAATCTCCTTCATTTACTATTTCGTGGTTTCCTACTCGCGTTATCAGGTTTTTCATGGGTCTTAGAATTTTAAATATACAGTCATTATATTCCTTTCAGTTTGTAAATAGAGTCAATTAATTTACATTTGTATTATTTGACATGATTCAAAATACATCATGTCTTAGAAAGGTCAATCTATAATTTATCGTTGTTGGTGGATGACTGGTGGTACGTCTCATTTTACATAGTAATGGAAATCTCGGAAATAGTTGACCTCTATAACGGCTAGATTACGAAAATAATTTTTGAATTTTATTTTATAATAAAAAAGAGAAAAAAGAAGAATTTAATGACTAGCTACCCATGGTGGAATTTCCACCCATGTCGCCAGTCATATTGCTGGTCATGTTTCCAGCCATCGTTGTTCCGTTACCAGTCGTGTTACCACCAGTAGTATTGAGCATTGTAGCATTTTGTGTTACTTCGCTTTCACCGTCTTCTGCTTCATTTCCATTTTCATTGTTTGCACCGTCGTCTTCTGCTTCATTTCCATTTTCATCATCAGTTGCAGTTTGGTTTTCAGCGCCTTCAGCTTGTGCTTCTTCTGCTGCTGCTGCTGTGCATACTATGCCTTCACCTTTTGCCGAGACACATGTTCCTTCTGGATGATCAGTTGCAGTCGAGTTCTCCACTGCCAGTACTGCAAATGCGCCACCTTTTACAACATCGGACATTGCGTGGTCAACACCTACATAGACACCTTCTTGCGGGAATGTTGATTCAATTACTGATGCTGAACCTGGAGGAATCCACCATGTTTCGTCATTGATGTCCTGTGTTCCAAAGCCGTTGTTTGCTGTGTTGCTACCATCTCTTACGCTTAACATTCCGCTAATAAAGTGGAATGAAACACCATCGTTTGGTCCTGGATTAACTATATACCAACGAGTCAATTCACCCGGTTTTACCTTGAATATTTCTGCGTCTTTGTTAAGTTCTAGTTTGTTTACTTCACCAACTGCTGGTACGTATTTGTGAGACATACCGTTTGTCAGTACCAAGTCTGCATTGTTTGATATGAATTTGCCAATGTCAAATGATCCTGTTCCATTGGTTCCTACGAATGGACCTTGATCAGCGCTGTTGTACAATTCGCTGAATACCATGTAGAATTCTTTGGCTGGTTCTTCGTCTGTTGGGTGAACAACAATGCCACCATACATTCCGTTAGAAATGTGTTCCCATACTCCGTTCAGACCGTCAGCCCCACAATGATAAAGGAATACACCTGGGAATTCACCTGTAAGTGACCATGTCTTTGATTGTCCTGGTTCTACACTACCAGATAATGCTTTACCTGGACCAAATCCTGCATGAAAGTCAAGACTGTGTATAGTCTGTCCTTCATTTTTTAATGTGATGTTTAGTGTATCACCTTGATCTATCGATATAACTGGTCCTGGAATGGTACCATTGAATACCATTGCATTGTACATTATTCCTCCTGGATGCAATGCATTATCAGGAGCAACTTGAACTTGTTTTTCTGATGCGATTAAAGTTATGTGTTTTACCTCACCTTGATTTTCTGTTTCCTGCGCACGTACCACATTGTTCGCTGAAAAATACGGAACAAAAGCAATACTGCTTGCAAGCAAGAAACTAGCTATCAGTGAGCTTGCGAGTAGTAAACTACGATTCATTAGCGGATTGTAAAGGTTTCCACTATAAATATTATGCTGAGATAAGAATAAAATATTTTAATTTAGATTAGAATTTTGTTGAAATTATACA
>Ga0193737_1000023_pt1 | contig 36954 bp, 34 predicted proteins | sample L2m2metaG_FD_165510 | JGI IMG/M metagenome (GOLD analysis project Ga0193737, IMG submission 165510) | Soil microbial communities from a riparian zone of the East river system, Colorado, United States - L2m2 | ecosystem: Environmental > Terrestrial > Soil > Riparian zone | place: USA: East River... | reverse complement strand
ATATTGCTTATCACAACGGATAGAAGGGCTATTTCTATTCGTGCATGGGAATTGCAAACGGACTAATTGTTTGCAATATTCCCTCCTGTCAGACTTTGAGCCGTTATAAGTTTTTTTGAGGTGTACATATAATGCAGATACATAACATCTGCCTTAATTGTGGTCACAGAAAGCATGATCATAGTCCAGATGGTTCTCGTCGTCACAGGGCTTATTGCCCATGTTTTGGATTTAAAACTACGTTCTTGCAATACGGCTCGGGCCCAGGTTTTTAACTACTTTATAATATGTTACATATAGATAATTAACGCGAACGAGTTCCAACCATCAAACATCCGCCGGTGGGGTTTCATAGAATTCGATTAGACCAAAACCCCATCGGTATATCTTATTTATAATTTATTGTACTATGGATTTTACCAGTGTGTAAGTTTTATTGAATATAATGCACCAACTCTCATACCTGTAGATGCCAAAATTAGGAACGCTGTTTTTACCCTCTGATCTGAATATTGTAAAATTTTCTCAATTTCTTCGTGAAGGTAACCCCTATCTTTGCCAGCAATTTCATTCCCTGTTTTTTCTGATCTGATAAACTTTTTAATTTTCTTCCAGTTTAACAGTACATCATTAACTTCACAGGCGTGTTTTATAGTAAAGAATATTACGTTTTTATTTGCCCTGCTTACTTTTTTTTGAACTAAATAATTAATAATTAACTCTTCTTGTTGTTGCATCTTCAACATTAGAAAACTATGTAAATTTTTTTTCGTATAAATTAAGAACTGTTTCAGACAGAAAACATATTGCCTCTTTGTTTGAGGAGAATTTAGCGAATTTTCGAAATTAAACCATTCGCGTTCCATCTATCTGGAGTAGTGATAATTATAGTTTTACAAGTTTGCCATAGCGGCCTATATTTAGACTGTTTTCGCCTCTGAATGATTGTGTATAGCCATTTTCAATTGACACTTCATCCCCCTCGGTTACTATGTTTATTTGGTCATTCCACAATGATAGTTTGATACTCCCACTTTCATCTGAAAGAATCGCGTCAGCTACTTGTGCTGTTTCACCATTTCTCAAATTCACAGTTCTAGGTTCTTTCACTGATTCAATCTTACCCTTTACATTTATACCTCGCATTCCAGCATGCAACTGATTTATTTTGGTTTCCATCGCCATTTGTCAAATAGCACTCTTATTCCAATAATAAAGTTTCTGTATTTTGTGAAACGGTCATAACTGGCAAGAGAATTTTACCAGTAAAGGTGAAATAAGGAGTATAGACTGACTGTGTTGTTGGAGGGATAGCGAAGCATGGCCAACCGCGCAGGACTCAAGATCAATTTGCAACCATGAGGGATCCCGTCCCTTAGGGGTTCGTGGGTTCGAATCCCACTCCCTCCATTTTATTTGCAGTCAGGTTTCGGAACTTTAATTAACAATTAAATATCTTTTGATTTTTGGTTTATGGCATCGACGGTTAGGGATTATGACATTATAGTAGCTGGCGGAGGTCTGGCCGGCATGATAGTTGCGAGTTCTGCCGCTTTTTATTCCAAGCAATCTCTCAAAATCCTGGTTGTTGATAGAAATCCATCTCCACAACTGGGTAAGAAGACAATTTCGGGATGGGTGTGTGGAGACGCAGTTGGAAAGAACAGTGTTGATTTTATGACATCAAGGATAGGAATAAAGTGGCAAAATCCAGAAATTGAACATCCGGTTAAGGGAGTAATTGCATTCTCCCCAGATCATGAAACTTCAATATCTTTTGACGGTGAGGGGTATATTTTGAATAGGAAGGTCCTGCCACAGAAACAGCTAAATGATGTCCTAGATGTAGGCATTGAAATCAAGTATAATTTAGCATTAAGAAATGTGATAACAGAAAACAACCAAGTAATTGGCTTGGAAGGCGAGGACCTGCAGACAAAATCTGTCTTCAAAAAAACATGCAAAGTGGTAGTTGACTGCACAGGGGTGACTTCGGTCTTACGGACAAATCTCCCAATTACAACGCATATTCAAAGAAGAATCAACAGAGATGATTTGGAAGCAACTGGTAGATATATTTACAATTTTGAAAATCAAGCCGAAGATAACACTTACTTTGATCCTGATTACTGTCTTATTCATCTCGATCAGAACATAGCTCCGGGTGGCTATGCGTGGGTGTTCCCTAAGGGGAAAAATAAAGTGAACATAGGCCTTGGAGTTCAACAAAAAGCGATGGAAGAGCATAATAGAAAACAGGGTGAACGCAAGGATTTGAAGACTAAGATTGATGACTATGTAAATTTGAATCCAGTGATAAAAAATCCACAGATAGCAGACGGTGAGTCTGATGATGGTAACAGTTGGGGAACATGGCAGGTTTCAGTGAGACGTCAGAATGATTGTTTGGTAGCAAATGGTTATATCCTTGTAGGGGATTCAGCATGGATGCCAAAGCCCCTTGATGCAGGAGGAATTGGCCCTGCCATTATTGCAGCGACTATCGCAGGAAAAGACGTAGTGGATTCAATTCAAGCCAATGACTATTCCGAAGAATCACTCTGGCAATACAATTTGGATTTTGTGGAAGCCTACGGATACAAGACAGCTGGTCTTGAGGTTTTTAGGAGACTGCTCCAAAAATTATCAAATGAGCAAATTAATTACGGAATGAAACATTTTCTCTCAAAGTTAGATGTAGAAAATATTACAAATGGAGAACATCCTGAATTTGGCATGGTGGAGAAGCTCAATATGTTTATTCATGGAGCTATGAATAAGAGTCTCGCAGAAGATCTGAAACAGACAGCAGAAGTAAATAAGAAATTGGTCAATCATTACCACAATTATCCTTCAAATCCAACAGACTTTCCCGAATGGCAAAAAAGTTTGAACAAGACCATGTCCGATGCATTCATTAAGTTGGGATGCGCGTAATCGTTACCTAAACTTAGAATTTTCGTTAGCCATAATTTTCTTTTCGAATTCTTCTATTATATCAATCATTCTTGTTCTTCTTTGTTCCTCCGTGATTATTGCTCTAACATTTTCAATTAGAATTCTCGATACATCCAATTTCTTCCTTAAACCGGGCATCAAGTTATCATAGACGGCCAGAGGATAAATAATGCCATAAATTTTATCCATCAACTCGAATAAAGTATTTACCTTTGAAGTACCTTCGGCCCTAATTTTGTCTATGATCATTCGTTTGATTTCTCCGATACAATCCAACAGTCCCATAACATACGAAATATCGGAAACATCGAGTGATTTCATGCCAGGAATAACAGAGTTTTCTGAAATCGAAAATAAACAAAATGCCTCGACATATTCCTGCTCCGCAATGTACAGATATTTTTGAAGATCGTCCTTTCCTAATGCCTTAAATTCCTGCAATAATTTTTTGGCTTTTTCAATATATTCGATTGATTCTTTTTTCTTATGGGAGTGCAAAGAGACTATAGCCTTACTGCAAAGGATTGTTGCATCCCTAGTTCCCTTTATTATAGCATTTCTTCGCTCTTCTATGTCCTTAAATTTTTTATTGATTTTCTCTACGTCAGATTGAACATTTGATAGCATCATGAATCATGATGATTTATCAGTATATTTATTAATTATTTGATATCCTCAGAATAACCCTCGTATAATTTTTCAAGACATGTTGGTTCAAAAGTTTCATCCTTTCTGGATTATATACTAGTACGTGGAATGCAAAATATCTTGGTGTACCAGACTCAGACATATGAAACACTTGAATCTGTTAATAAAAGAAAAATCCAATATGAATTAGAACATGTCTACACCAGACTGAATAGGATTAGAAGAAATAGAGGATATAGCTTTGAACATGTGCTTGTACAAAAATTAAACCGCAATGTTTGGAACGCAAGACGCTTAGGCGGATCTAGCGCAAACTTACCCGATATTATTGCTGTTAACAACAAGGAGTCGATATTCTTGTCTATAGAAGCAAAATCTGGTACGTCAGACAGTCTTTATGTTCCATCCGATCAAATCCAAAGATGTTTTCAAATAAGAGATATGTTTCAGGTATACAAGACAGCCCATGTCATCTTGGCCTTTAAATTTATGCAAAAAAGAAGAGTTAGAGAAGAAGGAAAGACAGTTTATACTCACAGAAAGTTACAAGAATATTATAAAGTAGCAGATAGATATTCGAAAATTAAAGATCTGCCGATCATAAAGTGTACTTATGATGGCAGGACGTTTGAAATGAGAAATAACCAGACAAGCAAATGTTATCTAAAGGACTATATCATGCCTTTTTGAATATATCCAAAATAATTAACTCATAATTTTTATTTCTCGTTTATTCATCTAACAATTCATGACTGTAGAAGTGCAACCTATTACTTCTGAACAAATGTATCGTATAGAGGATAACGGACATTCAATTTTTGGTATGAAAAAGGTGCTTATGATGGAAAATGCAGGACATGGGCTAGCTGATTTCATTGTGTCTGAAAAAGGCCCCACCTTTGCAGGCAAAAAAATAATTTCATTTTGCGGGACTGGGAATAACGGTGGGGATGCAATGGTCGCTTCTAGACACTTATCATCTCAGAGTGGAGTTGAAATTACTATAGTACTTGTTGGTGATGCGAATAACATGAAAACTGAAGAAACATTGGTCAATTGGTCTATTGTTCAAAAAATGAAATCAATTAGAATCCTCACAGGACCAAGTGCTATAGAGTTGGCCAAGAACAAGGTATCAGAATCGGATATAATTATAGATGGTATTTTTGGTACGGGGATTAAGGGGGAAATAAGAGAACCTTTTTCGTCAGCAATTGAAATAATTAACGCGTCAAATACGTATGTCGTATCAGTCGATATCCCTTCTGGATTGGATCCGAACGATGGAACTTTTCTGGAAAAATGTGTCAAAGCTGACGCTACTGTTACCTTTCACAGAATTAAAAAAGGGTTAACAATGAATAAAGAATACGTCGGCAAGCTTCACCTTGAGAAAATTGGAATACCAACTGAGGCCGAGCAAGGAGTGGTCTGAATTTGGGAATAGTACAGATTCCGGTTGGGAGTATGCAAAATTTCAGTTATATCATTTATGATGAATATGATAAAGTTGGAGTTGTAATAGATCCTTCATGGGAACTTGAAAAAATATTTGATTTTTTAGAGAAAAATAAGATTACGGCAAAATACATCATAAACACTCATACACACTTTGATCACGTTCTGGGTAATGATCAAGTTGCCGAAAGTACAAAAGCTCCGATAATCCAGCACGAAAAATCCACTATTAGAAAGGACAGATCAGTGAGAGAAGGAGAGATTATCAATATTGGAAAGATGGAATTGGAGGTATTGTATACTCCTGGTCATTCAGAAGATAGCATTTGCCTAATTGTGAATAAAGAATCTATCGTAACTGGAGATACACTATTCGTAGGAAATATTGGAAGAGTAGATCTTCCTGGAAGTAGTCCTGATAATATGTACGATAGTCTATCCAGAGTTTCAAAGTTAGAAGGTTCATTAGTAGTGTATCCCGGGCATAATTATGGGATCACACCAACATCAACAATACTAAATGAAAGAACAAACAATCCCATGCTTAATTTCAAATCTAAAGAAGCATTCCTGAAATATATGGTAAATGATGAATAGGAATATGTCTAGAGAATTTGAGATACAATGTTCCCAAAAAAGTAACGTGATCGATAAGTTTCTTACCACAAACCCTCTTTTTGTGTGTGTTATTTCATATACAGAAACAAGTCAGGTTCCAGGTATAACTTTTGCAGGAGCGAACCCAGATCTCATAAAGTACACATCACCGGCAGATTCTGAATTTCTATTTCATGGTAGATGTTTTTCTATTTCTGGAGTACCTGCCACACCTGATGGAATACCAACCCCAGCATTATTGACAAGAACTGCGCTGTTACTTGGAAAAATACCATGTTTAGTCGTAAATTCGGGTTCCAAAATTGATCCTAAAATCCCATTTATTTCATTTGGAATTAACCACGGAAAGAACATTCAATACGAGGCAGCATTACAACTCTTTGAGACACATCAAGCTTTTGACTACGGCAACGTGTTGGGTAAGCAATTATCCAAGTCAAACGACCTAGTAGTTCTAGGCGAGAGTATCCCCGGTGGTACAACTACGGCTCTTGGAGTGTTGACAGGCTTTGGGATTGATGCAAACTACAAAATGAGTAGCAGTATGCCAACAAATCCCCATGATTTGAAAATCAGGGTTGTGCAAGAGGCTATCAAAAAGTACAATTTATCAGAGTTAAAAGATCCCTTCAAAATAGTGTCGTTCCTTGGCGACCCAATGATACCAGCAGTTGCTGGAATCGCAACAGGTGTCATCCAATCAGGGTCCAAGGTAATGCTTGCAGGGGGCACACAAATGGCAGCAGTTCTTGCATTTATGGCTTCTCTGAATGTTCCTTTTGATAAAATCTGCGTAGGGACCACTTCTTACGTTACTAAAGATGAGAATTCAGATTTGAATTTTCTGGTGAGGGCCATTTCCCCAAACATACCTATTTTATCGGTAAATCCGGGTCTAGACAGATCGACAAAAAATGGATTGCTAATGTACGACAAGGGTGTAGTAAAAGAAGGAGTAGGTTCTGGGGGCGCCCTAATAACACTTCTGTTGAAATCAAATAGATCTCTGGATAAGGACATTTTCTTAAGAAAATTAGAAGATGAGTACGAAAAGAGTATTGAGAATATTGTAGTATGAAAGATTAATTGATGGCCCAAGACCAAATTCAATTCAATTTTGCCGTGATTATTTTACTGTAACAGATTTTGCGAGGTTACGCGGGTAATCAGGATTTGCATTGTTACAAATGGACAAATAATAAGCCAAAAGCTGCAGCGGGACTACTTCGATCAGGGGATAGAGTGATTCGCTTATTGTGGGAATGGTAATTTGGTAATCATATATTTCGTCCTTCTTATTTGAAATTCCAACTATTTTTGCACCTCTTGATTTTATAGTATGTATGTTTGATAAAGTATCTCCATAAGTAGAATCGTCTGGATGAATGACAATTACTATACTATTGTTGTCTATTAGTGCTAGAGGGCCATGTTTTAATTCACCTGCAGCCATTCCTTCGGCATGAATATATGACAATTCCTTAATCTTTAATGCGCCTTCTAGACAAATAGGGAAATGTAGAGATCTGCCAAGAATGTATACATCCTTTGATCCTTTTATCTGATTCGCAACTCTTTCAATCTGCGAATCCAATTCCAAGACTTGATTTATGGCTTTGGTCAAAACGTCCTTACTATCGAATATCCCATTTGATTTCTTACCAATCAAGTCTGCAACGTAGTATAACAGTGCAATCTGACTTGTAAAACTCTTGGTTGCAGCAACACCTATTTCAGGACCACAGTTAACCTCCAGATAAGAATCACTTAATCGAGCAAGAGAAGAAGTCGGAATATTAACAATTGACAGCACTTTGGCTCCCATATCCTTTGCAGATTTTACTGAGTGCATTACATCAGCGGTTTCACCACTTTGAGATATTGCCAATAGGACTGAATTTTCGTCCAGCAAATCAGCGGAATATTGGAATTCACTTGACATTATGGGCTCAACGTGAATCTTTGATTTCGAAAAGACTTGCTTTGCGACTAATGCTGAATGATAACTGGTTCCACTTCCAGTAATAAAGACATTTTTGGCATCTGTAATGATCTTGCAGAATTTTTCCAAATTTTTCTTGTCCTGATCCATGCTCTTTACTATTGTTTGGTGCTGTTCATGAATTTCCTTCAAGGTATAATGTGAATATTTTCCTTTATCAGCATCACCTAACTCCCATGCAACTTGTGTTATTTTTCTTGAAATTCTGTCACCATCAAAATTGAAAAAAGAGATATCACTATCATTAATTACAACAATATCTCGATTATCCAAAAAAATCGCACGGTCTGTGTGATTTAAGAATCCTAGAATGTCGCTGGACAGAAAATAGTCATCGTTACCAACTCCTACTATCAGTGGTTCATCATATCGGGCACCACATAATGTTGAGGAGTTAAATACAGCAACAAATGCGAAAGAACCTACTAATCGTTTGCATGTAAAGATCATTGATAACCGAATGTCTCCAGTGATTTCAAAATATTCCTCTAACAGGTGAGCAATAACTTCACTGTCAGTTTCACTATTAAATTTATGACCAGATCTGTAAAGTTCATCTTTCAATTCATCGAAATTTTCGATTATGCCATTATGCACAACAGCTATTGTTGAATTACATGCAAGATGAGGATGAGCATTAGAGTCAACGATACCTCCATGCGTTGCCCAACGTGTATGTCCAATTCCTAATTTACCGGGTAATTCATCAAGTCTTAATGACTTGTTGACTTCTGCAACCTTACCGACACCTTTACGCATCAAGAGCTTACCTGACTTAATTGTCGCAATGCCTACACTATCGTATCCTCTATATTCCATCTTCTTGAGACCTTCTATCAATACGGTAGAAGCGTGTTCATTGCCCTTGTATCCAATTATTGAACACATAACACTATTCTACAATTTTATTTGGTTTAAAATAATTACTAACATCACAAGTTACCACTACAAAATAAATTATAACGGTTTATAGGAGGACTTGCATGCTTTGACCATTGAACATTTTACCCACATTATACTAGTTTACATACCAGACAAGATTAATATATAATAGTTAGCATTTCTCTAATTGATGGATAGGAAAAGTCTTGTCTACACGCTAAATGAAAATGCATTCACAAAGGAAATATTAATTCTTGAAAAACCTAGCGAAATACGTGTTCTTTCAAATCCAATAGCATGGAAAATTGTCAACCTATTGGCGAATAGGCCCATGTATCCTGCTCAGATTGCAAAAGAACTCAAGATTTACGAACAAAGTGCATATTATTACATAAGGAAACTACTTACGATTAGAGCAATTGGTCAAGTTGAAACGTCGTTCGTACGAGGTGGAACTGCAAAGCTTTACAAAACAGAATACGCGGCTTTTGGAATTGAAATGGATTGGGGAGAAAGGAAATTTGAAACCGTAAAAAATGGAAAGATTAACAGAAATGTTCGGACATTTTTTGAGGACTTTATTGATGATGGATTGTTCAACGGCACAATTGTAGTGGGTGCTCCAGATCCACATGGCCCCTATCGGTCTTCTGCAAGGGATGGTCACTATGCAGCACATCTTGCTTTTTTCTTGGGTGGCTTTTGTACCCTACCGCAAAATTTTGTAGTAAAATTAGATGTAGATGCAAAGTCAGAAAAAATATCGGGAATAGAAAATATTATTTCTATTGGCGGTCCTGGAACAAATATTATCACTTCAGAATTTAACAGGTACTTGCCGATACGATTCGATGAATCCAATTTCTGGTCTGGATTGATAGCTCCTCAAGGGAGAACACACACACTCGACAATCATGGCTTAATTGCAAAAATTAGAAATCCTTTCTCTGAAAAGGTAAAAATCATAATTATCGCTGGTGTGAGATCAGCGGGAACCAAATCGGCCATTATCGCGTTAACAAATCACGGTAATGAAATTTTAAAGAAATTCAATCAAGATGACAACTGGGCTATAGTAGTTCAGGGCTTTGATATGGATTCAGATGGAAAAATTGATACCATAGATATTGTAGACGAAATATCTTCTAGCAGTGCATAGGAAATTGTAGTTATTAACTAGCGGCAATTTCCGTTGCTTTGTTAGGAACTTCAACGTGAACTAGGATTTTTGATTCATCTTCTTTCTTTACTAGATATCCAGGTAAGTTCACCTTTCTATTGCCGATAGATACATGTCCGTGTATTACAACTTGTCTTGCTTGGAATGGAGACTTTATACCCATTTTTCTCATTACAATAGTTTGTAATCTTCTTTCAAGTATATCTTCAATCTTCAAGTTCAAAATATCATCTAAGGACGCAGTACTGGTCAAACCTAGTCTATTTAGGAATGACAAAAGAAGTGATTCTTTTTCCTGTCTATCTTCAAGGGTCAGCGCTAGTAGCGTTCTTGCTTGATTCCTAAAATTTGCTACTTTTGTTTGAGCCTTCCACAATTCTCTCTTATTCCTGAGACCGTAAGAACCGACAATATACAATTCTGAACTTAATTGGTCAGAATTCCATATTTTCCTTGGTCGTCTGAAACTTTTTCTTGATTTTCTCGGATCTCCCATTCTTCCTCACTATTCTTTGGTTTCAGGAGATTTAGGTGCACTCCCTTTTGGAGCAGAAGCCTCTGGAGTTGCAGCTCCAGCTGCAGGTGCAGCTGCGCCACCTTCCTTTGTTTCTGCAGGGGCACCAGGACCGCCAGCTGTTGGTCTCAATGTTACTTTCTTTACTCCAACCGCGCCGCCTTTTCTACCGGTTGTTCGAGTGCACTGACCTCTGACTCGGAGCCCAAACATGTGCCTATAGCCTCTCCAACTATAGACTGTCTTTTCTCTCTCAATATCGTTAGAAATAGTAAAATCAAGATCTGAGGTTAGCAAATGCTTATCTGTGCCCGTATCACTGTCTTTTCTTCTATTTAGATACCAATTTGGAATTCCTATCAAAGATGGATTCTTTATTGCGGCTTCAATGTCGCTCACCTCTTTTTCAGTTAAGAATCCTATTCTCATGTTAGAATTGATATTTAACGATTGTAGTATTACCTGGGACAAATTATAACCCAATCCCTTAATATGACTCAGGGCTATAATCATTTTCTTACTGCCCTCTATGTCTTTGCCTGCTATTCTTAAGATATGCCTATATTCAGATATCGACAATATTTACGTCCATCATTTTCCGAAATAAAAACCATGCTGACAAATACATCCTAAATGAGTTTATGGAACAGAGTGTATGACGAAAACAAAATATGCTTTGAAAGCTTTAAATTTGTTGGAAGATCGATCTGATGAATAATTGATTTCTGAAGATTTTAAAGTTATAGTTCATAAGAGTTATAATTCAGACCCCGACTATAAGCAATCAGTTCTTGGTCTACCTGAAAACTATCAGGAAATAAAAACGCTTGAAGATTTACTATCAATCAATTACAAGCATGTGTCTGTAAACGATCAACTTAGGGGAAACTTAATAACAAAACTGAAATCAAAGCAGTTTCCTTATTCAGGAATCATTGGTTATGATGATGACATTGTTCCTTCCCTTAACAGAGCAATACTTTCTTCACATGACATGTTACTTGTGGGTCAAATTGGTCAGGCAAAGACCAAGATTGCAGAGACAGTTGCCAAAAATTTACTTTCGCCAATTCCGATAGTCGAAGGATCTATTACAAACGACATACCGACTTTAATTCCAGAGAGCGAGCTTGTGTCGTTATTAAACGATAAGGAGATCACTCGGTCAAGACCAGAATTTTATGTTTCTACCGAAACTGAGGACAATATAAGGAATAACAGACTTGATACCAAAATAGTCTGGATTGACGGACCCAGTCGTTACAAATATCTTCTTGCTACACCAGACATTTCTGTAAAGGATCTTGTTGGTCAGATAGATGCTATAAAAATAGCAAAGAGAGGAGTAGAGATTTACAATATGGAGTCATACTCCCCGGGTCAATTACTCCTTGCCAGACACGGTGTGTTTTGTATAGATGAATTACCCGTGCTTGATCCGAGAAAGCAAGTGGCCTTATTGAGTGTCTTACAAGAAGGAATCTATACTACCGGTTCCTATCCTGTGATATTCAAACCAAATACTAGAATAATATCAACAGCAAATCCGATTGACTATACCCATTCGGGAAAAATCATAGAACCACTTTATGACAGGATGAAGAGCCATATTATTACAAGATATCCGAAAAAGGTTTACGATGAAATGATGATAATGGTTCAAGAGGCAAAAATTTCCAATTCACGCAATGTAGTGTTACCAATTTTTATCTTGAGAACCTTGGCAGAAATTACCAGGATTGCAAGAGATCATCCTGAAATAAACCATGAAAAGGGAGTGAGTGTGAGAATGTCTATTCATTCTCTAGAAATCTTGATATCAGAGGCCGAACGAGTGAGAGGAATCATTAACAACATCAAAGCTGTTCCTCGTTTTAGTGATATTTATTCAATTCGTCAAACTTCAAAATTTGAACTGTCAGAAATTGATGACAGTCATGAAAACAGAATGAATATCTTGGATGCTATCATATCTGATGCTATCAAGAAAGTGTGTGCTCAATATGTAACTAATGTTCCTCCTGAAAGACTAATGAACCTAAAAAATGAATTCAAAATTAACAAGGCTTTTCATGTTTCACAAGACATCTCCAGTGGCGGCAAGAACCCAAAAAGTTATGAGTCACAAGTAAATAAGTTTAGGTCATTAAGGGAAATAATGGATATTGTAATAAATAATATTTCACAAGATCAAAAACATTTTGAAGAATCTTTACGGGAAAATGCAATAAATGTTGATACTTCGAAAGATACGAAAGATCCTGAGTATCTCTCATCAGTAACTGAATTAGTTCTAGAAGGTCTTAGGTTTACTGATCCACCGATATTGGACAGAAAGGAAGGGATTTATGCCCACGCATAGTAACAACATCAAAAGATTTACTTATTATAATATCATTGACTTTCCGGAAGAAAGGGAAGATAAGGCTCCAACAAAATCAATTCCAAAGAGTTTACTTCAAGATTTTCTTGAAGTATTGGGCAAAGAGATAATGAAAGAAGACCAGCCAAAACTAGAAGAAATAGAGCAAGAACTACAGAATTTGAAAAAGGAAAAAGAAATCAATCAAGGTGAATCAGGTGACGTTGAATCCAATAGGACGGAATCGTCGATTATAGCTCAACTCCAGCAAATGGGGTATATCAAAGATTCGAGAAAATGGTTAAGTAAGAAAGGATTTTTTGCGGTTGGAGGAAAATTGTTAGAAGATGTAATAAGAGCTCTTAACAAAGGTACTATTGGACTGCATGAGACCACATTCAGCGGTAGTGGCTCTCTAAATCTAGATTCTACGAAAAAATACGAACCGTCTGATGACCTAAGATTAGTGAATGTTCCAAGATCAATATTGAATGCGATTCAAAGAAGATATAGTTCCAGATCATCAATCCAATTACCAATCGATCTTCAATTAGGAGATTTGGAAGTTTATGAAACAAAAAGAGACGTGAGCATTGCAGTTGTATACTGTATTGATCTGAGCTCTACAATGAGGTATTCAACAATGTTCGGCGATATGAGTAGAATAGAGGCTGCAAAAAAGGCATTATGGAGCTTGTATTTATTGAATCAAAAATTTTTTCCCTCAGATTCAATCCACATAGTTGGTTTTGGGGCTTTGGCTTCAAAAGTATCACCATATGACATACCATACCTCAAGACATTTGAATCAGGTGTGGGTTTTATGCACTATACCAATTATCAGGCTGCCTTTAGACTGGCGAAGAAAATTCTACAAAATGAGACTAGTACCAACAGAAAAATTGTCCTTGTAACAGATGGCCATCCCAGCGCATGCTTTATAGACACTGAGCAAGAAAAGAATAAAATATTATGCGAAAGGCCCTATTCCCAATTTTATGCCCCCGATACTGAAGCATTAAATTCGGTAAAGCAAAAACAGGAGTTAACGCTTGATACTAAATCAGGGAAATTAGTTTACCTCTGTTATAGATATAGACAGGTTGATCAGTACATCGGCGAAAAGACAATACTGGAAGCACGAAAATGTCATAAACTAGGCATTGATATTGACACCATAATGGTTAGTGAGGAAGACTCGCTGTTGAGTTATGTAAATGAGTTGGAAAAATATGTGAAGGGCAGATCTTATTATATAAACCCGGCAGAAATAGACAAGATTCTGATTACGGATTACCTGAATGATAAAAAATCTATTCTAAGGTCAAATTAAAAATCAACAGTTAGTTTTTATTTACATGTTCTAAAAATAGATAATGAATGACAAGAGACTCTGCTGACTCTAACTATTTTGATTGGAATAGTTCGTTTGATGTAATCAAAAAAGCATACGATTCATCCCTTTTTGTACTTATAATAGGACCAAAAGGTACAGGAAAAACTAGCCTGGTTAGAAAATTTGCCTCGGATATGGGAAAGCGACTGTATTCAATTAACTTTAGCTTGAGAACTCGTGAGTCGCATCTGGTGGGGACTAAAACAATGAACCAAGGAGAAGTTACATTTGTAGAGGGCATATTAATCAAATCCATGAGAGATGGTGGAATATTATATCTCGACGAGCTCAATGCTGCAGAAGCTGATGTACTTTTGCGTCTCGATGAAGCACTAGATGACAGAAGACAAATTGTCCTGAAAGAAGCTGACGGCCAACTAATCAATGCAATGGATAATTGGTTTGTATTTGCTACAATCAACCCACTTTCACACGAAGGTACAAAGGAGCTACCGCCACAAATACTAAGCAGATTTCCAGTAAGATTGAGACTTGAATATCCTCCGAAGGAAATTGAAAAGCAGATCATCAAATACCACGTAAACTTTGATTCAGATCAGGAAGGAGATATTGACAATGCACTTAAACTGGCCAACATCCTAAGAGAGGCTGCCTCACTAGAGGAACTATACTATAGTCCTAGTATCAGAGAGTCAATAGCATTTGCAAGGTTGTTATCAAACCAAGTATCGCCCATAAAAGCAGCTGAAGTAGTATATGCTAATGTTTATGATCAGTGGGGAGAAGTGGAATATAGAAAAGTAATGGACATGATTACGTCAATTTTTGCGTGAGAAGATGTCATTTTCCCATGTGCAAAATTTTTCGTTACGAAATGATGTTTTAATAAATCTAGGAACGTTTCTATCTAGAAGATGGTCTGGAAACAATAAGGCAATTATTTTGTTGATAGAAGACAAAACCCCCACGACGAATTTAGAAAAAAATACGATTTTCATGCCTTCACTCAGATACTATAGTGGGACAGAATTTCAAAAATATCGTCAGTGGCGTGTCTCATTGTGGTATGAGTCGATGCGATTATCAAACTCAACAAAAGTTCTTAGTAACGACCACGCTTTTGGATTCATTCTAAACTCAATTGAAATGAAGAGGATAGAAATTTTGGGGTTAAGAGAATGGAGAGGTATGGAAAATGAGATAATATTTAATGAAGGGATATCATGGCTGTCGCGCCCTTTACTAAACTCATTATACGGCAAGCACAAGATTGTTGAAGGGTTCTCTCAATACCTTTTAACTGGTTATGTAAAGGGTGAATTGTTCGGGTCAGAATCAGATAGAGTTCAAAATGCCGCTAACGTTGCCAGAGAATTAATTGATGAATCAATAAAGAAAAACCACAAAACTGAATGGATAGAACACCAAATTCCCAAAATAATTAAAACACTTCAAATTGATTCTCTTTTTACAATCCCATTTGTTACCCTTAAAAGTAAAATTGGCCTATCAATGACTGAAAGTATTATACTTAAAGAAATAGAAAAAGTGATAAAAATCAGAAATAAAGTACCGGAAAAATCTTCAGATGACATAATTGCCGGGACCCAGATATTTAAAGAATACGAAAGTCTGGTAAAGGAAAGTAAAAAAACTGACAACAAGGGTTACTCTGCAATGGAACAATTTGGAGTGGAGGTTCCAGATAATGTTGATATAGACGAAAGCATAATTTATGATAATGATTTGATTACAAAGTTAAAATCAGCCATCAGATCCTGGAAAAGAGGATGGAGAGAAATACATGATATTACTGGAGACGAGCTTGATGTAGAATCAATAATAGAGTCTCAACCAAAGCCATTTCTCTTGGATTTCAAAAATACAATAGACACCAAAATTGCACTTTTGCTAGATCATTCTAGTAGTATTGATGAATATGAGTTAGAGTATAAAAAAGCCACTGTTGCACTCTGCGAAGCTTTAAAATTTTTGAATGTTAAATTTTCTGCTTATGCATTTAGTACCAAAAATAAGAAAGTGAGTTGTTGGGTTATAAAGCACCCAGATGTCAAATGGACTTCAATGAATGCACGTAATTTGGTTCAAATCAAAGCAAGCGGAGGAACACCGCTCGCAGAAATTTACAATCTCTTGTTACCATTGATGAAAACATACAAACCAGACATTATGATAACTTTAACTGATGGTGAGCCTTCTGACTATAATGCGGTTCGATCTACAATTAAGACCTACAAGATGAATGGAATTCACATGGTTGCAGTAGGTATGGGGAAAACAGTCAATAACGCAATCAACATTGGGTTAAATTTGAAATACCTGGAGTATGAAAGAACTTTGGTTGTGAGCAAGTTAGATGAAATCCCAAAAAGAGTTCTCTCACTATTACAGGTATAATATGCTGTTACTCTAAAAAATTACAATTCAGAACAAAATCTAAATTGTGTATTTGTGTTCTTTCTTTACCTTTTCCCAATCTGAAAGAAAAAGAGCCAGTCCCTTATCAGTGAGAGGATGGGTCAGCATTTTACCCAGTATATCTGGTGGGAGAGTAACAATATGCGCACCCAACTTGCCAGCCTCAATAACATGAATTGGATGTCTCACACTAGCAACCAGCACCTCTGATGAGTAACCATAATTGCCAAAGATTTGGACAATTTCCTTAATCACCGTCATTCCTTCTTGACCAGCATCATCGAGTCTTCCAATGAATGGACTAACATATGATGCTCCGGCTTTTGCCGCCAATAGTGCCTGATTTGATGAAAAAATCAAGGTTACATTTGTCTTTATCTTATTCTCAGCCAGTTTTCTTACTGCCTTTAGTCCATCGCTGGTCATGGGGACCTTTACAATAACATTTTCGCCAAATTTTTTTAATCGTAATCCTTCCTCAACCATTTCCTCAGTTTTTGTTGCAACAACTTCTAAATTTACAGGCCCTTTCACAATTTTTACTATTTCTCGCATTATGTCCTCTGGATGCCCTTTCTCCTTCGAAATCAGTGTAGGATTTGTTGTAATACCATCTACTATTCCCATATCAACAAATTTCTTTATGGATTCAATACTTGCAGTGTCAAGAAAAATTTTCATTTCTTAATTCTTTTCCTTGTCTTAAGAACAGATTCTATGATATGATCAGAGCTCAAACCATACTTACTTAAGAGTGACTCTATCTCGGTTTCTCTAGCGGATTCCCCAAAAGTATCACCTACACCCATTCTGTTCACAGGAACGGGATGATTTTCGCCAGTAACCTCACAGACGGCACTTCCCAGTCCGCCTATAATACTGTGCTCTTCAATAGTAACAATAGCACCAGTATCTACTGCTGCATTATATACCAGTTCAACATCAATTGGCTTGATAGAATACATATCTATCACCCTACATGAAACTGCATACTCTTTTTCAAGTGTTAGTGCTGCATCTATCGCTTTTGAAACCATTAAACCGCAGGCAATCAATGTAATGTCTGAACCATCTCTAATAACGTTACCTTTACCGATATCGAATTGTTCGAAATTATCATCATAAATATTGGAGTTTGAAGGACGAGCTAACCGCATGAAAAATGGCCCTGGAGTATAACTCAATAGCGGAATCAAATTTCGTACACATACAGAATCTGATGGAACAAGCACTCTCATGTTTGGAATTGATCGCATTGTAGAAATGTCCTCTATTTGCTGATGTGAGGCACCATCCGGACCAACGGTAAGTCCGGCATGTGATACTACTAGTTTTACGTCAAGAAATGGATAACAGATTGCATTCCTAATCTGATCAAGGCATCTGCCAGGCAAAAAAGCAGCGTAGGTACTAGCAAAAACCACTTTACCTGCAATTGCCAATCCAGCAGCTATAGAAACAAGATTAGCTTCTGCGATTCCCACATTGTAGAGCCTGTTCGGAAATTTGTCTCCAAACATTTTTGTTTTTAGGGAATCAGTAGTATCGGCTCCGACGCAAATAATGTTTGGGTCCTTTAGGCCTAGATCCACCAACGTTTTTCCGTACGCCGTTCTCATATCGGAAATAATGTTCTTGTCACTTAATTGCATGTAAATCCTCCTCGATGCTAAGTTCCTTTGCTAAAGGTATAAGCATGTTTTTACGAGATTTAATCCAATCAGATCTCATGTCATTGATTGTTGCTAATTCCAATAACTTTGTTTCAATTGCAACATTGGCCTTGTGTCTAAGCTGGATAATATTGGAATTGATATCAGGTGAGCCGTAGACCGCATTGCCGGCTACCATGATTCTGGCACCGGCATCAAAAACCTGTTGGAGGGTTGTTGCATCAATACCACCATCAGCTTCGATAAATCCTTTATAGTTGTTACTTTTCAACGTCTTGACTATTTCTGCCATCTTGTCCAATGTATCCGGAATAAATTTTTGACCTGCAAAACCAGGATTCACGGACATTATTATCATAATATCTATGTTATCAAGATGCTCGATTATCCAAGATGGAAACTGAGTTCCGGGATTTATCGCGATCCCTGGACTGATTCCTGCTTTTAGTATCATTTTGTTGATCTCAACAAACTCCGCTTCACTGCAAGCCTCAACATGAACTGTAATAATATCACATCCTGCATCAATGTAATCTTCTACATGATTAATTGGTTTTTCTATCATCAAGTGCGCATCAAAAGGAATGCTTGAAATTTTTCTCAAATGCTTTATAGTATCTGCAAAAAACGAAGTTGTCGGTACAAATTTACCGTCCATAATATCTAAGTGAATAAGGTCAGCGCCTGCCCGCTCAGCTCTTCTTACCTTTTCTTCGTAATTCTCTGGTTCACCTGCAATGATTGATGGTGCGATCAAGATCTCGCTTTGTAGTTCTTCTAATAAAATTGGAACATGTTTTTTTGGAGGAGCTTTGCCATGCCATTGTGGATTGTTCGCCATATGTTTAATCCCTTTCCCCTTGGTCGTATTCGCAATTATTATTGATGGTTTATCTTCAACTCTTTCAACTCTGCTCAAGGCATCTATTATCTGCTCAATCTTATGTCCATTTACCTCTACTACATTCCAATTAAACGCAGCCCACTTGTCTCTAACAGGATCTAGTGGCATTATCTCTTCTGTAAACCCATCCTGCTGGATTTTGTTCCTATCCAGAATAGCTACCAAGTTATCTAGTTTAAATTTTGAGGCAGCCATTGCGGCTTCCCAAATTTGGCCCTCATTTGATTCTCCATCACCTATCAAAGTATAAACTCTATTTTTTTGTCCATCTCTCTTCTTTGCAAGTGCAATACCAATCGAGACTGACAAGCCTATTCCCTCAGAGCCACCCGAGTATTCTATTCCGGGAAAACTGTGATCCTTTTGCCGTTCCGAATATCTTACTGGATGGCCTTGTAATCGTGAGCCAAGCTTTCTGAGTGTTTTTATTTCTTTCGTATCTATGTACCCGGCGGTCGCTAATGCTGCATAAAACCCAGGGGCAGAATGTGCTTTGGAATTTACAAAATAATCCCTTTCTTCCCATAAAGGATTGCTTGGGTTATGTTTCATTTTGTGGAAATATAGAACGCCCATGATCTCAGCGGCTGAAAAAGATGCACCTGGATGTCCCGAACCTGCCTCTGCTATACCTTGTATAGCTAACATCCTTACATCCCTTATTTTCCGGTTGAGTTCAAGATACCTCATTTTAAGAGCCATTCAGATACCCCAAATAGAACCAAAGAATACCCTCATTGGATATATAATGTAATCAGAAAGTTTGATAAAAACATATGGGATTTGACGTAGACTTTAGATTCATTCTCATCAACGAGAGGGCCCTTGAGAAAATCGGATATTTTGAACACAGCTAGGAAGGGGAGCACTAGTGATTGAATACCGTGTGTATTTAGATTTATTAGAAATAAGAACCAATATTACCATATGAGTGAATATGAAGATCTCAAGACTGGAGATATAGTTGCCGAGGCACTCATTGATTGGAAGGTCGATGTTGTTTTTGGAATTCCAGGAGATAGCATAAATGGATTCATAGAAGCTTTGCGAGTAAGGAAAGACAGGATAAAATTCGTTTTAGTGAGACACGAGGAATCTGCTGCCCTAATGGCCGCAGGATATGCAAAGTATACAGGCAAACTTGGAGTATGTACTGCGATAGCAGGACCTGGTGCAATACATCTTCTGAACGGCCTGTACGATGCCAAAGCCGATAACACACCTGTTATTGTTATTACAGGAGGAACGTCTATGGATTTGATGAATTCAAGCTTTCAACAGGATGTAAATTTGATGAATCTTTTTTCTGATGTTTCGGTTTATAACAGCATGATAGGCTCACCGCGACAGGCAGAAATGGCAGTAGACATAGCATGTAGAACTGCTTATGTTCGTAAAGGGGTCAGTCATCTTAACATACCCAATGATGTTCAGGAACAAAAGCTTGAGGGCCATTATTCGAGACACAAAGTTCCAGGTCATACTTCAGATATTTCCGTAACACCGGCGTCAGCAGATAAGAAACAAACTGAAAAGGCTGCCGAAATTCTGAATAAAGGAAATAAGATTGTGATTCTGGTGGGTCAAGGGGCATTAAATGCCTCAGAAGAAGTAATTGCTGTTGCGCAGAAATTAAACGCTCCAATCATAAAGGCAATGTTAGGAAAAGCCGTCGTTCCTGATGATCATCCATATAGCTTGGGCGGAATTGGTTTTCTGGGTACCGAACCATCAAGTGACGCAATGTCTGAAAGTGATACGTTATTTATGATAGGAACATCCTTCCCTTATATTGAATATCTCCCAAGACCGGGACAGGCTATCGGTATTCAAATTGATATCAAACCTGAAAAAATCGGATTGAGGTATCCAGTAGAAATTGGCCTAATAGGGGATTCAAAACAAGTGTTGTCGGATCTAATTCCGTTACTCTACGATCGAAGGTCAGATGAGTATAACAACGACACAAGCAAAGAATTTCTAAGATCGAAACAAGACGATATGAAAAAATGGAATGATATACTAGTAGAGCAAAGTAGTAGAGTAGACGAACCCATAAAGCCTCAGGTTATCGCTGCTGCGGTATCAAACGAGTTAGATGATAACGCGATAATATCAGTCGATAGTGGAATTAATACATGTTGGGCAGCTAGATTTTTGAAAATAAAAAACGGGATGAAATTTTCAGGATCTGGAACTCTAGCAACTATGGGGTGCGGGGTACCTTATGCCATTGCAGCCAAGATTGCATTTCCAGATAGACAAAGTGTTGCGTTCGTTGGAGATGGAGGTTTTACAATGCTTATGAGTGAATTCGCTACTGCCGTTCAATATCATCTTCCTATCAAGGTAATTATATTGAATAACAAGATCTTGGGGATGATAAGATGGGAGCAGATGGCTTTTCTTGGTAATCCCGAATATGGAATAGAATTTTCACAAATAGATTTCGTCAAAATTGCAGAGGCCTGTGGTGGGAAAGGATATTCAATAACAAAAATCAAAGAAGTAGAGCCTGTAATCCATGACGCCATGAAGGAAGACGATGTACCTGTTATTGTAGATGCTCATGTAGATCCATTTGAGGCGCCGTTACCACCAAAAATAAGCATGGAGTTTGTAAGTAATATTGCAAAAGCATTTGCAAAAGGACAGCCATATGCAAAGGAAATTGGACTCACATTATCAATAAACCAATTACATGAAAAACTAAGGAATCTACATTCGCATAAACAAGAAAAGTAATAGATTAGATCGGCATGCTATGTTCGTAAGTTAATGTTTTAATAGTTCGGAAATTGTGAATATTAAAAAATAAAGCCTTGGCCGGGATTTGGACCCGGGACCTTTGCCTTACCAAGGCAACGCTCTACCAGGCTGAGCTACCAAGGCATGTTGAAAACTAGACATACAACAAATCTAGGGTTTTATATTGTATGTACCTTGAAAAACAAGTAATCAGATCGCTGGAATCAAGAAATCAATAATGACTTGATACTGTGAAATTAGTATTAGAAATTCTAGAATTCTATTCGTGTACCATTAGATTTTTTAGCGAAGAGAATCTATTCATTAACATGGTCAAGTGCCCAGAATGTAAAAAAGAGATTTCCAATCCGGAGATGGAATTCCACATTGGTCGAGAAAACACAGGAAACCAGTTTCATTACGCTGTATGCTCATGTCCTGGATGTAAAGTTTGCCTAGGGATTATAGCGGTATAGTCAAGAAAACAATTTTTTGTTCAGCAGACCAGAATCCGGTTCCTATTGTATTGAGACCTTCAATTTGAAATGACTCTTACCTGAAACTTCAATTTATTCTCTTAAATGAGTAGATTTCTAATCGCATGGCAATTATCTATAACGTTTAATTACCATCTCTTTATCAAATCTGATTGGTTCACGCGGGGGTTGTAGAGCCTGGCCAAATAACTAAGATTTGGAAACGCAGGACTTAAGATCTTATAAATTGGGGATCCTGTCCTTCAGGGGTTCGTGGGTTCAAATCCCACCTCCCGCATTCAAATATGGAGATCTTAGAGTCTTTGATGAATTAATTTTGTTTCTTGCCAATTAGTCCTCCTTCAAATCGAACAAACCTACAATAATAAATTGAGCAATCAATATTGTTGATATCCATAAACAGAACATGTATCTGATGCTATTTACCATAATTATTGATAGTCTATTACAAATAATGATAGTTATCACATAGTTAATGGAGTCATAATTTCAACACGAAGAAAAAAGTTTGTATGTTATTATCCTTCATCTAGTACCTTTTCAAGAAGCAATTATGAATAATTAAATATGAAATAAAGTATCACTAGCATATGGAGTCAGGTGGGTCTCTGGATATTATTTCTGCAACTTACACAAAGCTAAAAGACAATATTGTCAAGTATCAAAAAATACTCGGCAGAGGTCTCACCGCATCGGAAAAAATTCTTGTTGGTCACATTCATGCTTCAGATATAAATAAAGAAATCAGATCAGGACTAGATTACGTTTTTCTTGATCCAGACAGAGTTGCTTTGCAGGATGTGACAGGTCAAATGACATTGCTGCAATTCATTCAATCAGGTCTAAATAGCGTGGTCGTTCCGACTACCGTTCATTGCGATCATCTTATTCAGGCAAGAACTGGTGGTGAGTCCGACACCAAGTTAGCCCTCTATGAAAACAATGAGGTATACAAATTTCTTGAATCGGCTTCAAGAAAATACGGAATTGGATTCTGGAAACCAGGTTCCGGTATAATTCACCAAGTTGTACTTGAAAATTATGCGTTTCCGGGAGGCTTGCTGATAGGTACTGATTCGCATACGCCTAACGCTGGTGGACTTGGGATGATTGCAATAGGAGTAGGCGGACTGGATGCCGCCGAAGTAATGTCAGGAATGTCATGGGAGATCCTTTATCCAAAACGCATAGGAGTATTTCTAACTGGTAAACTAAATGGATGGGCGTCACCAAAGGACATTATTCTCTATGTGGCGTCCAAACTTACTGTTTATGGAGGAACAAATGCAATCATAGAATATTTTGGTCCTGGTGCAAGGACCATCAGCTGTACTGGAAAGGCTACCATTACCAATATGGGAGCAGAAATCGGGGCAACTTGCTCGCTATTCTCCTATGATGAAAAAATGGAAACTTATCTTCGGGCGACAAGACGCGAGGGCATTGTGGAACTAGCAAACAAACATAGAGATTTTTTTACAATTGACAGAGAGATAGAAGAAGAGATCTTAAAAAACCGAGAGAAGGCACTCGATTATTTTGATCAATTGATTGAAATAGACCTTTCAAACCTTGAGCCATACATGGTGGGTCCCCATACGCCTGACCTAGCAAGACCCATATCCAAAATGGCAATCGATGTCAAAAGGAATAGTTATTTGGATACAATTTCTGTTGCATTGATTGGGAGTTGTACAAATTCATCATACGAAGATATGTCAAGGGCATCAGATATTGCTGTCCAAGCCAAATCAAAGGGAGTTAAAGTAAAGGTTCCTCTCCAAGTTACTCCAGGATCGGAAATGATTCGTGGTACTATTGAGAGGGACGGACAGATGAATTCACTAAAGGATATTGGAGCAAACGTACTGGCAAACGCATGTGGTCCATGCATTGGACAGTGGAATAGATCTGAACTTAAGAAAGGAATACCCAATACCATTGTAACATCTTATAATAGAAACTTTCCAGGTCGTAATGATGGGAGTAGGGAAACAATGAATTTTATTGGAAGTCCAGAATTGGTAATAGCATTAGCCTTAGGAGGCAGACTTTCATTCAATCCATTAACAGATGAGCTCACCGCGATGGACGGTACCAAATTTAAACTAGAGCCACCTAAAATTGCGCCAGAAATCCCATCAAATGGATTTGTGTATAATCAAGACGTGTACATTCCTCCAACACATGAATTTCAAGATGTAGATGTACTAATTGACCCAAATAGTTCCAGGTTGCAAAAACTTGAACCATTTTCTCGGTGGGACGGCAAGGATTTTGAAAACGTACCGATTCTAGTTAAGATTAATGGAAAGTGTACCACCGATCATATTTCACCTGCCGGGCCTTGGTTGATGTATAGGGGTCATTTAGACAAGATAAGCGATAACCTCCTACTTGGCGCAGTGAATTCCTTTCATCAAGATCAAGTTGGAAAAGGTAAGAACGCTTTGAACCAAGAAATAGAATTGTTGGCCCATATTGCGCGCGAATACAAGGCTAGGGGTATGAAATGGATAATAATCGGAGATAATAACTACGGAGAAGGTAGCAGTCGAGAACATGCTGCAATGACACCACGTTATTTAGGCTGTTGCGCTGTGATAGCAAAGAGCTTTGCAAGGATACATGAGACTAATTTGAAAAAGCAGGGAGTACTAGCTCTTACATTCGCCAACCTAGGAGACTATGAAAAGTTATTAGAGGATGACAGAATAAGCATTTTGGACCTTCAGAATTTTGAAGAGGGCAAATATCTTAAAGGTGTTATTCATCATAGTAACGCTAATGATGAAGAGATCATGCTGATGCATTCGTATAATTCATCACAAATAAAGTGGTTCAAAGCTGGTTCTGCACTTAATTTAATGCGCACGAAATAACTATTTCTTAAAATTCTCATTATTGGTTATTTGCTTTTTTCCATTTTGCTATTAACTCAATAAACAGTTTATGCATTCTATTATCACCAGATAATTCGGGATGAAAGGAAGTTCCAATAATGTTTTCCTGTTGAACAGCTACTATTTTTCCATCAAATTTACTCAAGATTTGCACCTGTGGTCCTGCTGAAATCACTGAGGGTGCGCGAATAAAAATTCCTGTAAAATCGTTCCCAATTCCGGATATTTCTAGATTTGACTCAAATGAATCATACTGTCTTCCAAATGAATTCCTCTCTATCTCGATATCTAATGCACCTAACAATAATTGTTTCTTATTTCCGACTACTCTATCATAAGACTGTTTGGCCAAAATTATCATACCCGCACATGTTCCCATAATTGGTAATCTTTTTTGTAGAACTTTGTTTATCGAATCTAACAATCCATTCTTTATTTCAATTAGCAAACCCATTACAGTGCTCTCACCTCCAGGAATAATCAATCCATCAATTTTCATAATTTCGTCAGGGTAACGAACAGAGATTACTTTCCCTTTCTGGTTCATCTCTGCCAAAGCATAGGTTGCTGCTTTGATATTTTCTTCAACATCGCCTTGAAGAGCCAATACTCCAATTAGTAATTCATCATTCATATTGTTGGTCCTCTTTCTTGCATCCTTAAATCCAAATTCTTTGTATCAAGACCGAGCATTGATTTTTTCTCATCAATCATTTTTTGTGCATCAAGAACAGTCTTGGGATCATCATGATAGGTAGTCGCAATAACGACGGCCTTGGCTCTTTCGAGTGGATCTTCTGCTTTGAATATTCCTGATCCTACGAAAATTCCGTCACAACCAAGATTCATTAGTAAAGCGGCATCTGCTGGTGTGGATATCCCCCCGGCAGCAAAATTTACGACAGGAAGTCTCCCTAGCCTCCCTGTTTCCTTAACTATTTCAAGAGAGGATTGTATTTCTCTTGAAATCTTGATTAGTTCTTGATCATCATTATTATCATAAATTCCCTTCAATTTCCTGATTTCATTATTAACCATACGTATGTGAGTTACTGCGTGTGAAACATCCCCCGTACCCGGCTCTCCTTTTGTTCTTATCATTGCAGCACCCTCCTCTATCCTTCGTAAAGCTTCTCCCAAATTCTTCGCGCCATTCACAAAAGGAGTTGTATAATTCCACTTCCAAATATGCCTAATTTCATCAGCGGGACTAAGTACTTCACTCTCGTCGATCATGTCAACTCCTATTTCCTCGAGTATACTGGCTTCAGAGGAATGGCCAATCCTGCATTTAGCCATAATTGGGATGCTCACTGAATCTAATACTGCTTGTATTACTTTTACGCTAGCAGTTCTTGCTACCCCACCGGCATGTCGCACATCAAAAGGAAGTTTGTCTAAAACCATTACTGCCACTGCTCCCGCGTCCTCAGCTATTTGAGCTTGTTCAACATTCGTTACATCCATTATTACACCATGTTTTTGCATATGAGCAAATCCACGCTTTATCAAGGCAGTTCCACTTGTTGTCTGCATGCCGTCGACTGTTGAAATCTTAATGCCCTTTGACAATGGATATGCACCTACTTGCGATATTGTCATCTACTGTTTTTCTTAGTTTACATTATTTAGATATTAGTCTTGCTAAATGATTACGGACCGGACCATAGTTTTGACTCTACGACTCCACACTTACACGTCGATGAATGTTGAAATTTGGCATTCTGTAACTCGATACAGATCTGACGCCAAACTAGCATGTCATGTCATTAGGTTAAAAGTTTCTTGTTAAAAGAACATCACATTTTGAGAATAGAACTAAATAGACATTATTACTTTAATATTGTCAAATTCATGATAGAACCTTCAGACAAAGCTATTCTGACAGCCATCTACATCTCTTCACTTGAGCCAGAAATTTTACCCTTAGAATTTCTAAAGAATCGAACTACAATATCAGATGATATGTTTGATCTAAAAATCAAGGATATGATAAAAAATGGCTTTGTTGAAAATTCGGATCCACTCAGATTAACTTTCATTGGAAGAGGGTTACTAAAAGTTGTATTGATTGGAGGGGTTTTTGATATTGTTCATCCAGGTCATATTCATACCTTAAAGGACGCCAAAAATCAGGGCGACGTCCTGGTTGTGGTAGTTGCGAGGAGCTCCACAGCACTTAGGATAAACAAACAGAGAAAAATATATCACAGTGAAACCCTTAGGAAAGAATTAGTTGCTTCGATTAGGTATGTTGATTATGCAATCATTGGAAGAGAAGGTACATTGTATGATACTGTCGAGTTTGTAAAGCCAGACATCATTGCTTTGGGGTACGATCAAATTCATACAGAAAAGGAGATAGCAGTCAATTGCGCAAAAAGAGGTATAAATACAAGAATAATACGATTGAATACGCCAATACCTGGTACTAAGAGTACCCAAATCAAGGAAGAACTGGGTCATTCAATTTATGATATATGATTCTGTCATATTTTCTGATGTCTTCAAGGTTACCTTAACATTATCACCGTTCTTTAAATTGAGTACTTTTTTGATATTAACGGGAGCTATGATCTCTAACATGTTGTTGTCATGATGCGTTCGTTCAAGAATTAACAGGTCTGAACGAATATTTTCGTTCCCATTGATAACAACAGGATAACACTTGACCCATCCGTAAGTTCGTTTAGAATCGCTAAATCCATCTATGAAATGATAACGGAAGCTTTCAATTTTTTCTCTATTTTCTAAAGACAATGCATCAACTATGCGAATATTGAGGGTGCCTGGGTATGGAACATATCCTATCTTCTTCTCAAACTGCTTGCGATACCCATCAAGACTCATGTAATATTTACCCTCGCCCATTCCGGATACTAGAGCACCATTAAAATGTACATTCCCAGGTGATGAATTTAACGCCATGTAAAGAAATTCTGACATTTTTTTGACAACTGAAAGACCTTCGTCTGTTACTCTAATTAGGTAACCATGTCCTTTCTTGACACGTTCCACGTATTTTAATTCCTGTAGTTCCAAAATTACCTTTGATGCTGCTTGTTGTGATTTGTTTATTTCAATTCCAATATCAGTACTGGTAAAATCAATAAAATTATCCTTTGCTCCCTTAAGCAGTAATTTGGCTAGTGTTATTACATATTCAGACTTTATATCTTGCATCGTTCTTTAGTTGCCAATACCAATCTGATCAAAGGTCCTCACAGTGATTTCTGGCGATTTTTTCAATTCAGCCATTCTATGCCCCACTACATATTCAATTCCGGCCTTGTATGCAGCGTCTATTAGCCGTTGAGTGATAATTCCGTCCATCACCAAAAATCTAGCTCCTTCTAAGGAATCCAATCTTTTGATTATTTCGGATACTGGTACCTTCAATAGTACCTGCATGGAGTTATCTAGGATCATTGCTTCTAAAGTTTCATTAATTTGAGGATAGAGTTCCTTTACTGCAGAGGTTGTTTGAGGATCATCATTTAGTTTTTCAGCATTCTCCAAATTGGATGGCTCCTGATAAGCAGAATTATTGCTTTCATAGGGTTTTGATTTCTTTACACCTTTCTGATGTTGAACTGGAGCTTCGTATTGTTCGACCGTCGGCTCAATAACTTCCTTTAATATTTCTGTAATTTCCAATGGAGTGCATTCTTCCACTTCCTTACCAGTTGGGGCTCTTAGAACTTTATCAATCTTTACTAATCCTTGCAATTCTTTTAAAATCAAGTCGGCAGCTCTGTCACCATCTAGAAATGCAATAACCTTTCTTCCTGATGTCAAATTGGTAATAGTTTCATCAATTTTTGCACCTTCGATAGCAATCGAATTGTCAAATCCTGCCCGCAAAAGATTAATGACGTCAGCCCTTCCTTCGACAAGAATTATGACTGGAGATTCGAATACTCCGGTGCCACATGCAAGCTGAGCCTTTCCAAAGGAGGTGAGTTTTCCGGGTTTACTTGCGTCGTATACATCACGCAACATTTCTTCCCCTTCACTAATTGTCTTTGTAGCCCATTCTTGGATTATTTTCTTGGCTCTATCTACGATAACTTTCTTTTTGATAGCTCTTATATCATCTATTCCTACTAGCAGAAACTTACCCTGAAATGGTCCAACTTTATCTATGCTCTCAATTGCAGCAGATATTAATGCGGCGGTGGATATGTCAGTGCTCATGGGTAGCAAAGCATCGCCCTTTGTTGTATTGGATTTGGTATCAACATTTACCTCAATTCTGCCAACTTTTGATACCTTCTGCAGCTCGTTCAGATTCATCTCGGGGCCTAGTAATCCCTCTGTCTGACCGAATATTGCTCCAATTATGTCGGCCTTTTCTACTATCCCATCAACTTCGAATTTAAGTTTAACATGATATTTTACTATACCAGTATTAGGCAATTTCAAACCCTCTTATTTGTAATTCGATGGTAAGCTTATCTTGCTTGAATATAAGTGCTTTGACATAATATTCAAAAGTTTTTCATATGATTTTTTTCTCAAGTCCAGTCTGAAATTTTATACCCTTGTAATCTGGCTAACTAACGAAAATTTGATCTCAGTTCTAATTCAGAAGGGGTCATTTTTCAAGCAGCAATGTTAGATTTTACATTGTGGAATACAGTAAGAACCAAAGTAGCATTCTAAGGTACAAGAAAAGATTAATTATGTGAGCTTGAGTTCACGTACTAAAGAATGTCTGATTGGGATCTTATAACTCCAGGGATTGGACTTACATCCTTAGGTATTGTAGGGGTCGGTATTTCACTTTCAGGAATTGCCCATACATTTACAGAAGGAATGCATGCCGTAAGTATCCTCACGATGTTTATCGGATTAATATTCTTGGCCGCCGGAATTTTCAAGGATGGATTTCCAACTTCAGGAAAAGCTAAATCTGCGACATTCATTACTTTAGGTTTTCTAGTTACCTTTGGTCTTGCGGCTGCCATAACTGTAAGTTCTCGAATACCTAGTATCACTGCATATATCGGACTAATGCTCATTATATCAATACCCGCTACTGTACTTACGGTTGCGTCATACAAGAGGACACCTTACTTTAAGGCAATTACGGTAATCTTCGTAATGGCGGCGGTAGTCGGTGGAACTACATTTTATGTATTCGGACTAGTTACGCCAAAAGCCGAACAAGAGAATATCGAAAATGCTGAGGCAACCCAAAATGAAACAACTCCTGCTAGAAATATTACAAATACAGTAAAGACTAGTATTCTTCCTGGTTCATCAGCGCCGGGAAATCCCAGTTTTGAACCAGCTAATGTGACAGTTCCAAATGATGGTGGTATAGAGTGGACAAACAACGATAATGTTCCGCACACGATAACAAGTTTAATAGACGATGGCAAAACATTTGATTCAAAAACTATTAAACCAAACGCAACATTCATTCTTGATGCTATGACCCTTAAGGAATCGCAATATGATTATTTCTGTACTTTGCATCCTCATATGAAGGGGAAAATAACAGTAGGCTAGATATGTTTTAATTTGAAAGTACAAAGGACTTGCATGTCAACCATAATTCAAAGAAGGTCGTCGATTTGAATCGAATATAAGTTCGGGTTTTCCAAATAATGGTGTGGAGAACAAATGATTTGTCTGAGATAGCATTACTAGTTACTGAAAACCAAATGGCTACGTTAGCACGTTTCACTAAAGAGGATTTCCCCAATGAATCATGCTCTCTACTTTTGGGAAATATAGTCAATAATGAATACCGTGTGAAGATGATAAAAAGAATGGAGAATATGGCGCATTCGAAATATTCGTTTAATATGGATCCTGATGAACTAATGAAGGCCTATCAATGGTCATCTGTTAATGGATTGAATGTGATTGGTGTCTATCATTCACATTTGGCTGGATCGAATCCATCCAACACTGATTTGACTTTCATGAAGGTAAACCCCGTAATATGGCTCATATATGAGGTATCGAGTTCTACATACAATGCCTTCTTACTAGTACAAGATGCCTTGGAAGAAATAAAGATTGAGGTATCTAAGGACTAAGCCGCTCAGTGTCTCTAGGATAGAGAACAACTTCTCTTATGTTAGTGGATTTAGTAAGGATCATCATAAACCTGTCAAAACCAAGCCCACATCCAGAGTGGGGAGGCATACCCCATTCAAATGTTTGTAAATGGTTTGAAAAGCTATTAGGGTTTAGTCCTTTTTCTTGTAACTTATTTTTCAATCTTGCGGAATCGTGTTCTCTAGTTCCTCCAGAAACAATTTCAAGATATCCATATTGCAGATCAAATGACTTTGAGAGCTCAGATTTTTTTTCGTGTTCGAGAATGTAAAACGGCTTTAGTTTCGTTGGCCAATCAACTATGAAGTAGAATTTCGGATATGTTTCACCGAGTTTTCTTAGAGCTGGATCGGAAAGATCCTCCCCGAATTCTATTTTTTCCCCCAAACTTTTCAAGTCCTCCAGACACTTCTCGTACGTAATTCTTGGTATCTTATCAACCAAAATATCCTGACTGTCGTCAAATTGTTTCATTTGGTTATTGTAATTAGTATATAGATCTTTTATTGTCGAGATAACTAAATCTTCAATGATATCCATAACATCACTATATTCTAGAAATGCTGCCTCTAAATCCACGCTTACAAATTCTGAAAGATGTCTAACGGTATGTGAGGGCTCAGCTCTGAAATAAGATGAAATTTCAAATACTCTTTCTAGTCCCAGAGTTAGTTGTTCCTTGTAAAGTTGTGGACTCTGAGCTAAGAACGCCTTCTTTGAAAAATATTCAAAACCAAAGACATCTGCACCGCCCTCTGTGGCGCTTCCAATTATTTTTGGGGTATTAACCTCCACAAACATTTTTGAGAACAGGTATTTACGAATCAAATAGAGTGCATTCGATCTAGTCTTAAAAATATTGGAAATTCTAATGTTTCTTAAATCTAGCGCTCTGGAATCTAGTCTCTTATCCAATGATGAGCTTACTCTTCCGGTTGGATCTATTGGAAGAGGGTTTGCCGCTTTCGACAAAAGTTCAACTTTTTCTACTTTAACCTCAACTTGAAAGCTCTCTGCTCTGGTTTCTTGGATAATTCCATTTACCATGATAACACTTTGCCTCGGTATTTCTCTAAGATTAGAGAGTAATTCTCCGGTGACTACCCCCTGAAAGTTTCCAGTCATGTCTCTAACGCTTATGAATCCAATTTTACCCATATCTCTGAAATCCTCAATCCATCCTATGAACGTCAGATTTTGGCCTATGTTGTTTTTGTCAATTGATGAAGCAAATGTTCTTTTCATAGTATCATTATTATTCATTCCATTATTTTCCTGCGATCTCTACAACAAGCTCAACCTTTCTAACCGCGTTAACAATTTTTTTTATTTTCTCAATTATGCTAAAGAATTTTTCGTAATCTTTACTTTCAATAGTAACTTGTGTTACCTGGTTCCCATCGGGTAACCAAATCATGTTTGTTTTCAAAATCCTAATTGGAAAGAAAAGATTTTCAAGAAATCTTCTAATCGAGCTATTTGCTTCTACGAACCATACTTTTCCATTAAATTCCTTTTCGACCGAACTCATTAATTCATCATCTGAGTTAATGTGGCTTACATTTGAATCCTTTAAAATTAACACATAGTCTTCATCAATTTTCTGTGACCCTATTAGATTCAGTTTATCAATATCTTGATTCTTATGAGAGAGTTTGATAAGTTTAATCGAGGATTCTACATCAACAGTAGACAGCTCCCCATTTTTCAGTCTGCTTTCACACTTTGGACATAAAACACCAGTCTTGGCATCAAAAATACAAATGGGTACTTTCAACTTAACATCAGGTTGTCTACCATTTTTACCATATATATGTCCAATAGGTAATGATTGAACAACTAAGATTCTATAAAATAGATACTTATACGGTTCTGATCAATAAAGACTTGTTTGAATTTTGCTCTTACTGTAAATAATTTAAGGGTTCATTATTTCACCCAATTTGGTAATGTAAAGGCAGTTGACGATATTAGTTTTACATTGGGAAAAAATGAATCGATAGGAATTGTGGGCGAATCTGGATGTGGTAAGAGCACATTGGGAGCAGCACTCTTGCGTTCAGTTCCCTTTCCGGGCAAAATAGTTGATGGTCAAATTGTTCTCAACACTCAAGATATTACCAAAATATCAGATGATGAATTTGATAAAAAGATCAGATGGAAGGAAATTTCAATGATCTTTCAGGGAGCCCTTAATTCGTTAGATCCAGTATTTACTGTTGGATCGCAAATGAGAGAAATTTTGAAGCAACATGGTTACCCTAGAGATGATATTGATGTGATTTCGGATTCTTTGAAGAGTGTCCTATTAGAACCCACTATAACGAGAAAATATCCGCATGAATTGAGTGGTGGCATGAAGCAACGAGTTGCAATAGCAATGGCATTGTTACTGAATCCCAAGATATTGATAGCAGATGAACCCACCACTTCGCTTGATGTCATGGTGCAATCACAAATTATCAATCTTCTAAAGAAATTAAAAAGAGATCGCGACATGTCGATAGTATTCATTTCCCATGACTTGGGAGTCATATCAGAAATATCAGAAACGATTGCCATTATGTATCGTGGGCAAATAGTTGAATTGGGAAAATCCCATGAAATTTATAAAAACCCAAAACACCCTTATACTGAAAAGCTCGTAACATCAATTCCAAGTATCAAAAATAAGGAAAATCTTCCCCAAAAGTCAGACAGAAAATCGGAAGGATCAGCAAGACTAGAAAGATTAGAAAGTTCAGAAAGTTTAGAACAATCAATTGTAAAAGAGATGGGATGCAAATACTTTGATAGTTGTCCTTATGCAAAGGAAAAATGCCGTAATGACCCACCCTTGATTAACGATAAAAACGGATTTGTCCGTTGTTGGTTATACGAATAAAGACAGAGGTTTACTGAATTTGAATTCAATTCAACTAAATTGAATTATTCTATTTCAGACAGATTCAAACTATGCGACAATGAAGAAAAACTTCAATCATAAGAATTTTAAACTCCATCTATTTAATAGTCTACGGAATATGAAAGTTACACTTTCTGCAATAAAAGCGGATATTGGAGCCATTGGAGGTCATACTAAACCGAGTGATGAACTGGTAGAAGCGGTTAACAAGGTGGTAAAGGAGAATTCTAAATTGTTACTGGACTATTACATTGGGTATACGGGTGATGATATACATATAATTATGACACATACAAGAGGCGCAGATAACAAAGAAATTCATAAAATGGCATGGGATGCTTTCACAGAGGGAACCAAAGTTGCAAAGGAACAGGGGTTATATGGAGCAGGACAAGATTTGTTGAAAGACGCCTTTTCTGGAAACGTGAGAGGCATGGGTCCAGGAGTAGCTGAGATAGAAATTGAAGAAAGACCAAGTGAAGTATTTTGCGTTTTTGCTGCAGATAAAACAGAACCGGGTGCCTTTAATTTCCCACTCTGGAGAATGTTTGTAGACGCCAGGAGCAGTACTGGTTTGTTGATAAATGAAAAATTAGCTGAAGGTGTTAAATTTAGGATAATGGATGTTATGACAGGTAAAGTTGCAGGACTCAAACTATGGGGAGACAAGCCGGAATTAGAAGCAGCTTTGATGTATCCGGGAAGATATGTAGTGCACTCGATCTTGTCATCTGAAGGAGAACAGATAGTCTCTGCATCAACTGATAGGCTGCATAACATAGCAGGAACCTACGTTGGTAAAGATGACCCGATTGCAATAGTAAGAACTCAGAAAAATTTCCCTGCAACTGAAGAAGCAGGTAGCGCGTTCAATGATCCCCACTACGTTGCTGGAAATACAAGAGGAAGTCATCATATGCCATTGATGCCAGTAAAGCTCAACTCTGCTGCCAGTTTGAATTATGCGATCCCAATTGTGTCATGTCTTGTATTTAGCATGCATAATGGACTCCTTACCGGTCCTCATGACGGTTTCGGAACTTCAGATTGGGATCTCCAAAGGCTATGGGCTTCAGAAAGAGCTATGATTATGAGAAATCAAGGGTTTATCCATCCTGCTACACTGGTTCCAGATGAGCTTGAGTATAACAAGGGATATGAAGCTAGAATACAAAAACTAAACAGCAAGTTTGAAGATCTCTCCTAAATTTCTGTTATGTTCACTTTTGCAAATCCACTGGTAATAAATCTCAAAAATTACAATGAGATTTCTGGGAATAATTCATTAAAGATTGCTGAAGTAGCAAGGAATGTACTCCTATCAAATCATAAGGATATCATCATTGCTCCCCCGCCATCCAGCGTTATGGCCTTGTCCAAGACAAAGGTTCCAATAGTAAGCCAACATGTAGACGACGCACCGCTCGGGGCAACAACTGGCTTTACCATACCTGAAATCGTAAAATCTCATGGGGCAATAGGTTCCATAATCAACCATAGTGAACATAAAATAGAACATTCACAAATTAGTAATTTGGTAAAACGTCTGCGAGAATTGGACATGATATCAATTGTCTGTGCGGATGATTTAGAAGAAGTGGAAGCACTTTCACAATTTTCTCCCGATTACCTAGCCATAGAACCACCTGATCTTATTGGAAAGGGGATTGCAGTATCAAAAGCGAATCCTTCAATCATAACAAATTCGGTACAAATGGTAAAGAGTATATCTCCTACGGTAAAGGTACTATGTGGAGCCGGTATTGTAGATAAAATTGATGTACAAAAGGCTCTTGAACTTGGAGCGGAAGGAGTGTTGATATCTAGTGGAGTAGTAAAATCCGCTTCTTGGTATAATAAAATTCTAGAATTATCTTCAGTTTTAAAATAAGTTTAGAAAATAAAAGTTGGAGGAATTGTTCCTTTATACGCCAATTTCTTTTGCTATTTTTACGATTTTTTTGCCGTCGTTAGTTAATCTGTTGAACACTTTGTTCTTGACAGTCTTTCTATCAACTAATCCGCGCTTTTGTGCTTTAAGGAGCAGTTTATGCCCATATCCATACGCACCCAATTTTGTTAAAAGTTCTCTAGTTGGATATTCTCTCCCGGATCCAATTGTCTTTAGTAACTTTACTAGTGCCTTTTCTTCAACAAGGATTTTTAATAGTCTTGTATCTTTCATCGCGCATTAGTATGTATAACTAATTATATAATTGTTACACTTTACTAGATACAAATATCCACACATTTTCCCCTTACCCTGTCAAACAGTGTCAACAATTCTAGATACTTAGAAATTTCTAGTATCATGAATACTATAACGTTCTACTTTATCATACGTTTATATTAAAGGTAAAGGACGTTGCGGGGAAATACATTTACCTAAGAATCCTTGTCTAATTAAAGTGATAATAATGATATTAATCTAATTTGACAACAGTATGTCAGCATCGAATTAGATACTGTCCTGAAGATAGTATTGAAGGGAACATTATTCAATCCAAGATCCTATCCAAAAATTTTGAATCCCGATAAAAAGATCTCTATTGGTAATTTTATCAGATTTGAAAAAACCACGCATAAAAGATATTTATCGCAGCAAATTTGATACTAGTAGTATTTGTTTACAATCTAGGGTAAATTCAACAAAAATAACACCCATAATTGATTCTTCTTACTAAACAAAACATTTATAGATTTTTATTTAAGAAAGAAAAATACGATTATTCCTCGGAATTCTATTAGTAATCATACTTTTTTAGTAATTTTAAATAATTAAGCATATATTTCTAGTAATTTCTGATTTCTAGAAAAACTATTGATAATAA
>Ga0193737_1000022_pt1 | contig 38600 bp, 46 predicted proteins | sample L2m2metaG_FD_165510 | JGI IMG/M metagenome (GOLD analysis project Ga0193737, IMG submission 165510) | Soil microbial communities from a riparian zone of the East river system, Colorado, United States - L2m2 | ecosystem: Environmental > Terrestrial > Soil > Riparian zone | place: USA: East River... | reverse complement strand
TCCGCTTCCAAATCACGTAGCAATTATACTGGATGGCAATAGGAGATGGGCCAAATATCATTTCCTAGCAAGCAAAGGCGTGCATGCAATAGGTGCTGACAAGGCCGAACAGTTACTAACTTGGATTTACGACCTCAAGATAAAAATAACTACTCTTTATGTATTGTCTATCGAAAACCTCGACCGCGATAAGAAGGAATTGGACGATATCTATAATCTTCTTGGAATAAAACTTGAAAAATTATACAATGATTCACGAATACATGAAAGGGAAATGAAAATAAAGGCTATTGGAAATATCAATGCTCTCCCACAATCAATAAAAGATATTTTGTTTAAACTTGAAAAAGAGACAAATCATTACGACCTGACTTTTCTAAACATCGCTATAGCTTATGGCGGTCAGCAGGAATTAGTTGATGCGATTAGAAAAATTGCTCTTGATGTAGAAAAAAGAGAACTAAAAATTTCAGAAATAACAGAGCAGTCAATTGATTCTTATCTTTATACTTCACATTTACCGCAGCCAGAGCCTGACCTTATACTTAGAACTTCTGGTGAAAAGAGGCTGAGCGGTTTTTTATTATGGCAAAGTGCATACAGTGAACTAGTTTTTATGGACGTATTTTGGCCCGAATTCCGAAAAATAGATCTTATGCGGGCAATTAGGACATTTCAAAGACGACGTAGAAGATACGGAAAATAAGAAAATGTTGATATGTCTATCTTGCATGTACAAAACAAATGCCGCAGCATGGTGATCATGATCAAAAAAGTGCAAAATGGTTTTGCAGTAGCTGGGTAGATCAGAAAGAATGGCTGGAAATTCATGGATATTCCCCACTTACTAGTAATTTTGATACAGATGTAGATGAAGAAGTCGTAGAGAGCGGTTAGCACCTATCGAGTTAGTAGTTTATTGAAATGATGACAGAAAAATCTGCTGGATTTATCCTCATCACAGATGATTTTGAAACTACTGACTATTCTGTATTACTACTTCATTACACATCAGGGCACTGGGACTTTCCCAAGGGAAATATAGAAACTAATGAAACTGAATTAGAAGCTGCTACAAGGGAATTACAAGAAGAGACTGGTATTGAAAGCTTTAGAGTGATACCTAGCTTTAGATACGTTCTAGATTATAAATACACTAGAAGGAATGTTTTAATCTCAAAACAAGTAACATTATTTCTTGCATCTACAGGAGTAAGAAAAGTAAAGATATCTCATGAGCACATAGGTTATAGTTGGGTGAAAAAAAGCGATGCAACTACTCAGTTGACGTACAAAAATGCTAAAAATGCATTAATGCAGGCAATAAATTTCTTGGAAAAACCATCGTCCAACATCCTATAGTAATCTGTGCGTCTGCTCTCGCAATTTTTGGAATTTTTATCGAAACAACCCTTATCAAGTGAAATAAACATTATGATGAAGTAAAAGAAAATCATTAGGTAGTATAAAATTGTGTTTGAAGCCATTCAACCAGTAATGAATCTTTTTGTGTAGCTTATGATGAGGATTTGGAATTTAGAATGTCTGATAGGGTCTTGCGTTTGTTTTTTGAATTTAGAACAGAGCGACCTATTATCAGATAATCACTTCCGCTGCGCTTGGCAGTTTTTGCGTTACCTCCTTGAGTACCTATACCAGGTGAATAAATGGGGATGCTGGAAATCGATGAGATGTGTTTCAAAGTTCTCAAGTGTGTGGCACCCACTACAATTCCATCGACTTTGGTCGTTTTGGCGTATTTCAAGAAGATCTCAAATAGAGGAACGACCTTACTTTCTTTTGATCTCCTTTGAATAGTATTCAAACCATATCCTTCGTTGACACTTTCGTGGCTCATATAGACAAGTGATATTATACCCATGCCAATTTTGTGGGTAAATTGAACTAGAGATGCCAATTGTTTCTGTCCGATAATCGGATTTACTATAACTGAATCAAAGCCCATTGAATGCAAATGCTGTACGGTTACGTGATTCGTATTTCCTATATCATTTAATTTAATATCTGCAATTGAAAGCAAATCATGGGAATGTATAACTTTGTTGATTCTTTGAATATCATTCTTGGCAAATGGCAATATGAGATGAAAGTTAATTTTAATTGCGCATAGAAACGGGTAAAGATTTTTTACTAATTTTTCAATATACTTGAAATTAGAATGTTGTAAATCCAAGTCCAAGGCCAGTATTATGAAGCTTTTATGATCATTTGAAGCACTAGCAATTCGTTCTCTATATGAGATTTTATTCATCAACCTTCACTAGGGGATGTGAACCGGATAATTTTATTAGTTTGATATAGATGTAACCATGCTCGTCAATATTGTTTGTAAACGTCGGATTGTCAGATTTCAAACTAGAGTATTTTATGAAACAATTTACTGGATTATCCGGAAGAGTTGCATAGTAAAAATACGAAACTCCATCAGATTCGGCCATATTTAGCGCTGTCCCTACAACATATTTGGAGTTCTTGGTGCTGTTAAAAACAAAAAGAGGCAAGGGTGATTCTTCATAGATCATTTTGTACGATGCAATCTTTACTAGGCTTTGGAAATTGGCTAGTTTTATTGGTGCATAATTTGAATTCTTGACGCCTTTTGGTCTGCGCCAAAATATTTGTGGAAACTTTTCAACAGAAATTATTGGAGAATACATAACCGAAGGATTTTGTATATTAGCGACTATTGCTACATCTTCGACGCCGCCGGTGTTTTTATAGGCAAGATATTGGCCAGCGCTTGAATATTTGACATAGTATATCACTGGAATATTGTTCAGAAAATCAATTTGCGTTGCCAATAAATTATCTTTGCCAGACTTAAATGAAAACGTCAAAAGTGGAGTTCGTTCAAAAGCGCAGACAAGTCTACCAAAATCTTGAATCGTGGAAACCTCGATAAAGAAAGGGGATTTAATTTGCAATGCTCTACATTTTAAAACTACATTATTAAAATCATGCGAAAAGACTTGTCTGAAAGAAAGTATTTCTCTTCCAAACTAATTTTCTTCCCTACGATCGATTATTTGGTTAATCTCAGCCCCAGTACCTATGAGAACAACTTTAACACCTAGATTGGCCTCTATGTTCTCAATAAATTCCCTTGGTTTAGAAGGCAATTTAGAATATTCCGTTAGGCCGGCACATTCCGGAAATACTACGTCTAGTTTGGTAACGGCTAACTGCGTGGCGCTGTTTATTTTTATTGATTTTTTGGCTAATTCCAAGTTAAAAGGTGATGCCCTTCTTTGTCGGCCAGTTACACTTCCGTATTCTACCCAACCTAATTTGGCGGCTTCATCAGGGCTAATTTCATTTTCTAGTGGCCCACCACCTACGCGGGTAACATATGCCTTAAAGACTAAAATAACCTCGTCGACCTTCTTGGGTCCTATCCCAACGTCTGAACATATACCCGAAGCAGTAACATCTTTAGAAGTCACAAATGGATAATCACCGTGATACAAAGACAGAAATGTTCCTTGTGTTCCTTCTATGAGTACTGGTTGACTTTTGTCGATTGATTCATTGACAATATCGGAAACATTGCCAAGATACTTCTTTAAATCATCCACATTTTTTGCAAGATTCAGTATCCTCAATGCACGATCCGAATTTGCCGGGCCAGTACCAGTTCCAGTGGTTCCAACAATATTCTTAAGGTGTAAATTCTCTTTATCCCTTGTAATATGTGACTCATCAATTATCCCGCAATGATTATCTATTATTGTTCTATTTTCAGCATGATACTTGCGACATTCATCAATCAAGACTTCCGGTGTTATGAGGACTCCTGCTCCTATCAAGAGCTGGGTTTCAGGATTTAGAACAGCGCTTGGGAGCATGCGCACCTTGTAAGTTTGATTGTTGTGAACAAAAGTGTGACCGGCGTTTGCACCAACGCCCCCTCTTACTGCTATTTTTGGATTGTCCTTTATAGATAGATATGCGATTATCTTTCCCTTTCCTTCATCTCCGTAAAAGCCTCCGACTATTACATTACAGGTCATTTCCAGTTCTCATTAAATTGCAAGTAAATATAAGGATAATCAAGTGATACAAAATTTCAAAGAATAAACTATTGTAATTGATCATGAGGCTTTTACTTTATGTGCAGGGCATAGTAGTACAGGCAAGGTTTATGCTACTATACTAAAAAACAATGCCACTAGGTGACACAATTTTATATAGTGGATTTTGATTAAAGATAATATTTAAAATGGATTATGAAAACTTATGCAAAGAGATATTAGCAATTGATCCAAAAATTCGTTTTGCCGGAGTATGTGACGAGACAGGAGAAATAAAATTTGGTGGTCAGCGTCATGGGCTGGCTAATTTGTTGACTGCTGAAGAAACGAAGAGATCTAATTTGCAAGCACTTGCGAGATGGGGATTGCGGAATTCCTTGGTATCCAAAGTTGGCAAAGGAAAGTATGCCATGGCAGAGTATGAAAAGATTAAGCGAATAACTGCTCCTCTGGATAACGATCATCTCCTGCTGGTTACAACAGAAGTGGATGCAGATCACCAGAATCTTATAGCCAAGGTTCTAAAATTAGTTCAATGATTATCTCTATCTTTGTTTTTTTGACGCTTACTAAGGCAGTCGACTGAAACTAGAAATCACTTTATCCATCCATGTTCATGCTCTCTATGCTCATGTGATGCTCCTACGCCCGTAACTCCTCCCATGTAGTCACCATACACAGCGACGACATCTTTCAAATCTGAGAGCTCTTTGAGAAATTCCAGTGTTAATTTATTGTTAACTGCGTAATGGGTACCACTATCATGTATTGTCGGATTCATCCCAGTCTTGCTAATTATATAAGTCCGCATTTCTTCTGAATTAATTTCTGGTTTAGTAAACACTTCAATCAAATAAAAAGGGTCTTTATCAGGGCTATTACGATTTCTCATCAACAAGTCATGAATGAGTTTTGGATGAATCTTTGGAAGATGAATTTCATATAGGGTATTCAGACCCTCAAAGACTCTTTTAATTTCACTCAATTCTGACAATTTTTAATCAATAATAATATGTGATTATAAGTATATGAGCATTTTTGCATATCATTTTTGTAATGCTTACTATCATATGATTTCCCAAATTACTAGTATTTCATCAATCACTACCAATTGATTGGGGATTGAGTGAAACGTGCGGAAGAAGAAATAACATATTAAATACGCTATAGATCTTTCATATTTGATAATCAATTATGGCTGGCTTATCGAGTGACGGAGATATCGAAAACTTGATTTTTATTATAGCCAACCTTCCAGAATTTCTAAAAACTTCCGTTTGCAGAACTAAAACCAGGGAATTGATCGAAATGTCAGAGTCTGATAAAATGGAGACTATGATTAGGAGCTTGAGTTCCCTAAATTTGGTAGATGATAAAAAGTTGATAGATTTAACAAAAACATGGATGAAAGTGATCTCAGAAATTGAACCTGATAAGCTTACGCAAATTCTGCATTGTTATCTAATGACATTAAGCAGTGTCAAGCTCTTTGAGAAATTAGATCCAAAATTGATTTTGGATATATTTTCTTCACTTGAAGACAATCAAAGGAATAAGTTGATGGTCTGTTTAAAGGAGGCACTATTTCTTAATCCAAACAGAGACCGGGTTTTGAAAAATATTCCAAAGTCTCTTGCTAAAGTAATACTCAATTAGGGCGTTCCAGGATTTTCTGGATTTTTCTTTAATTCCTCTACTTTATCCAAACCAAAGAATCCTCTTTCATATTTTCTTAACGCTTTTCTGTGTTCTGGTAATGACATATCTAAATGCATTTCATTAATTACCATGACTCCGTATGTGGTCCATTCTTTCCAACAATCATTACACGATGGATACTTCAATGCTGACGGGTCTTCAATTTCTTTTTCCTCAAAATCTTTTCCGCATTTTATGCATTTCATTAAAGTTCATGAAACCTAAGGTTATTTTATTGTTTTATTCCACAAGCGCGTAATTTGGCCGTTTACACTACTTCCTGTAACTATGATTTTTTCTAATATGATCCCGCATTACCTCCATTCCTTCGAACTTTACATTACATTTTTTACATTCATATGTCTTGTTATCGTGAGTAATTTGAAAATGCTGCATTAGGTTTTCTAATGTCCTGAAATTTTTTCCACAATAATCGCAGGTATTTTTCTTAAAAAAACTAAACTTATGAAATTTGAACACAATTCAAATATCTAATTTTTAGTATTTATATTATTATCAAAATTTATCCTAAAATGGACGATGCCATTGATATTCAACTTTGTTTAATAATGAAAATGTTATTATTTTCAATTTATATTTTGTAGTTCACAATGGGGTTGTCGGGTCTTGCATTTTATTCCAGAAGTACGAAACAAGTTGCAAGGGACCTACTAGGCAAGAAGCTTGTCAGAATATTTGATGATGGCTCAGGTAAGCTAATACGTTTATCTGGAATCATATCCGAAACGGAAGCATACGGTTCAAAAAACGACCCCGCAAGTCATGCGTTTAATGGTATGACAAATAGAAATTCGGTAATGTTTGGAGATGTTGGTAAAGCCTATGTTTATTTTATTTATGGGATACATCATTGCATGAATGTTACTGCACATTCTCCTAATCATAATGCAGGTGCAGTGCTGATAAGATCATTGATACCAACAGAGGGAATAAGTTTAATGATGTATCGATGTAATGTGCAGAATAAATTAAATCTAACAAACGGACCTGGAAAATTAACGAGGGCTCTGGATATTAACAAATCTCATAATGGGTTGAGCTTATCTGATAGGCAATCATTATTGCACATAGAAGATGGGATAAAGCCTGTTAAAGTAGTCAATACTGCTAGAATCGGTATAAGTAGGGCTATAGAAAAACATTGGCGATACCTTATCGTAGGCGACAGGTAAACATAAAATATTAAATGAAATTTGGCCTTGTTTTCTTAGAGCGTTACCAATATTTTGCCTTAATTTTCTCAATTACCCTTTCGTGTTCAGGGCCCTTTCTTCTAGCATATCTCTCCATTGCACCTAATGGAACTCCGCCTAAAGTTCGAGCGAGTCCTGCAAAAAAGACATTCTTTATTGGATTGTCTCGGCCTACTTTATGCATAAATTTCTGAATTCCGTATTTGAAATTATGTTGCCATGTTTTGTACATCACTCCCAATTTAGGAGCATCCATGGTATTTCCAATATCAAAGAAGTCTGATTTTTCTAGCAATCCTATTGGAACAAATGTCAGTGGAGTAGTGGTGAACTTTGAATCTGGTTGTTCCGTTTCCAAAGCATGAATTAATTCAATTGTTTCCCAGCTGTCTTCGACAGTTTCATCATTATCCAGTCCCATTATTAATGTAAATGCGGGTACCCAATAGTTTTCATTTAATGTCTTTATTCCATTTTTTACTACCCAGTGCCATTCAGAAGGTTTGAATGGAGATAGCTTTCTATCTGCATATTTGCCGATTAATCGTATACTGCCAGTTTCAAAACCGCATTGAATACCTATCATATTATCAGGTGACGCCCTAATTATTTTAGATATATTTGGTATTAATCTCTCGTCAGCAATAGCTCCTGCAAGAGTCCCATGGGTGGGATTAGTATGTTCAATTCCGGTAGACATTATTCCTGAAAATAATTCTTCTAGAGCTTCACGGTTTGGTTGCATGTTTTTGGTCGTTCTGGGATTCAAACCATATACAAAAATATCGTCGCTGTGAACCCATGCATTCTTTAACCCACCATATTTCATGTTGATTTCAATTTCTTTTATGACTTTCTCCACCGGGTAGTATCTTAGTGGTCTTAGAGTTACATCACAAAATTTGCAGCCACGTCCACAGCCTCTCATTACCTCAATCATTCCATGCATACTAGGGTTGATTATAGTTGGGATTTCATCAACGCTAGGTTCATTCCAATAATGAATGAATCTGCCATGATAAGTGTTGTCGCCTCTTTCAAATTCTTTTATCTCAACTTTGAAAGGATTTTTCTTAAATGGATTTGCTGTATCCAGCTCATTGTTGATCAAGGCGTCAAAAAACTTCGATCCTGCACCGTCAATTTCAGGGCCTATTCCCCCCAAATCACCCTCAACGATTCCATATAATCCATATTCCTCTATTTTTGCAGGATCATAATTATACTGCCAGGTACCAGAGGCACCAGCAATCACTTTTGCTTTGCTTCCGTTTTTTTCTTTTGCCCTGTTAATTTTCATGTGGAGATCTTTGTTGTAAAATTCATCATATGATATCTGCTTACGTCCATAAGTAAATGTCATAGTTACAGGCCCCATGCCAAGAGGATCCATTTCGTAAGTTCCTACAACCTCAGTTTCAGGACCGATGAATTTTTCCACAAAATCAGGGTGTGCGACTACTACATCCTCCCTACTATATCCGTCTCGAACCAGAGAAGCTTCTACCTTTCTAAGCCCGTAGGGGGCGTAATCTGCAATACCGTTGTGATGAGAAATAGGATTACAAATAAAATCAAACAATAATCTTGGTGTAACTTGGTTGCCAAGTATTTTGTACAAAAATGTATCATGTGCACGGTTCGGATCAATAGCTGGTGCACAACCGAAAAATGATGCTAACGAGATACCTCTATATGGTGACATGAGAGTGCGATCTGCTGTAAGAACTACTTTTGGGTGTTTCAAGAGTCCTTATACATACCTCAAAAACGTAGATTTTAAGTTTTCCAAATTCAAGTTATCATTTAGGAACTCTTATTTTAATATTATTCTCAAAACATCATTGTCTTTCAAAACATGATCCAATCCTACCTTTTGGGAACTAAATTTAACACTGCTGCCCCAAACATATGCATGTTTGAAATCCTTAACAAAATTTCTGTGGATTTTTTGGCAAACATCTCTAATAGTGCAGTTTTGATTCATTATGAGGGGTTCATTATCAATCTTATCGCCTCTTGGTTTAAGGTAGACTCTAATAAAGGCAAGTTTTTCATAAATCAATCGTTTCAAGTCTTCAGTGTTTATTTTGAGATCAGCGGAAATGGGAATAAAACTTTGAATCTTCTTTTCAATCTCCGAAACAAATTTATCATCTACAAGATCGATTTTATTCAACACAACCAGCGAAGGTAGATAAATCCTATTTCCAGAAACAACGTCTATCAACTGCTCTATCGTCAAGTTTGGTTCCTTTATCATTATGCGACCATTGCTTATGCCATGAATTCGGAGAACTTCTTTTATCAGATCATCGGGAATGCTAGAAACTTGGTTATGGACAGAAAGTCCTCCAACGTGTGCTTTTTCTATATGCACTGCTGGAAATTTTTTGTTGATTCTTATTCCGACTTCATGCAGCTCCCTTTCCAGCATGCCTAGTAATTCTGGTTGAAATACGTCCAGAACCATGAGAACCAAATCTGCGTTTCTTGCCACAGAAAGAACTTTCTTTCCTAAACCTCTTCCCTTCGATGCCCCTTCAACGATACCTGGGAGATCGAGTATCTGAATTTTAGAACCGTTGTACTGCATCATTCCTGGCACAGCTGTTAGTGTTGTAAATTGATAAGACGCTATACGAGAATTTGCGTTTGTTAATGCATTGAGCAATGTAGACTTTCCAACACTGGGCAGCCCTACCAGAACTACTGACGCATCTCCAGCCTTTCGAACGTTGAATCCCTCGTTTTCCTTACCGGAAGAAACGGTCTTGCCATGTCTGTTTTCATCTAATTCTCGTCTAAGTTTTGCTATTTTTGCTTTAAGAATTCCAATATGAAATTCTGTCGCCTTGTTTATTTGCGTCCTATGGATCTCTTCTTGGATAGCTTTGATTTTCTCAGGAATTCCCAGGGCTAAAACCCCCTATGTTTATTAGCTTATATTCGATAATTATCTGTTTAGATTGAGCAGATGTATTGAGCATATACATTAACCGTTTGTAACCCAAATCAAAATTTCACCAAATTATCTGTTGTAGACTGATGACTATGATTTTTTTCTCCTAAAATGTTCATTATGTTTGAGGAGCTTTTTTCCTTCCATAGAAAAATATGACCATTGTTATAACAGAGATTATCGCTGCAAGTAGGATATAATTAATGGGTGGAGCCAAAAGTATCCCAATTTCTGGAATTACCAGTTTGACTTTTCCAATGTAATTCTTACTGTCTACTGGGAAATCAATACCGGGTATAGATACGGGACTGGCATCTCCTTTGGTTATAATTATCCTTTTGCCGTTCTCCGACGTTATTTCGGTAATTCTGTGTACAATTATTCGGTCCTCCCCGGCCGGCTTATTAAACACTATCATGTCCCCCACTGTAGTAGTGTTAAACATATGTCCGTCACCAACGAATATTAGATCGTTTACACTGAGTGCCGGAGCCATTGTGTCATCATATATCACGAAAAAAGGCTGAGGATTATCAAATTCAGTTTCAAGATAATGGTAAAGTGAAACAACTATTAAAACTCCCAAGACAAAAACTATTACGTTTTTGATAATAGTTGGAAGGCGAGATCTTTCATCTAACAAATTATGAAAAATTATTTATGTAGATAAGATAAATCTTTAGATTTTTTGAATTATTGGCAGCTCAGTCTAATGCCTTTTCATCATGTAATTGAGTCTTAGTTTAACTCTGAATCTTCACTGCTGCCACTTTGTATTTTACTTTTTTGATATTTAACATAATCGTCCACAGCAGAATTTGCTTGTAAATCTGCTTCGTGATTTTCAGCTCTCATAATGTGCTTGTATTCAACAAGATCAAATGACTTTTCAAGATTGGAGATTTCCATTGACATTGTTTTTAATTCACTGTTTCTTATTTTGTATTTTTTAGATCGTTGGTTGACCAACAATATACTGTCTGATTTGATTCTGATACTTTTAGTATGAAAATTGGTTATCTGCAATGCCCTTTTTAATGCAAAGTATTCTGCCTGATTGTTTGTCTTGATTCCAATAAATTCCCTATAGCTAAAAATCCTCTTGTTTTCCCTAAGTGCTATTACACCTATGCCAGAAAGACCCGGGTTTCCTCTACTTGAGCCGTCAATGTAAATCTCATACAATAAAACACAATGCTGATTTCTATAATATAACATTAACAATGATTTCAATCGATTAGAAAATGGCTATTCTTTGGATCTTAATCTACTTAGATAGATATAGACAGAGTTTGACCTTTTTCAATTATATTAAAGTGCATTTTTATGATTCTTATAGGTGACAATGTGTGCCTAAAAGAAAAATTAAAGAAGATAAACCAAGGAAAAAAATGGGGAGAAAACAAATCTTAATACCACCAGTAATTGTTGGTGTCGCAACACTATCCGGATTCCTTATAATACAATTCTTTCCTGCTCCATCCCCAGTTCAAGTTTGCCTCAGATCACATAATGATACATTTAACGTTCATTCCCGGATCGATCTTGAAGTTGACGGGCACAAGAAGCTACTACCTGATACCCTTGGACAAACTAAAGAAGGTAAGGAATGTCTTAGAGTTATACATACCGATAGCGTTGGTGATCAAATCCATATACAATTTGTCCGTCCTGTGAGACTTACATTAGGAGATTTCATGAAAATTTATACAAACAACAGCACAAGTCTTCAGGTAGTAGATAATTCAACCGGCAAGGACATATATCAAAACATTACTCTCGCTGATTATAATATAGATTATTCATATTTTTCTGAAGGCGGATTTGTCAAAATTAGTAATCTGACAAGTTCACCCCCACTGAGCAATACATTCTTTGGAAGAATTTCAATGATCTCCAAATAGATATAAATAGACACGATCATTTTTGATAAGGATTGAATAAATCAGCTGTAATCATAAAGGGCGATGGAACTGGTCCTGAACTTGTAAACGCAATGGTTCATGTTCTTGAGGAATGTAACTCAAAAATCAAGTTAATTCCATGTGAAGCTGGATCTGGTTGGTGGACGAAAAATGGCGGTAATTCATATATCTCAGAAGAGGTGTGGAAACTTTTGGAAAATTCTAATGCATGCTTTAAAGGCCCAACTACAACTATACCAACTTCAAACGCTCCAAGAAGTGTAGCAGTTAGTATTAGACAAAAATTCAACCTTTATGCAAATGTGCGTCCTATTAAAACATACAAAAATTCCGCACATCAATTAGATTTCATTTGTGTTAGAGAAGCAACTGAGGGACTTTATTCTGGTATAGAGTTTAAGATAGGTGATGATGCAGCAATAGCTGTAAGGAAAATAACACGGAAAAAATGTGAAGCCGTCGTTGGACATGGATTTAGGTTGGCTGCAGAAAAAGAATTCAAGAAAATATATGTTATAACCAAAAGGAACATTTTGAAAGAAACTGATGGAATTTTTTGGAACGCTGTGCAAGACATACAATCTGAATTCAAAGAGATAGCCGTAGAGGAATATTACATAGATAATATGACTCAGCAATTGGTAAAAAATCCGGATCGGTTTAACAAGAGCATATTACTAAGTACAAATTTGTTTATGGACATTGTCTCTGAATGCGCATCTGGGCATGTAGGCTCAATTGGTAATGTCTACTCTGGAAACTATGGAGACAACTATGCCATGTTCGAGCCCGCACACGGCAGTGCTCCGAAATATGCAGGACAAGATAAAGTTAATCCTGTAGCCACTATCCTATCAGGTGCCCTTATGGCAAAATATCTAGGAGAAAGCGAAATATGCAATGCAATTTTCACTGCAACTGAAGAAACAATAAATGAAGGAAAGTGTCTTACCTACGATTTAGGTGGTTCGTCATCTCTGAGTCAGATGGCAAATGAAATTGCAAATAGATCCAAGACGCATTTATCATAATTGTAGTAACACAGTGAATAATGGTGTTACTAACTTATTTGCTCAATTCAAGAATCTGTAGCGTTTCATAAAATAGGTCTTTTTGAGCTATTTTTTTTACTATAATATTATTTTTTGACAAAAAACTATCCAATTTGCGGGTATCAGAAATACTCGATACTATTATTAGGATTTTACCGCCAATTTCCAATCTGCCAATTGCATCCTTTAGAAAGTCAATGGTAATTTCAACACCGGCCGGTCCTCCATCAATTGTTTTATCAATATGTCCTGTGGAATTTGGGAGATAGGGTGGATTAGTTACTATAAGATCAAATTTGATACCTTGTAAAGCAGAGGCGGCATGACAGCAAATCACTCTCTGATTTCTTGACATCTCTAGCAAACGCTTCAAAGAACAAAAATCTATGTCAGTTCCTATAACAGTGCTAAAGTTTTTTGCTAACTCCATTAGCACGATCCCACTACTGGTACCTATTTCCAATGCCAATGTGCCACTATAGCGATTAATCGTATTGGCTAAAAATATAGTGTCATCAGATGGTAAATACAACATATTTGTATATCTCGACCAAATTTATAACTGTACAATATTGAACTGTCTATCATCTAGGCTGTTTTCTTGCGATATTGTAGCTCATTGGTAATTTTTATGAGGGTCTCTGCGTCCAACTGGTCAATTTTCTTATCGCCGTAATCCTTAAGATGTAACAACGACTCAGACTTTTTGTTTCTGTTACTAAAAAGGTATTCTAACCAGGCCATCACATCCTTTGTAATTTTACTTTTCTTTCTTTTCATCCTTATGACCCTGGATTCAATTTTTGGGGGTGGTAAGAAAGAACTTTTCTCTACATCAAACAATGAATCAATTTCAAAACAATATTGTGAAATTACGGAGACGACGGAGTAATTTGTACTTCCCGGAGAGGCTAATATTTTTTCAGAAAACTCCTTTTGTACCATTACTACTGCCTCTCTAAATTCGTGAGAAGCCATCCACTTCACTACGTCTTTTGATCTTGAGTAAGGGATGGTTGACAGAAAATAGTCAAATTCAAAATGCCCTTGGACAAAGAAATCTTGGTTGAATAATTTGACATTCGAATTATCCGCTAGGTATGTTCTTGCTTTAGAATACAGTTCCTTGTCTATTTCATAAGAATAGACTGATTTGGCAATTGATGAAATCTCCTTTGTAAGATAACCAAAACCCGTTCCAAGCTCCAACACCACATCTGACTTTGAAATTCTACACGAATCCACTATCTTTGAAATCGTCCTAAAATCTATTAGAAAATGTTGACCCAGGTAGGTCCTCTTATCATCTTCCAACGAATAGCGTCATCCTAGTCTCTTTGGTTATCTCCTCATCTATCCTCTTTGCTATTAGCTTATGGATGTCTTTTAACCCAATTCTGGATTGGATATCAGCAAAGGACGTAAATTTTTGTTTTTCTCTTTCATTAATTATGCTCATCATATAGGTTTTACCAATACCCGGTATCAATTCTAAAGAGTGAATTCGGGGTGTTATTGGTTGAGCAGCGTTGATGTAAGTAACAAACCGTTCCTCATTTGTCTGGACAATCTTTTCTACGATAGAGGGGAGTTCATTTTTTGCAGATTGTGATATGGAATCATATTGCAATTTTCCAAGAACGCTAATTATCTTATTCCTTCCTTCTTTACCTATATACACTCTTTCGCCCAGATCAAAGTTAACGTTTTGAACTCCCAGTAATTCCAATAATGTTAAACGACTTTCTCCTATTGCTTGAATAATTATTCCTTCTCTGCCCCTTATAGTCTGAGATTTACCTCTAAGGGAAAAGTCTAACACATATGCATACTCTTCAAACTTGTGACTATGAATAGCATAATCATGACTAGTATGTCTGCTATGAAAGTTATTTTGGCTAGTAGAATCCAATTACTTGCAATAATGCACTGCGTACTTTTTAAGTTTCATGCACAGACTTGATTTTTTGCAATATGTTTTCTGATGTTGATGTCAGTATTAATTTCTTCCATCCAAATGTGAATGCCCTAATTTCTTCTAAAGAGCTTGGGAGGATGTTGACAACCTCCACAGCCTCCTCCTCAGTAAGACCGCATTGACCTACTAGTTCACTTACTAGTTTTTGTGAGTCTTTACCTTCTATTTTTGAGAATTTATTGACATAATCATATGTCCATCGCTGAATTTGGTCCATCTCATCAACCTTCTTTGTTTCCAATATCTCCTTTACATCAGGGAGTGTTATCATTTCTTTTTTTGTAATTTTTGTCAATCTACAACATCTTCTATTTTATGGGCCGAATGTGATTAAATTTAGTCTGTAGGAACTTTTGTTTATCTCCGACGAGTATGTCAACTTTGACAGTTCTTCGTCCAATTTCTTTTATATTACCTACTCTTCCCTGGAACCTTCGGTGCGGTGTTGTTTTATGCTCCCTGGGATCGATGACTACTACGACTTTATCGCCGACTGAATAATTAGTGAGTAAATATGAAAGACCCCTTGACATATTTCCCTTGGTTAGAATATGTCTGGATTTTCTTTGTCTACCATGAGACTTTGGCATGGTGAATTATCACATTCCTCCATAATTTAATATTATCTGGTAATATTGAAATTGATAGTTTGCATTGAATAGATTATGCAGAGATGTCAATTTTTACCGTTTATTTGAATCATTATTTTTGAGGGTCTCCAATTCCCTGGTCGTTCAGGGCAAATAATATCTCTCTTTCTGAATGATAGGGGCTGTCAACCATCCTAGCTATTCTATTTTTTCCAGCTTTTTTCAGGTAGAGCCTATATGTACTGGTGTGTGCCATGACGTTGCCGCCGGTGGCTTTGTTGGGGTCGCCAAAAATGGTGTCTGGTGAAGATTGTATTTGGTTTGTTACTACAACTGCTATTTTGCATGTTTCGGCTATTCTTAACAGGATGTGTAAGATTCTGTTAATTCTTTGCTGTCTTTCTGACAAAACTGATCTTCCTAGAAACTCTGCTCGATAATGCGATACTATCGAATCTACAATCATGATTTTTATATTGTGCAAATTAATGATGCCTGGCGATTCCTGAATAATGACTTCCTGATGCGAGAAATTGTATGCTTTTGCAACAATGACATTCTCAAGAGCAATACCGGGATCAATATTTCGTGCGTACGCAATATCTGAAATTCTCTCTGGTCTGAAGGTGTTTTCCGTATCAACGTAGAGTGCTTTAGACAAATTTCCATGACTTTCATTTTGCTGAACAGTGACACAAAGAGTATGACAGATCTGGGTTTTTCCAGTTCCGAATTCTCCATATAATTCAGTAATTGCCCTAGTTTCTATTCCACCACCAAGCAACTCATCGAAATTTTTTGAACCAGTGGTTATTCGATACTCTGATTTTCTCTTCTCATAAATTTGATTTGCGGTAATAAAGGGTTTATCAAAAACACCAATTTCTTCCAATATCTCTCTTGCCCTATTACACATTGTAGTACATTTATCCATGGTTATACCTGTGGCTTCAGCAACATCCGTAGGACCTCTAATAACAAGATCCTTGATGGTTTTGAATCCAGCTTGCCTTAATGAGGTCTTAGTTGCAGGACCAATTTCACTCAGTGTATCAATATCGAATGACTCTTCATTACCATCTTCGGACAATTGCCTTTATCAAATAATATCTAATAATCTCGTTCAATAAACCTTGTTGTTAAAGGTATTTTTGGAAAGGCGATGATGTGTGATCAGTTTTTAGAAAGGATTCTCTTAGCCAACCGAAGTGTTCCGTTAATTGTATGCTCTTTGGATTCAATTGAGGATACATTTCTAGAGATTAACTCTTTTGTTGTGTTAGGTCCAATACTTATTACCGCGTCAATACTCTGAAAGTATTCCCTAAAATTTGAAAGTACTTGCTGCATTATTGAAAAAAAATATCGAACTGCCGAGGGACTAGTAAATATCATAACGTCTACCCGCTTGTTACTTATTTTTTTGGAAAAATCTATCCAAATCTGATCTATTGTTTCTATTTGAGGATAGTATATATGAAATTCATCCAAGATAATCCCAATTGAATTTAGTTTTTCCTTCATAAATGAATTAGAAGCACCACTTCTTGGTGACATTATACGAGTTCCAGGCTTTGGTGAAAGCTTTCTCATTAGTTCCAAAAGACCTGACGATGAATAATCATCTGGCATGCAAGCGACTGGTATATTATTTGATTCTAGTTTTTGTTTAGTTGATGGACCTATCGCAATTACTTTAGTTTTCATTAATTGTTCCTCCAGAATGTCACTCAGATTGTTTTCTTTAACCATTTTGAGGAACATTTCAACTGAGTTAGGACTCATGAACATGTAGTATTCGTATTTTATGGAGGAAACATCGGAGAATGTTTGACAGAAATTATGTGAGTCGATAGGAATCAATTTCATTGTTGGTAAAGAAATTGGAATACCTCCTTCTTGCTTGACTTTGCGTATAAATTCAGTATTATTTTTTTCTCCTCTAGTTATAGCTACTACTTTGTTAAGGAAAATTTTATTCAATATCATTATAAAATTTGCTTCTCATAAAAGTATTAGGATTACCATTTTAGGATTGATATTTCTTGAACTCTAAAGATCTGGATGAAACCATTCTATCTTCTTTTGAATTCCTACGACATTGCCTACAATAATTATGGATGGTGATTGAATTTTTTTCAGTTTGACTTTACTTTCAATATTATGTAAACTACCTGTTATTACCTGCTGCATACTAGATGTGGCATTTTGAACAATTGCGATTTTGGTATTTTTATTTAAACCTGCCTTAGTCAGATTTGAAATAATGTGGCGTAGCTGTTCTAACCCCATGAAAATTACTATTGTATCAGCCGCCTTTGTTACGGCTTTCCATCTTATCGACGACTTTTTTTTGTCTATTGCCTCATGACCTGTAAGTATAACCACGGAAGAAGAATAATCACGATGAGTCAACGGTATTCCTGCGTACACGGCAGCCCCATTAAGCGAAGAGACTCCAGGAACTATTTCGAATCTTATGTGTTTTTTTGATAAAAATTCAGCTTCTTCACCACCTCGTCCAAAAATAAATGGATCACCGCCTTTCAGTCGGAGTACTTTTTTGCCATCTTTGGCAAACTTTAACATGAGTTCGTTTGTATTGAATTGATTAGTAGTTGGATCTCCCGATTCTCTGCCAACATACACCTTCTTTGAACGCTGTGAAGCTATTTTTAAAGTTCTTTTATTTACTAATCTATCGTAAAGAATAACATCACAAGTTGATAGTAGTTTGGCAGCTTTAAGAGTCAACAAGTCCGGCTCGCCAGGCCCTGCACCGCAAATATACACTTTGCCTTTTGGTTTTATTATTGGACGGTCCATTTTTCTAGTGCCTCTCGCCACTCATGAGCAAAATCTCCTGCTCCCCGTGAGAGTAAATCATTTGCCACCTCCTTTCCAACTTTAACTGCGTTTGATATAACATCAGATTTTTTTAGGTTTATCGATTGGGAACCATCTGCAGAGAATACAGATGCATGTAACGTAATTCTTTTTGTTCTTAAATTTGGTATTGCTATCGCCCCAACTGGAAATCTACAACCTGCGTTCAAGTATTGTATCAATGATCTCTCCGCATCGATTGCATATCTTGTTGACTTGTCTTCAATCTTTTGCAATACTCCAAGTACCTTTTTGTTATCTTTTCTGCATACAATTCCTATGGCTCCTTGACCCGGTGCGGGGACAAACTCAAGATAGCTAAACCTCTGAATTATTTGGTCACTTAGTTCAAGTCTTTTTAGTCCAGCCTCAGCAAGGACGAGTGCATCGAAAGGACCATCGATGCATTTTTTTACTCTGCTTTCAACATTACCTCTAATTGGTATCACAGTAACGTCGTGATTCTTCCTTTTTATTTGTACAGCCCTCCTTAAACTGCTGGTTCCAACACGAGAATTTTTTGGCAGTTGTTCCAGCTTCATTTTAGATTTTCCAATTAATACATCGTTTGGACTTTCACGTTTTAATATTGACGCAATAACTAAATCACCATCCAGTTCAGTAGGTATATCTTTGATACTGTGGACTGCAAAATCTGCTCTTTCTTCTAGGACTGCCCTGTCTACTTCCTTTTCAAAAATCCCCTTTTCATTGACTGAGAATAGGAATTTATTCCTCTTAATATCGCCCATCGATTTTATTCTAATAATATCGCAATTCATTGATGGGAATATGTTGCGCAAGCTACGATTCAATATTTCAGTTTGTATTAATGCCAGTTTGCTACCGCGGGTAGCTACCCTATAATTATCATTCAATCTCTTTCACTTTTTTCAATGCCTTGGCAAACGCTTCCATTGTCTTGTCTATATCATCATCATCATGAGAATAGGAGATAAAACAGGTTTCGAATTGTGAGGGCGGTATGAATATACCTGATTTTAGTAACTCGCTGAATAATTTCTTGTACAGTAGTTGATTTGATTTTCTAACGTCTGACGCATTTTTGATCTGTTCAGGCGTGAAAAAAAGTTGGAACATGGACGAGATGTGATTTACACTTGCTCCAATTTTTAGATCTTTTATATGATCCTTGATTCCAATTGTTAGTGTATCAGAGAATCGCGAAAGCTTTGGATACAAATCATTCTTCAAGTCCTTTAACTTTTCCAGTGTCGCTATACCTGCAGTTACAGAAGTCGGATTTCCTGCATATGTACTTCCCTGAAATACAGTTCCTTTTGGTGATAACAATTCCATTATTTTCTTCTTTCCGACAATGGCCGAAAGTGGAAAACCATTCCCTATTGACTTTGCAAGGGTCATGATGTCTGGAGTTACGCCAAAATATTCTGAAGCACCTCCAGGGGATACTCTAAAACCAGTCACAACTTCATCAAAAATCAACACAATTTCCTCTTTTTCAGTTATTTTCCTTAGTTTGCTGAGATAATCCGCCATTGGTAATACAAGTCCCATATTGGCCAAAACCGGTTCTACAATTATGCATGCGATATCCTCATCTTGTTTCACCACGTCTTCTATAGCGCCAATGTCATTGTATGGCAATAACAAAGTTTCTTTCATTGAACTTTGTAAATTGCCTTCATGAGAAGCGCTTGAAGCGCTTGAGCCAGGACTAACCAAGACGTAGTCGTATGCGCCGTGATAACATCCGTCAAATTTAACAACCTTTTTTTTCTTTGTAAAAGCTCTTGCCAATCTTATTGAATGCATAGTTGATTCTAATCCCGTATTCATCAGCCTCACCATTTCCATATTGGGAATCATTTCAATAATTAACTCGGCCAATCTGATCTCCTTTTCTGTAGGAACACAAAATATGTTGCCCTTATCCAATTGTGCTTTTACAGCATTTATCACATCAAGATATGCATGTCCTAATAATACTGATCCGTATCCTAGGCAATAGTCAATAAGCGTATTATGCTCTTCAGTAATGATTTTAGAACCCTTTCCATACGAGGCGAAAAAAGGATACGGTTCGTAGAAACGAACCGGACTATTAACACCACCAGGAATTATTTCTTTTGCTCTATTAAACAGAGAAGCCGACAAGCACTGATTGATGATCTCGTAACTGTTATAATTGTATCTTTAGATGCTATTCAATAATTCGCCAACTCTTTTGGCATAATACGATACTATAATGTCAGCCCCTGCTCTTTTAATACTAGTCATAAATTCCATCACTACTTCATCTTCGTTGATCCATCCTTCCAGGGCAGCAGCCTTTACAATGGAGTACTCGCCTGATACGCTGTATGCACATACTGGTAATAATGTAGATTGTCTCGTCTTGTAAATCAAGTCAAGATAGGGCAATGCTGGCTTTATCATTACTATGTCAGCGCCTTCTCTAACATCCATCATTATCTCCTGTAGTGCCTCATTTGTATTATGAAATGGCATTTGGTAAGTTTTCCTATCGCCAAACTCGGGGGTGGAATGAGATGCATCTCTGAAAGGAGTATACAAATTCGACGATAATTTAGCCGAGTAACCGATAATACCTACATTGGTGAAATTGGCACTGTCCAATGCATTTCTTATGCTTTTTACCTGCCCGTCCATCATTGCAGAAGGAGCTACAAAATCTGTTCCAGCTTCGGCATGGCTGGTTGCTACCCTGTCTAGAACTTTCAAACTTGTATCATTATCCGCAACATTGTTCTTAATAATCCCGCAATGACCATGTGAGGTATATTGACAGAGGCACACATCTGTTATAGTTACAATTTTTTCGCCAAAGTTTTGTTTTAAGGATTTTACAGATTGTTGAACAATTCCATCTTTGCTATATGCGCTAGTGGCTTTATCATTTTTGATTTTTGGAATCCCAAAAATTAAAAACGTCTTTAAACCCAGATCATACAATTCTTGGACGTCTCTAGCTAGATTCTTTAATGGTACCCTAAAAACTCCTGGCATCAACTCAATTTCTTTCGGCTCATCTATTCCTTCTTGAATAAAAACTGGGCATACAAGATCTTTTACTGATAATCTTGTTTCCTGTAACAAATCTCTTATAGCCGGTGTACGTCTTAATCTTCTTAATCTTACTTTTGGAAATCCATCAGATTCAGGTGCTTCATTTTGGTTCATAATTAAAAATCCTTGATACTATGTTGAGGACATCTTCATTCTTTTCTGTATTCCCAATTTCTTTTCTAAAGTTATTCATCGGTGTCGAAAGAATACCTTCAACTATTGCAAATGATAATTGCTCCATTATTTCATATTCTTTCATTCCTTTCTTAATTCCGAGTAATCTAACTGCTTTTGACAGTTCCCTATTTCTAACTTCATCCACAATTTTGAATATTGATACCACAAAAGGTTCTGCTTTGATTTTTCTAAATAGTAGATCCATATTTTGCATTCCACCCTGGATCATCTCTTCGGCCAATCTAACTTCTTCTCGTCTGCGGTTCAAATTTCGGTCTACTATTTCTGCAATTTGATCTATGTTGACTAATTTTACTCCAGATATTGTTGCAATCTTGTCGTCCACAGTTCTAGGATTAGAAAGATCAAATATCATCATTCCACTATCTTTCTTGGCACAATTGAATATTCTTTCAAAGGTTATCAAATAGTAAGGAGCTGTTGTAGAAACAAAAATGATGTCCGTCTTGTCAAAATTATTAAGAGCATCTTCAAAATTTACAGGGTTTCCGCCGACAGTATTGCAAAATGATTTGGCCCTTTCATAGGTCCTGCTTGCAACATCAAAGTTTACTTGTCTCTTCTTTAGTGATTTTGCAACAAGGGTAGCTCCCTCACCAGTACCAATTAGTAGAACCTTTTTATTCTGAAAATCATCAAAATATTCATCAGCCAAATTAACTGCCATAGAGCCTATCGATACACTTCCTTTATTCAAACCAGTATTGGTCCTAACTCTACTTCCAACCTTTATTGCATGTTCGAAAATTATGGGGAGAAATGAATCAATATAGCAGTTCTGACGAGAATACTCGAAAGATCTTTTGACCTGTCCCAAAATCTGATCCTCTCCCACCACCAATGACTCAAGACCTGATGTAAGCCTGAGAAGATGATTAATTGCCCCTTTACCTTGATCTACTTCAGCATATTCAAAAGACAAATCTTTGATTTCCGTATTCTTTCTCCATGTCTCAAAAATCCTATCAATATCGATCTTTTCTAATGCAAGAAATAGCTCTACTCGATTACATGTTTGTATAATAACACATTCTCTTATCCCATTGCTGGTAAGGAATTCACGATATACCTTGTCAATATCTTTGAATGTAAATTTTTCTAGAACATGAATCGGAGCCTTTTTATGAGTTACCCTTACGTTTAGTAATTTCAATTCGTCCGTAATTTCTGGACTCATTTATTACTCACTTCTCCCCAATTTTTCAACATATATGATGCAGTCATTTTTGCCTCGTCTAGCTTGTTTGATCTTAACAAATACTGGATATTTTTATCTTTTATTAATGAATATAAGAATTCTTTTCGCTCTTTTACTGTACTTATTTTTTCCTTTGCCATCTTACGCGCAAATTCCTGTAATATAATATTGCTAATATCTGATTCACTAATAATCTTGTTCAGCATCCTTTCCGCCCTCATCCGAATTTTTCTTGCCATTATCGGACTTTTGCCAGAGGTCGATATTGCCACCTGTACTAAACCTTCAATGTTAACAAGAGACGTATATGAAAAGTCACTCATAGGTGGATCATCTGCAGCATAAACAAATGCTCCCATGGCCCTGCCTTTTTCTACTAGTGTTCTGTTTAATTGTCTATCATCAGTTGCAGCCAAGATCAAGAAAATATCGTTGAATTTATCTAGGATTGTGGCGTCCTTTATCCTTCTTTTTATTAATTTTATTTTTCCATCATGGCTCAGCCTTCTGAGTTCCTTATTTAATCTGGAAGTAATTACGGTTATTTCGCATCCTTGGTCTATCAATCCGTGTACTTTGCGTAAACCTTCGGTACCACCTCCTATCACAACAGCTTTTTTGTTGTTTACGTTAAGGTCTACTATCAATTAGCTGCACCAGATGCGAACAATGGATTTGAGGAATTATCTTTATTTAATCATTACATGCAATGATTTGTATCAAATCGTCATTTATTAGGTATGAACAATTTAGCATCATCTGAAATATCATATAGTATATATACCATAACGACGTTATAATCTTTAATGACTTCGGATCTGAATATGGACTACAGCAAATATGACTTCAAAGATTCTACTGAACTTTATGTATATTTGAGTAAAAAGGGACTTTCAAGGGGAACAGTAGAGGAAATTAGCAAATTAAAGGATGAACCTGACTGGATGCGAGAATTTAGATTACGAGCTTATGAAGTTTTTCTCAGCAAACCCATGCCGAATTGGGGTGGCGATCTCTCTCATATTGATTTTCAGAATATTTACTACTATGCAAAGGCATCTGATAAGCAAAGCAAGAATTGGGAAGATGTTCCTGAATCAGTAAGGAACACGTTTGAAAAATTAGGAATTCCTGAAGCAGAAAGAAAGTTTTTGGCTGGAGTAGGTGCACAATATGAATCAGAGGTTGTTTATCATAATCTCCGCGAAGATTTAGAAAAACAGGGAGTGATATTTACAGATACTGACAGTGCTGTAAAGAAATACCCTGATATTTTAAAGAAGCATTTTGGTAAGGTTATTCCTCCCGAGGATAACAAATTTGCTGCATTAAATAGTGCTGTGTGGTCCGGTGGATCTTTCATATATGTTCCAAGAAATGTAAAGGTTGATCTTCCACTCCAAGCATATTTTAGAATCAATGCAGAAAATATAGGCCAGTTTGAAAGAACCCTGATAATTGCTGATGAAGGGGCTGAAGTACATTATATCGAAGGATGTACTGCACCTGTCTATGCAACAGAATCACTTCATTCTGCTGTTGTAGAATTAATAGCAAAGAAGGGAGCCAAAATAAGATACACTACAATCCAGAACTGGAGCAAAGACGTATACAATCTGGTAACAAAAAGAGCATACGCATATGAAGATGCAACGGTTGAATGGATTGATGGAAATCTCGGTAGCAAATTAACGATGAAGTATCCAGGTGTTTACATGCTTGGTAAACGAGCACATGCTGAAGTACTATCAGTTGCTTTTTCAGGTAGCGGTCAACATCAAGATGCTGGTGCAAAGGCAGTGCATCTTGCTCCCGATACAACATCTAGGATTACAAGCAGGTCTGTGAGTAAAGATTCAGGACGTACCACATATAGAGGATTATTACATGTTGCAAAGGGTGCAACCGGTGTGAAATCAAATGTAAGATGTGATGCTCTCCTGCTTGACGGAAATTCACGAACAGACACCTATCCATACGTAGAAGTAAATGAAGATGATGCTACCATATCTCATGAGGCTACGGTAGGTAAAATAGGGGAAGAACAGATATTCTATCTTATGAGCAGGGGATTCTCAGAATCTGATGCACTATCATTGATAGTGGGTGGGTTTATGGAACCATTTACAAAAGAACTGCCGATGGAATATGCAGTAGAACTCAACAGACTGCTAAAAGTAGAGATGGAAGGTTCAGTAGGTTAAAACGAAAACAGTTACTGCATATACATCCAGTAGAGAAAAATAACATCTCTTCTTGATTGTCAAAAGTGACGTCTCTTTTTATTTTCTTTAAATTTCTGATAACTCATTTATATTCTTCTTAAACTGAAATCCTTATAAGCCGCTCTTAACTCATTTGTTTTTGAATCATATAGGTTTCATGGAGAATTCTGAATGGATTTTGGCTTGATAATAATGCAGCTTCTGTGGAGTACTCACTATAATGAAAATGCACCATTACCATTTTCATTTTCTTCGATGATTATTGCAGCGCTAATCGCCATTGGTTTGAATATAGCGTTTGCTATGCTTAGAAAGAAAACTACTGATATTGAAAAAATGAGTAAAATTATGAAAGAGTCAGTGGAGTTTAGAAAACAGATGATGGCCGCTGTTAAGAAACAGGACAAGGCTCTGATTGCTGAACTAAAGAAGAAACAAGCATACGTCAATAAAATGAATATGGAGGTTCAGCAACAGCAAATGAAACCCATGTTCATTTACATGATACCTTCTTTTATGTTATGGATTCTTGTTTTTCCTTATATTTTCGGAGGAGTGGTAGCGCTTTCTCCGATACATCCAGAAATTCCGTGGATTACTTGTAGTGAAGACCATGTAAAAAATGACTTACAAAAAAACGCTGACGGAACGCATAAGGGCGTTTGTAGGCAAGCAGGACAGATATATTTGTGGGGATGGTTTCTAATTGTAAACTTTGCCTTTAATGGAATAATATCAAAGATTACCAAAACAGCTCTCCCAAGCATTAGATAATAGCTTAGACTGTTTACAGAAATTATCCATTACTTTAGATTTGTATCCAACTACGATGCATTATCATATGACATTTGATATCCTAGAGATTAGATGAGATAGTTTGTTAGTTGGCTGTTCTACGATTCTTTTAAAATCATCCATAGTGTCCAGGTCTTCTGAAAGATTTACAGAATTAATTATAATTGTTCGCTCGCTATTCTTTTTTGAAGATTGAATATGCTCGTAGTAGCTGTTGTTATCATAGGAAGTCTCGTACAAGTTAAAAGGTTTTCTTAACAATATGTTGGTACCATCCATTCTCATAGAAGGAATGATAATAGAACAATTTTGATATTTTCTAGCCATTGATAACAATAGTTCAATCTCATATGAATTTATGAAAATAAGATCTATTGGGATGATGATGTTTGATTGTACCAGTTTTTCTTTACAGTATTCATCCCCAACTTCAATCGCATAATTCACACCTTTTTCATTTGAGTATATATATTCAATATTGTAATGATTGGAAATCTCTCTAACCCTTTCGTCTGCCGATATGGTTACTATGGTTGAGATACTTTTACATTTTAATAAGTTAACAATTGTATTTTTTAGCATTAATTCAGTCAGTACAATTTTCTGATTTTTAGTGAGCTCCAATCTTGTCTTGCTTGTTTCAAATCTCTTGACAGGAATTAACGCTACGACTTTCATATGTCAATCAAGCACTATTGAATTTGTTGAAGATGTAATTGCACAATTGGATCTCATCTTCTGCATTTTGCATAACTATGTTGGTTTTGTGTGTCTTAATTCCTAGGTTGTGAATTTTCTTCTCATACTCCGCGTCGAATTCAGAGATTAGGAGATTCGAGGCAATATCTTTATAATGCAAAGCGACTCCGTATGGAGATGATTCAATACCCATTGCCTCCATATACTTTGAAGCCGGGCCACTAAGAGCTGAATTTCCAATTATAGGACTAATTGCGACAACATCACGCTTTCTTGATTCAAGTTCCTTCCGAACTGATGGCAATGAGATAATCGGGCCAATACTGGAAATGGGATTTCCAGGTGCAATAACAATTAGATCTGAATTCCTGATAAGCTCCACGGCCTTGGTGTTTGCATTTGCTTCCTTAATGCCATCGTACCTTATTCCCTTTATCTCAGGTTCCGCACGATTTTTGACCCAATATTCTTGAATATGCATGTCTCCCTGTGTAGTCTCTATCCTTGTCTCAATGTGACTGTCTGAAGCAGGCAAGATAACAGTAGATATTGAGAATCTTTTTCGAATCCATTCTGTAATTGATGACAATGATTTTCCCTGTTTTAGTAAGTTGGTTCTTACAAGATGTAGGGCTAGATCACGGTCTCCAATCCTAAACCAATACTCTTGTCCAAGTGTTTTCATTTGTTCTAAAAACTTGAATGAATCGCCTGCTATGCCCCATCCTCTGTCTTTGTCTAGGATGTCGGCCAGACCGTATGTTATGGTATCAATATCAGGACACACGTACAATCCGTACAACCACAAGTTGTCTGCGATATTTGAAATGATGACCAAGTCCTCCGAAATCTTAGAGAGTCCTCGAGCAATCTTTACCGAACCTGTCCCTCCTGCTAATAGTGTGATCAATACAAAAGAACACTCTTGTTGTCTTTACAACTTTTTTAAATTTTCCTAAAAACCAGGCCGTCAAATTGAAGAAATAATGTACTTGAATGACTACTTTTGTTGCAAGACTGAATCCAAGTAATGCTTATGAATTCGATAAAGATTATAAGCAGGTTGAATTAGTCTCTACCCTGTGAATAGTTTCAGATTCATTATGGTTATTTTCTTGATAACATTCACAGTTTCTTCTCTTGTATCAAATTCTCATGCTGTTCAAATGACTACAGTATTATCACCTCGACAGAATGAAGCTGAACCAATATTCACAGCTAATCGATTTATTACAATACAATTTGATCAGGGAAGCGAGTTGGCAAAAAAATTATCCACAATAAATGAAAATGTGAGATTTAAAGCAAATGTTTCAACTCCCGGGATGGCAGAATTAATCTCTGGAATAAATAGGGATATTTTTACGGAAAAACAAAGTCCTATTAACATCAAAAATGCTACAGTTGACTATACGGGAACACTGAGGGGCAGCAGCGACATGATGATAGTGTCATACAAGATAGTATTCACACCAATCATAACTGGATTTACATTGCCCAGCAATAATTCAGGTTCTACAAATTCTCTGGTTGATTTGGATTGGAGAGGATTTCATACTTCAAGACCTCTTACACTTCAGGTACCAGACACTGGTAATGTCAGTATTAATTATCCATTGAGTCTACTTCAAATTAAACTTCCAGAAATAGCACAGCAGCTTAATTCATCAGAAGCTGCCGAAATATTCCGAACACCATTGTTTAATTTTGAAGATATTTCAACACCGATGGAGCGTTGGCATTTTTTGTTTGATCCCACTGGAAGTCAGGCTTCATCTGCCGGTTCAGGCTATCAAGAATTGGGAGGTGCCAAGGTTGTTTCAATTTTCTCGCTAGGCGAGAGCAGTTTCAGAGAAGGAGTAATGGAAGCAAAGGAATCTGATGCTACTGCATTAGTAGATGGGGCAAATGTACGCATTCATTCTAGTACTCCACCCCCAAGTGGCCAAATACAAATTGGTGGATTTGCAACTGTAACTAAAAACGGGAACTCTGAAATTGCTTTTGTTTCAGAAAATGCTCCAGAGGGAACTTCAACTGCAACAGGTGGCTTTCCAATCCAGGTACTAGGAATACTTGGAGGTATGATGGCAGCCATATCAGTATTGGTCTTGTGGAAAGCAAGAAAATAGTCTATTTGCGTGTCATCTAATCTGATTTTTTTCTTCTACGGCTACTTGCGCCAAGTTATTTTAAGATAAATATGATTCCATTTGTACAAAGGTCGGTTCATTATCAAGTCTCATTATCTTTTGTGAGTATTAGATATGTCCACACTATTTTAGAAAGATACTTCCGATGACTTTATGGTTTAAACTTGCGTTTCCTTGGAGAGACCAAATGCAGAGAATTCATATTAAAAAAGTGTTTGCTAGCAGTAACCCTCCTTTTGTTTTAAGTGGGATTCCACTGAGCGGTCAACCTGGGATCATACAGGAATGTTCAACCCTTTTTGTCCTTGCTCCACTCAGGTCGGCGGTTTCATTCCAGTATTGACATCTTCAGGCTATTCACCATCATCATCATCTTTATCAACTGGATGCCTTTCTGTTCCGTTGCCAGGTGTCTCCACCTAATTATCGCTAATTTGAGTGCCTGTTACGAGGGAGGAGTTTCCTCTCTTTCGAGTAACCCACACGCTAGCTAACACTATAAGGTAAGCATATAATGATTAAAAAATCTTTTTTTAGGATTTACGAGGGATCATATTTGTTTATTAGAAAATATTATTTCTAGCGGCTCACCATCTGAAAAACAATATAATTACAGTTAGCTGGGTTAGAAATCCATCTATTTTTTACTTTTTATTCTTTGGGCGTTATCATCCGAATTGTTTTACAAGCAAATCTCGTTTCTTACTTATCTGGAAGAGGGAGTCAGTGTGCTCATACGCCTGTTTCTTAGACTTGCCCAATACCATCGATTGAAACAACAGGTGGTTTTCTGGAATCACAATACCAGTTTGATCATCTGAATAGAGAATTTTTAGAGTATCGTCACTCTTTCTCATTGTTTCTTGATGAATGTGAACCATATTGGTATCGTCATGTTCAAACCCTAATTCGCGGGCTTTTAGTCGAATGTCCGCGGTACCCCGTGCATTAGTAAGCACAGCAACTCCGAATTCATCGTGATAAATATCAGACATCGAATCAAAATTGGGCACTTTATCTTTGAACCTAATTGTCATTTGGTGAAGATGCATCATCCTTGAAGGGACCTTGTAAGCTTCAACGTATAGTTTTACTGATGGCAGGAACGATTTAACATCGTCTTGATGATGTGGATTCTTATCCCATTCTATAGAATCCTTGACTTCCTTCTTATCCTCCAAATCTGCCGATCTTCTAATTAATGTGACATCATATCTCTGAATTTTGTCCCCAAATTTTTCAATCATTGGTTGCATGATTCTACCCATACCTGAAACATTACAGCTGCCCTGAATGACATACTTCTGATTTGTGACCTTATCATAATTGACCCTAGAATTGTGAATAATATCAGCCACTTTTTTTTCACCAGTTCTATCTTCACCGCCCTGAAAAATTGCCGGCTTATTCAAAGGAATATAGAAATTTACTTTGTTACTAAACCCAAATCCATCCTTGGCGGCATCTATTACAAGATCCGATTCTTTAATAGCATCTGAAATAGTGCCCGATATGTCGTATCCCTTTCCTTTGAACTCAGGTACTTTCTCCTCAGGTACGTACACAGGAAATTTTTTTGAAAAAGCCTCATCAACTTTATTGTCTATAGAATATTTTCCTATGCCAACAAATTGAATCTCTTTGTCATGAGAAAACGCAGATGCAAGTCTCCTACCAATATTTCCATATCCGTTTATGAATACTCTTACCATTTCTCAATGTTTTTACTGGAATTAATGGATTATTTAATGTATTATAAAAGCGCGTTTAAACAAGTATTGTGTGGGTGAATCCTACACTGCTAATTGCCCCAAGAAGACAGCATATTTATTATTTTTATAAACATTAAATATCAATAGTGTTGAAAATTAACATCGAGATAATCAAAAATAATGAGTGCTTTGGTATGAAAAAGATTTTGATAATAGATAACTATGACTCGTTTGTATATAACATTGCTCAATTATTTGGAAAGTTGTCAACAGACCCAGTAGTATTCCGCAACAACAAGATAAGTCTCAAAGATATTAAAAAAATGCAGCCTGATGGAATAGTTCTGTCACCGGGGCCCGGTCACCCTGCCGATAAGAAATCGTTTGGGATATGTGGGGATATTATTCAGACTCTTGGGCCAATTACCCCAGTTTTAGGAGTTTGCCTTGGTCATCAGGGAATAGTTCACGTTTACGGCGGCACGGTTATTAACGCACATGTAATTAGGCATGGAAAGACAAGCAAAATAAAATATCGGGATGATGAACTATTCGACAAATTATCAAATCCATTTGTTGCAACAAGATATCATTCGCTAGTAGCATCAAGAGATAACTTTCCTGAATGTCTAGAAATTACTGCTGAATCGCTTGATGACTCGGAGATTATGGGTCTGAAACACAAGAAACATCCCATATTTGGAGTCCAATTTCACCCAGAATCAGTGCTAACAAAGAATGGCTATCGTATCTTGGAAAATTTCATAGATATCCTGAAAAAGTAATGTCCACAGAATACTTGCAACAACAGACGAGAAAAATTATATTAAATGATGATATTGACGAATTTGATTTTCGAAATGCTATAGACCATTTATTTTTAGAAGACATCCCTGACAGTGCTATCGCCGCATTTATCAAAGCCCTAACTAATAGAGGCGTTAACTTCAACGAATTAAAAATAATTAGAGAAGTCATCTTGGGCCATTCTTATCGTATTACCCCAAAAGTAACAGGTACCTTGATTGATAACTGTGGCACTGGTGGTGATATGTTTAATTCTTTTAACATTAGCACCGCTGCATCGATAATTGCATCAGCTTCTGGCATTAATGTTGCAAAGCATGGGAACAGATCTGCTAGTGGCTTGTGTGGTAGCGCAGATTTTTTTGAACATGTTGGATTTAATTTGGACACGGAGGAACGAACGCTTATTAACGCTCTAGAAGAAAATGGGTTTTCATTTTTATTTGCTCCTAAATTTCATCCTAGTCTGAAAAGGTTATCTGTAATCAGAAAACAGTTGGGCTTCAAAACAGTATTCAATATTATTGGCCCTTTATGTAATCCCTGCACAAATATTACAGGGCAAGTTATTGGCATATCTGATCCGAAAATTTTTGATCTTATCTCGAACGCGATGATAAAGTCTCATCTAAAGAAAATTATTCTTGTCCATTCATCAGATGGCATGGACGAGCTTTCTAATACCTCAAGCAATATGATGTTAAGTATTGAATCAGGTAAAATAGAAAGACAGGAAATAGATCCAACACTCTTGGATTTGAAGATTGTAAAAAGAGAACAGATTCAAATTGGTTCAATTGGAGAGTCTGTGAAGAGCACGTTAGAAACAATTTACGGAAAGTCAACGGAGGCAAAACAAGACATTGTATCTCTTAATGCAGCAATAGCCTTAATTGCAGGTGGAAAAGTGACAGAAATTAATGACGGAATAAAAATGGCACGAGAATTAATGAAATCCGAGACTCCAAAAACTAAATTGCGTGAACTTATATCCTATTGTGGGAACGTTCGGAAGTTAGATATTTTAGAAGAGAAATTCTCATTGTAATAAAATTATGATTCCAATTGATTAGAATAGTTCAACAGAAATTTAGTTCAAAAAGATAAAAAAGGAATATAGGATTTTATCGTTTTTTTGATTTTGATTTTGGTTTTGCCTTTGATTTTGGTTTTGCCTTTGATTTTGGTTTTGCCTTCGTCTTGCCTTTCACCGCTTTACTGGGACCCCCACCAATTTTGAACATCTTGGTTCCACAAACTGTACATGTCCCCTTTGTCGCGGGTCTTCCGTTTTTCATTACGACCTGTGTTTCGCCTTTAATCTGCCTTTTTGCTTTACATTTTACACAATAACCTTCAGTTGCCAACATATTCAAGATTAAAGCGGTACCTTATAAGAGTAGCTGTCCGATTCAACTAGGCTATGCAGAATAAGGTACAGTGTCGCAAAAGTTTGTTTGTTCTCTTAGTCGGGTATAGTAGCTCCAAATCAATGAATTAGATTGTCCAGCAGTCATTAATTTGAAGATTAACTTATTTTATGCTAATTGATTTTATGGCAAAGCAGAAATCCAAAGTCGATCTTTTGTATCCATTATGATATACCATTATGATGCCAGTGTCTCGATGCAGGAGAATTCGTTTTCTATTTTATTGCGGTAGATGACCAATGAATTCTATTCTATAAAATCCTGAATAATTTTTCTACCGAATAAAAGATAGGTAGTATGTCCTATCATTCGCATAGATGGCCTTGTCTTTCCTTCCCTTGCCTCTATATTGCGGATCAAGATCTCCGTGCTCTCAATGTCAGTAAATCCTATTTCATTCATGTGTTTTGCCGTTTTTTCCAGTTGATTCATTGTAGGACATATTATTGCAACAGAACCGCTGTTCTTGAGACATTTATGAACAATATGTAAAACATTCCATGGATCTCCCAGATCTATAATTGCAACATCAATTTCTGAAAGTTCAAGGCCTTCTTTCATTATGTCGCGATTGTACATCGAGACATTTTTTTCCATATCTGATTTCTTGAGATTCTTTCGTGCAATTTCCATAAATTCTTCATTAACATCATATGTGAAAACATGTCCTGAGGGCCCTACAAGACTGGCAAAAAAAGTAGTGAGCGAAGCACTTCCGGTACCTATTTCAAGAACATTAGATCCGCTTCTTAATCCGGTTCTAATTGCAATATAGCCCAGATCTTTGGGATAGACTATCTGTGTCTTTCTGTCTGATTTCATTACAAAGTCAAAGATTGTTGGCTCCATCAAGTACACCCTTTTTTGTTTTGGTGTGACTATAGAAGAACCGTACTCCAATCCTAATACTTGATCAAAATCTATAATTCCTATATGCGTGTGAAGTTTCTTACTTTTTTCTATTTTGGTTAGCCAGTTCTTGCTTGCTTGATAAAAAAACAAAACATAGGCACCATCTGTTATTTTCATCAAGACAATGAGTTTGCACCGAGGTAAAAAAATCTTACAATGGTGAAATCGGATTGTTTGGATTAATGGATATAAGCGACTATTGCATCATACATTATAATATCATAAAAATTGAAATTAGCTTCGCTGTATTCTGGAGGAAAGGACAGTAACTATTCTATTTTTGAAATTAATAGATGTGGACACGATGTAGTCTGCTTAGTATCCATACTACCCGCAAGAAGCGATAGTCTGCTATTTCACTTTCCGAATATTAGTCTCTCCGCCGTGCTCGCCCAAGCTATTGATTTGCCGATAAGAGGTTTTCAATCGACAGCACGTACTCTGGGCGACGAAACACTTGTCCTGGAAAACGCACTTGCAAATGTTATGGATGAATTCAACGTACAAGGGATAGTGCATGGAGGGTTATGTAGCAATTTTCAAAAAAAGAATTTTGAAAAAGTGTGTCAGAAATTAGGATTGTCAGTATTTTCTCCATTGTGGCATGTGGATCCAGTTAAATATCTACATAAAATGATAGATGAAAAGTTCAAAATTGTTATCGTAGGGGTCTCTGCATTAGGGTTGGGAAGAGAATGGCTTGGCAAGACGTTGGATCATGAAAACGTAAGGGAATTAGAATCACTATCATCAAGATACGGATTTAATCTTAATTTTGAGGGGGGCGAGGCGGAAACTATAGTTGTTGACTGCCCCATGTACAAGAAAATATTTCGGATTAGAGAAGGACTCGTAAAATGGTTTGGAGACAATGGAATATTTGAAATAACAGACTATCAATTAATAGATAAGCATTGAATAGCAGTTAATAAAGGTCCAAATTAAATATATTTTGTGCTCAATTCTAAGATAAAAAGAGATTCGGCAGAAATTCAACTACAACAAGAGGGAGATGAATTTGGTTTGGGTTTGGCACTAGGATACTGTAGACGATTGAAATTAACCCAAGAAAATGCTCCTGTGATAGTTCATTACTTGAAGGCACTTGAAAATGAAATAAATCTCTCGGACAATTACAAGAGGATAAACCTTACCACTTTAGTGTATTTCTCCAGGTTTCATTCCAACAAGAAATTCAAAGAGATGACAAAAGAGGATATTATTCTGTATTTGAATTCGTTAAGGAAAAATGACACCGCAGACCCGTTACACAGTTGGGTATCTACATACAACCTGTATCTGATAGTCTTAACTCGATTTTTCAAGTGGCTCTATTATCCTGATCTATCATCAAAAGAACGAGTAAAACCTGCATGTGTTAATATTGCCCAATTAAAAAGAAAAGATAGTTATTCATAATTAATTTGTAAGTTGTAGTGGTCAATCAGAGAAATAGGAACACTTGCACTCGTCACGATTAATTCAAAGGTAGCCTTTTGACCTGACTCTATATTGGCAGGTTTCGCATACGTAAATTGTGTTGCTACAGTTTCATTTTGAACGTCATAAAAACTTCCTACGATTGTGACAAATACGGCAGTCGATGGGAGATTATTTCTTACCTCACCAACTACGTGCATACCATTAGAGTCAATAAATGAACTATTTTTCAATATTTGGACTCCGTCTGAGTTATTCTCTCCTGTTCCAGAGTTAGGTTCAGTTAGGTTAGATGTTTTATTAGTCGTTACCTGTAAAATTTTTTGTGCAGATGTCGAGTTCAAGCCATTCTGAAATGAGAGAACGACTACTAATTGTAAGAAAACAGTAATGATTATTTTTATCGACAGATTGGATAGGGACAGTAATATATTAACAATTTATTTGAATTTAAGGTTTATAGGTTCTACTGTTTTAATCTTAATCACAGTGTCCAATTTTTTAATTGCTTGTATTGTTCAAAGATGATTTTTATATCAAGAGAACTCAAATCAAAGAGGATATTAGATGACGACTATAAATTCAAAACAATACAAAGAAGCGGAACGCCAGAGCTGGAATAGTGTTGCCGCAGGATGGCAAAAGTGGTGGCACACTGTTGAGAAAAGTGCACAAAAGGTTAGTGATAGATTAATTGAACTGGCAGAGATTAAACCAGGACAAAGGGTATTAGATTTAGCAACAGGGATTGGTGAACCAGCAATTACCTCGGCAAGAATTGTTGGCAAAATGGGTCAAGTTACTGCTGCAGATATCTCAGCAAATATGTTATCTTTCGCAAAACAGAGAGCCATCTCGTTAGGTATGCAAGATGTTATAGAATTCAAAGAGGGAGACATAGAGACAATCGACTTAGTGCCCTCATCATTTGATGCGGTACTATGCAGATGGGGATTGATGTTTTTACCGGATCTTAATGCGGGTTTATCTAATATTTATCGATCATTAATAGAAGGTGGTCATTTCGCATCTGCGGTTTGGGCTTCACCGGGTCAAGATACTTTAAGTGCCACGACAATGAATATCGTAATTAAAGAAACTAACAACAAACCACCTGCACCTGGAACTCCTGGACCGTTTAGCCTGTCAGACGAAAATAACCTTAAGAATTCTTTTATCAGGTCAGGATTCAAAGATCTTGTTACCGAAAGAATGACTGTTTCTTTTGATTTTGAGTCCCCTGATGATTTTACAGACTTCATAACTGAAACAGCTGGTCCTCTTCAAAAAATGCTGGTAGATCAAGGGATGCAAAGAAAAAAAGAGATTTTGAGAGCAATTACTATCGCCGCAATAAACTATGCTGACAAAACTACAGGAAAAACCAGGTTCGAAAATGAAGCTATCCTTATTGTCGGAACGAAATAGCGAACTGTACTTTAACTGCTACTTTGTGAAATGGTATTGTTTTGACGGTTGTTTGTTATTAGAGAATACTCATCACTTTGAACATTGAATGCCATGTATTTAATTTTCTCAGGATTATCTACGTAGAACGAAAATTCAAATGGTGCTTTTTTATTTGGACTGATTATGTCCGGATTTGTATACACGTAATCTGTGTCAATCACCTTGTGCCCCTCATCATAAAATATTGCTGATACCTTCACCGCATTGGCATTATTTTTACCTTGATTCATTACTTCTCCAAGGACCCTAAAACTGTTTGAGGTCTTAGAATTTTTGCCCACACTCAATTGTAGTGCCTCGGGCTTATCATCCTCTGATTTTTCAAAACTTGTTGTAAGAATATACTTACTCTTACTAGGTAACGTTTTGTCTAAGAAGATATCAAATCCAGATCTGCTCCCAGGCTTTATTAAATAATCGTTAACGTATTTATCACCCGTTGCGACAATAATGCCATCTTTATCATACACTGTCGCCGTTATCCGAACTAACTCAATGGGATAACTAAAGTTATTTAGCACTTCACCCACTATGGTGTCTTTATTTAATGCAGAATATAATATGTCAGGTCTTGGTTGTGCGTCTTCAGTTTTGGTATTATTAAATATCGGAGGTGTTAAATTTTCATCAGTAGTAATTTCTATTTGACCATATGTTGGATTGAAGAAAATGTTGGAAACAGATAGTTCGAGCCCGCAGAGAAAAATTAGGGCAATAAAATAAGGAATTAAAATACTAGTATTGCATCGAACGTCCAAAATCCTGTTAAATTTGATGCTTCTAGCTTTAATACTCTTCATGGGAGCTGTGATAATTAGGTATGGTATTATTGGATTTAAATTTGATGCACGAAGCAAATAAAAGTTTAAGTTTTTAGACTTACTCCTTTGTTACTTCCCAGGTAGGGTGTATCTCGTGCCATCCCTTTGGCTTATCGGTCACCCAGGCACCCCAGACATGGACTTTGTCACCCTCTTTGGGCAGATCTACATTTTTCAAATCCTGATCTTTAGGAACAACTTCCACGACCAACAAACCATCAGTTTTTTCATCGTTTTTATCGTTTATGAGAAATTTGTATTTATCTTCTAATTTCAGCAAAAATTTGTAATCTCCATCATCCATCTTTTTAGTATGCATTACATCACCAACCGCCTCTTGACATTCTGCTAAAACTTTAAGATCTTCTTCATTTGAAGCGCCGTCCAATACATTTCCGTCTCTACAATGTTCACCCTCTTTAGATTTGTGCTCTTCTGTTGTTTTTAGGTCTGCTTTGTCAATTAACTTCTGTATATCTTTTGGTAGTGGGGTTTCTTCCTCTTCTTCAGAGATAGCCTTTTCCATCCTCTCTCTTAGTTTTTCAAATTTATCTGCGAGTATCTCCTTTTTCTTCTCCAATTTATCACTCAATTGCCCTACGATATCGTCGTCGAGTTCGCTTGCTTTGTTCTGCAAGTTCTCGAGACCAGGATTGCAAATAATATCATCACCTTGCAAGACACCTACTCCTAATCCACGCTGACATTCGGAGGAGAGTTCTTCTAATCCCTTGGCTGTTTTTTGTTTAATGTAGACAAGATAGTTGTCCTTAACCTGGTCGTTGGTTATCTGGTAAGGATCAACTGCAGCCCATGATTTTGTTAATGAAATGCTATTCGCAGCGGAATAGGAAAATATCAATCCCAATGAAAATATCGAAATTAAAAAATATTCACTAAAAACTTTATGCCCTTTATATGAATTCATCAAATGAATTTAAAATATTCGACTCTAATAAATTAGTCTATTAGAAGTTATAGAAGATAATACTCTAAGATTTCACTAAATTAAGAGTAATTGGCAGGACCCCCAGTGTCATAATATCGAAAAATAACTAAAGCAAAACCAACAGCTTAGACGCTTGAGTTGTTAGAAACAGCTAAATATGATATCAACAGAACCCTACTACATGGAATGTCCGAATCGCACTGAAGCAATATAACATTATAAATGTATTTTTTGCAAGTTTGATTTCTTACTGAATCAAGGTAAAGCTAAATCCTTTTGTCCTAACTGCATATGCACATTATTAACATTATTCTTATCCACCCAATCGATGTAATAGTTATTTAACATAGTAACATCAAATT
>Ga0193737_1000021_pt1 | contig 38627 bp, 44 predicted proteins | sample L2m2metaG_FD_165510 | JGI IMG/M metagenome (GOLD analysis project Ga0193737, IMG submission 165510) | Soil microbial communities from a riparian zone of the East river system, Colorado, United States - L2m2 | ecosystem: Environmental > Terrestrial > Soil > Riparian zone | place: USA: East River... | reverse complement strand
CAGAATGTTTCCAATAGTTCCAGCCGGATATGGTATAGGGGAATAGAGTAGTATCGCTCCGATTACAATTAGAACTAGTGCTACGATTAGTAAACTTTGATTAGAAATTGCAGTCATATTATAAGACAATAGGCAAACAAACTTTATTACTATAATATACTAGACAAAGCATTTAGCTCATAAAATCAACATATCCGACAATACCAAAACAAAAGAACATTTTCGGAATGAGCCTTAGAATAAAAAGAATCTATGCAAGCACAAATTGAAACAAAAATAAAGTAGATTGCTAGTCTACTGGATTTGATTCAATCTCACTATCGGTTGAAGGAACTGACATTGAATCATTGGCTTGTGTCATGTCACTGCTAGTTTCATTCATGCCCAGCATACCGTTACTTGATTGGGAAGAACCCATTTGATCTTCTATTGTTTGATTCGCACCTAGTGTATTTTCAGTTGTTTGATTCGCACCTAGTGTATTTTCAGTTGTTTGATTCGCACCTAGTGTATTTTCAGTTGTTTGATTCGCACCTAGTGTATTTTCAGTTGTTTGATTAGCATTTAATGTATTTTCAGTAGTTTGTGTAGATTCGAGTTGATTTTGATTGTCCACAGTTATTTCATTTAAGTTTACATTCTTCAGGTCTATGTCAATATTGACATCGCTGCCGCCGCTGATATGTGCCCTCTTGGTAACGACATCTATCTCAATTGTTCCTTTACCTATCTGGCCCCTGATTTCACCGTCTGGAAATGATTGTGTGTGTACATTTACATATGCAGATGATTTGTCAATGAGACTCACAAGATCAGATATTGATTTACCCTTTAGAGGTCCTTCTAATTTATCTGCTGTTATGCTTCCCTGAACTAAAGCACCGTTTACGGTATCTTTACTGCCTTTGAATAATGTTGCAACAACAGGACCATTTTCGCTTGCCTTACCTGAATGAATATGGGCTTGAGTTACTCCTTTAAGACCTTCACCTTCAATTTGGTACCAAACTTTTGAATTGCCACTGTTTACAATAAATCCACTAATTCCTGTTGCTGTTACATCAGGGTGTGATGGAACTTCATTTTTGCCGTTTAATACTGTGAGGTACCCATTCTGCTGCTGTGCATTTATCTGATTTGCGAATATTACTGACACTGAGATTGACAGTATTGCCGCTAGCACCAGCGCTGTGTAAGTTAATTTTGTCATTACTTAGAAAAAGACAAAATAATTTATTAATAACCATAAACACGGATCTTGAAAATGCATAATTCGTTTAATAGTACATTAAACTGTAATATACCATGAAGTGTAATAGATCCTAAACATTGTGGGGGTGAACTGATGCATTTTACTTTTGAATCATGCCCGTAACATGCTGTGCTCTATTCCTGAGGTAATGAAGATTTAAATTTACAATGTTCTTCAGTACTATTTATCTCAAAAAATGACTTTGATTGGTGATGCTTATCGTTGGTTATATAGTAAATTCAGCTCTCGCCCCACAAATTTTAGTTGGGTCATAAACAATGAGCTTGCTGGGAGCGGATTGCCATTATCATTTGTGCAATTCAAATGGTTAGTTGACCATGGGATAGGAACAGTAGTCACAGTTCGAGAAGTACCTTTGCCCGCTAATTGGTTCACCTTAGAGGATAAAAAAAATTCGAATGCTGATAGTAAGAACCCCAAGAGAATAAATTACTTGCATCTGCGAGTTGAAGATTATCATTCCCCAACAGTGCAGGAAATTGATTCAACTGTGAAGTTTATAGAAAATGAAATAAAAGCAAATAGACCAGTACTTGTCCACTGCGCTGCGGGAAAAGGTAGAACGGGAAATATTCTAGGTGCTTATTTACTAAGAAACAAGAATATTGGTGCGAGGGATGCAATAACCAGAATTAGAAATATACGGCCTGGGTCAATTCAAACTGATTCTCAAGAGAAGTCGCTCTATGAATATGAGAAGTATTTGAAAGATAATTCTACGAAAAATTGAAATTGAATTTGAATCATCTTGGTAACAAACCGACTATGCAAGAAACATGACAACATTTTTTTGATACTGATTGATATTATATTATATGGATTTTGAAAAGTTAGAGGATCTGGCTACTGAGGTAAATTTGGCACGAAATCAGAATATGAGATCTAGAGCTAAGGAAGTGGAAGAAGAAATATTGAAATGCTTGACTGATAATCAATTGGATTTTCCAGTTGAAGGAGATGTCTTAATCAACAAGAATTCTGCTTCCTTTGTTTATAAAAACAATAAAACGTACCCCGCATTGTTAGAATATATTGCACGTATCTTGCATGTCGATATTCCGATTAGGATTAAGGAATCTAAGTTTGGACCGGGAGGAATCATAGTTATGGCTGGGAATAAGGATGAGGCACATAAAATATTACAGGAATGCTCCAATGAGTTACAGATTCTCATAAAGGGTAAAGAAGGGCACATTGACTAATTATATTTTTTGACTATGTTCAAAAATTTCGTTTGTTCTCAATAACGTCGATGAGATTTGACAACCTGAATGGTTTAACTAGAACATCCTCACTGGTCACTTTAAATGATGTGATTCCAGTAGAAGTTCTATACAGGGGATTAGTTGTAGTCAAAACAATTCTTTGAGTAGGTCTAATTTGATAAATCTCTTTTGCTAAATCGGTTGCCTTAAGATTACCAGTTAAATGCATATCTAGAATAATAATGTCATAATCCTTTTCTTTTATCGCTGATAAGCATTCATTACTCTCTGAAGTGACAACTGCATTGATATTTCTCTTTGTAAAAAATTCAGTATATAGGGTCATTAAATCTGGATCGGATTCTACGATAAGGATGTTCATGCCATGTTCTTTTACACGTGTGTCTACCAAACTATGATCATAATTGTTAAGATCAACTAACATGTCGTGTGAACCCATAATCCTGGATTTCGAGTCTAGTTTATTCATTAAAACAAGTTGCGGGTGAGGACATATTACAGTGATATGGTAATTGTTTCTTAGCCATTCATTATGAACATGCTGCCACCATTTCTCAAGAATCTCAGAATTGTCAAATGATTTGATTTCACACAGATTGCAAGCGGCATCTGCAAAGACAGTTATTTCACCTTTCTTACCTTTTACTATTAGATCACTAATTATTTCCTCTAGATTATTTTTAAGTTCCTCAAATGGGAATAAGCTACCATTTAATGCAGATTCAACGTATGGTCTAAAGTTGATAATTTGCAAATTTTCATTGTCGATATTCTCTTTACAATGCTTTATTCTATCAGATAACTTTTCTATGCCCAACAGGTGTGACTGGTCTAATGCATGAACAGATGCATAAATACAAATTTGTCCATCTTCAAGCCCTCTGTTAATCCAATAGGCTGCAGCTTGTGCGCGATGTTCTTCATCTTCATACATGAGCATTACGTGTTTACCATCTGAAATTTCATACGGATCACGAATGTTACTCATTTAATCCACTATCTTTATGTCCTCATTTTCTTGTGACAATCATACTCCGAATAATTAACTGAGCATAATAGTTTATTTGAGTTATTGTATTAAATTGTAAAGTAATATCAAAGGTTTTTACCGTATTATTAGATTATTAGACCGATAGATCATGAGAGGTTTGATAGAGGCGGCTAGTTTTACAAGATCATTTGTAGTATTTTCTTTAACCTCTCCTTACAATTTTCCATATTAGTTACCTTTCTCTTTGGAAACCCGCAGAAAAAATTGGAAGGTTACTCTTCCTAAATGTATTGTATCCCATATTGATTTCTTGTCATTCGTTTTTCCACATCATCTTTCTCATTTCTTTACCAACAGTTTCTAATTGACTTTTTTCCAGTTGATTCATGAATCTAACAAATGAGTTCTTTCCATCCTTTTTGTATATACTAACCCACTCATTTGCAAATTCTCCTGATTGTATGTCTTTTAACACCTTTCTCATATTTTCTTTTACTTGGTCATTTATTACCATTGGTCCTCTGGTGAGACCTCCATACCTTGCAGTTTCACTTACGCGGTTATACATCCCAGTAATTCCGTATTTGTAAATCAGATCTACAATTAGTTTTAGTTCGTGTAGACATTCGTAATAAGCTACCTCTGGCTGGTAACCGGCTTCGACCAAAGTTTCAAATGCATTAAGGACCAGGGAATGAGCACCACCGCACAAATCCACTTGTTCCCCGAACCAATCTGTTTCTACTTCTTCTTTAAATGTGGTCTCTATAACTCCTGGCCTAGTACTCCCAATTGCCTTGGCCATTCCCAAAACAGTATTCATACCCTTTTTGGAGGGATCCTGATAGACTGCAACAAGTGACGGAGTACCGAATCCTTCCTGATATAATTCTCGAACTCTTTGACCTGGTCCTTTAGGAGCGACCATTACCACATCAACATTTTTGGGAGGAATTATCCACTTCCAATGAATTGCTGCGCCATGTGAGAAAGATAGCGTTTTTCCTTCAGAGATTCCAGGCTCTATGTCGTTTTTATACACATTGGCTTGCTCCATATCGGGAGTAAGTACATGCACAATATCTGCCTGTTTTGAGGCTTCCTTGACTTCCTTGACTACATGTCCATCATCTTCTGCAATTTTCCATGATTTTGCCTCCTTGTACAATCCAATAATTACATTTAATCCTGAATCTTTCATATTATTTGCTTGAGCTCTACCTTGAATACCGTAACCTATCACAGCTATAGTCTTGCTCCTGAGTTGTTCCAAAGAAACATCATTATCAAACCATTTTTTTGCGGTCATACCTAGTCATATTCTGTATCGATATTTATAGGCAATTCAAATATACAATGCTAAATTAGAATTTCTAATTATAAATAAAAGTAGTTTGTGAGCATTTTAAGGTTTGAAGAATTAAGGTTTATTTCAAACCGTCAATTATTTTTCTGGTCTCCTCTAGATCAAATGCCTTAAGAGTTGTGATACGCACATTTCCCAATGCCCCTGTTGAAAGCGATACTGACATTGCAACCTCATCGCTGGGTAGCTCTGCAGTAATTACTATGTCAAATTTTCCAAATGTATACAATATATTTGTCAACTTTCCACCTTTTTTCTCAAGATATGATTTGAAAGATTCAGCACGCTTTATCGTGTCCTTTACGTTCTTGAGTCCTTGATCTGTCCATCTTACAAGTAATACATATTTTCCCATTTGAGATATTAACTGTCCTGAATTATTAATTGTTGTCTTTAGATGACACTTAGAAGGTTTGTACCGCAAGTCTTTGAACTGCATAACATGAATATCTTTTTAGAAAGGCTATTCTTCACCGGATTTGCCTTTCTCGTAGGACGGTTAGATTTCCCTCTACCGTCCTATTTACTTATTATACCAACTTTGGGCGCACTAAACTTCCCTTTCACTATTCCTCAAATGTAGAACAATAAAACTATCAAAATCACTCACGTATATCCTTTCATACCTTTGACTTCGATACAGACATTGACACAAGGATTAAATTCAAAAATAAATATAACTTATCTAGTCAATTGTATTACTAAAATTTCGATCACCACATGACTCCAAATTGAATAGTTAGAGTATGTCAAATTTTCAAAATGTGACATAATGCGATATGTTCTTGTTAGGATCCTGAAAGAGAAAATGTCTTTAGATGCGGACCTGAATAGCATATCGTTGAATGATAACGGTCCTTCTAAACGCACTATTAATTCTGCAGATTATGAATTATTTGAATTATTTGACATAAATCACTAAATAGAAAAAGTTAAAATATTTTGTTTCTCAAGATAATACAATCTAAGTCCATCGACATAATGGATTAACTATTACTAAAAGACTTGTTGAATAGCGAATGTCGATTTATTTGCTATCTAAGTCTAATCCCAAAGAACATCGCATATCAACAAATTAGTCTACTAGTTCGATTTTAGCAAAACATCTATTGCATTCCAGAATCAAAACCCCTTTGTTCTTAGATAAAACTGTGAATTTTTTAGTTCCACATTCTTTACATATTGGACATGCTCTTTTTGGATTTGACATTATGTATTATCTATGTATTCGTTTAATGACTATTTAATGTCGGGATATTGTCTAATTTCTCCTGTGCCATCCTTTTGAGTTTCAAAGAGAACCTTTATTCTCTGCACTCCATCAAGACCCAAAATAATTTTGTATGCTGCATTTGGTACAAAATTTCTCCACTTCTTGTTCATGACAATGTTCATCCTAATATTAGTACCATTACATTCGTTCTTATTGTAGAATTTTGGAGTATGAATTCTAAAAGCCTCCGAACTATGAGACAAAAGCTCCTGGACAAATTTGTTACCAGAATATATGGAATCAAATTTGGGTAGCATGGATTTTAAATGCTGGACCCAGATTGCATTATTTTCCAAATTCAAAATTGGCAATATATAGACTCTACTGAGTTCAATTTTTGATTCGACCAAAGAATTATGAATAAAGTAAATTCGCTCTCCTGCAGTAAATGGATTTGAAAATGTAAAGTTAAATTGGGAACTTCCTACTGCAATTATCAATTCTTCACATTCATTTAATATTTGATGTGCAAGTTTCAGATGCCCATTGTGGAAGGGCTGAAACCTTCCTATCATTAGTCCACAAGACATTATTATCTATTATTCAATTTATTTACTTGCTCTTTTATTTTGTCATTGTCTACTTTCTTGAAGATTGGCTCAATGTCTCCTAGTTTGTGACCCGGTTTCAAGAGTATTGTTCCAATTGAATCCCAATTTTGTTCATGGATGTTACCCTCTAATGATATTTGTTTCCAGATTGTATCTGCAGAGAATGGAATGAACGGAGCAAGTAAGATGGACAATGAACGAACAGCGTTAATTGAAACATACAGTGTAGAGCCAGATTGTTCAGGGTTTTTCCAGGGCTCTTTTCTCTGAAAATATTGATTGAAACTTGAAGAAAAAGACAGAATACTCTTTAATGCCTTATCAATTTCGTTACTTGAAATAAAATCACCAACTGTTTTTCCAATAATATCTATTTCTGTTAATGCATTTTTGTCAAGTTCGTCATATTCCTTCGGGTTAGGGATAACATTATCAAAATTTTTCTTGATAAAAGTCAATGTTCGATTTACAAAATTACCAATATTTGCTATTAATTCATTGTTTATCTTTTTCTCAAAATCGTTCCAATCAAAATTAGTGTCATCCTGGGAATAATTGCATATTGACGCTATGTAGAAGCGCAGGTAATCTGGGTGAAAAAGATCTACAAATTCCCTCAATCCGATATACCAATTTCTGCTTTTTGAGATTTTATTATTTTGAAGCATTAGGTGTCCACGTGTTGGTATGAAATCTGGTAACTTGTATTCTTGATTTATGCCAATTCTAATTGCAGGCAAAAACAGATAGTGGTGATATACAATATCTTTTCCAATGAAATGGTATATTTTTGAATTATTCCACTTTTCCCTTGCTTTATTGATATCGCCTAGGTGTTCAATGAAAGAAGATATATAACATAAATGATTATCAAACCACCCATAGAAAACTTTATCTTTTTGTTCATTACCTTCAATAGGAATGTTAATACCCCAGGGAATATCTCTAGTTATATCCCAATCCTGCAATCCTTCTACAATCCAATTGAGAACATATTTTTTCACATCCTGTTGGAGGAATTTATTCTCATTCAACCAGTCCTCAAGAATGTCCTCAAAATTAGAGAGCTTGAAAAAATAATGATTGCTTTCTTTCCGAATTGGAGGAAGTCCACAAATAGCACATTTTGGATCCAATATTTTTTCTGGTATTCTGCCACATTTCTCACAAAGGTCCGAATATTGTCCCATGGCTCCGCAATAAGGACACTTGCCTACCACATAACGATCAGGTAAAAACTTCAAGTCTTTTTCACAATAGTACTGAACAACCACTTTCTGGTAGATTAGATCCTTTTTTCTCAAAATATCAAAGACATACTGAACCAATTTCCTATTTGTTTCAGAGCTCGTCTGCGAAAAAGAATCAAAGAATATTCCAGCCGAGTTAAAATCTTCCAAGTCCTTGTCATGCCAGTATTTAACATAGTCTTCTGGCCTTACTTTCTTTTTTTCAGTCTCGATAAGAATTGGCGTGCCGAAATCGTCTGATGCACACAAATAGTACACCTCTATTTTATTTAGTTTTAGAAATCTCCGGAAGATATCTGCTGGGAGATAAGTAGACGATATATGACCAAGATGGATTTCTCCATTTGCATATGGTAGCGCACTTGTTATTATTACGGGACCTGATTTGGAGTCGAGCACAGCAGAATCATTGATGACAACGGGGAATTAAAACTATCTGAAAAAATCAATTACAACCGAATTGTTAATTCATTTATGTTAACTTCAAAGTTATGACCAACTAGTTATAACATATTGATTTAGTGTATAGCCAGATGAAAAATATGAAACTTATTGACAGTGGAAGAAAGTCATGGGAATGGGCATCTTCTCATATGGGCATCATGAGCGCAATTGTAGATGAACACATTAACTACAAGCCATTAAAGGCTCTGAGATTGGGACTTTCACTGCACATTACAAAAGAAACTTCGGTCCTTGTAATGGCCGCAATTAGACTAGGATGCAAAGTTTCACTATGCTCAGCAAATCCACTTTCAGTACAGGAGGATATAGTTGCATTTCTCTCGTCAGTAGGAGTCAAAGTATATGCATGGAAAGATGAAACTGAACGTGAATATTCAGGTAACTTGAAACAGGTTTTAGAAGATCATCCCCAAATAGTTACCGACGATGGATCAAATCTTCATGTTATGGCACATAAGGATAAAACACTTGGTATATTGGGTGGAACGGAGGAAACTACATCAGGAATAACAAGACTAAAAGCACTCGAAAAAGATGGAAAATTGCAATATCCGGTTATTGGTGTGAATGAAGCTCGTACAAAACATTTATTTGACAATCGATATGGAACAGGCCAAAGTACATTAACCGGTATTATTATGTTAACGAACGTTCTGATCGCGGGTAAACATATACTTGTCTGTGGATACGGGCATGTCGGTAGAGGAGTTGCAGCAAGAGCCAGGGGTATGGGCGCTATTGTTACTGTTGTTGAGGTTGATGCACTTAAGGCATTAGAGGCACATATGGATGGATATTATGTAAAAAAAATTGATCAAGTTGTACAGAACGCTGATATTTTTATTACATGCACTGGACAGAAGTATGTAATCACGGAGAAACATTTCAGAAGAATGAAGAATGGGGCGATACTTGCAAATGCAGGACATTTTGATAATGAAATAGATGTAGCGAAACTGTTTTCTAATTCAAATGAAAACCATTCGATTAGGCAATATTTAGATTGTTTCCATATAAATGGAAGAAAAATTTTCCTCCTATCTAAGGGCAGGGTAGTTAATCTAGTAGGAGGAGAAGGTAATCCTCCAGAAGTAATGGCAATGTCATTTGCAAATCAACTACTATCTATAATACATATTTTTCAGAATCATAAAAAAATGCAAAAAAAAGTTTTTTCTGTGCCTGAAAAAATAGATTCTACTGTCGCCAAGTTATCATTAAAGTATCTGCAGATAGAAATTGACAAATTGACCCCCGCTCAGAGAAAATATGCCAAATCCTACTGATGTTTCATAAACCTATTCGGGTATTTTCGTCTAAAATCATTTTATTTTAAAACTTTTAAACCGGCTACATTTCAGACAAACAATGCATAATATTTTATAAGTGATTTAAACTTAAAAAAGTTAATTATGACTTGGATGCGTGCTGCAAGTATCGAGGAGTTCGATAAGAGGACTGGGAAGGAAGTAAATCTGAGTGGAAATAGAATTGCAATATTTAGAACGAAAGACAAATTCTATGCCATAGAAGCCTTGTGTAGACACCAGGATGGATCACTTGCTCCCGGGAAGATAGATGGAGAGGTAGTTGAATGCCCATTACATTCATGGCATTATAACATACGTACTGGTGATCTATTAGACTATCTTGAAGGAGTCAAATTAAAAACATACAAGATTGATTTAAAGGGTAAGGATATTTACATAGACGTTTGAATCAATTATTGCCAACTGCCATTAACAGGTTATTATACCTAATTTGAAAATATTTAACAAGATTTCTGATACTTTTGAAGATATTGGTACTACAGAAGATAATAAGATTAGGATATATGTTTGCGGTATTACCGTTTACGATGATTGTCATATTGGACATGCTAGAACCATTGTTATTTTTGATGTTCTGAGACGATACTTGAATCACAAAGGGAAGGAATTAGTATATGTTCAAAATTTTACTGATGTAGATGATAAAATAATTAATCGAGCTAAATCGGATGGAAAATCTGCAGTAGAAATATCCTCCAAGTATATTAAGAGTTATTTTGATGATTTTTCTAAACTAAACGTTCTCAATGCAGATTTTTATCCAAAAGCAACTGATCACATAAATGAAATAATTGAGGCTATCAAAATTTTAAGCGAAAAAAATTATACTTATACGACAACCAACGGAATTTATTTTAGAGTACGATCATTTCCAGGTTATGGTAAACTATCAAAAAAACGAGTTGATGAACTTGAAGAAGGTACTAGGATTGAAATAGATAACTTAAAGGAGGATCCCCTGGACTTTGCGCTGTGGAAATTCTCATCGGATGTTCCAAATTGGGAAAGTCCTTGGGGGAAAGGGAGGCCCGGTTGGCATATTGAGTGTTCCGTCATGGTATCAAAGTTTCTGGGAAATGAAATAGAGATCCATGGTGGTGGAACCGATCTCATATTTCCTCATCACGAAAATGAAATAGCACAATCTGAAACTTTTACCGATAAAAAATTAGCAAAAGTATGGATGCATGTTGGAATGATTACAATCAATTCAGAAAAAATGTCAAAATCACTTCGAAATATGGTATTACTTAAAACCGCGCTGAAAAAATGGGGTTCAAATGTCCTTAGGCTGTACCTTATTTCTTCCCAATATTCAAAGCCAATGGATTATAACGATGAAATTTTACAAGAATCATTGCAAAAATGGAGACAGATAGAACACTGCATAAATGAACTGATAACAACAAAGAATACAACAGAAGATTTAGGCGAATTTGGAGATAAATGCAATTCGTTTTTAGCTGATTTCTTTTCAGCACTGGACAATAACTTGAATACACCTTTAGCATTGACGACATTTATGAAACTAGTTTCGTATGTGAATAACTTGAGTTCCTCTGAAAAATTAACTATTCAAATGGCAAACATGGCGTTACCTATACTGTATACAATCATGGATATCATTGGTCTCAGGATAATAAAAGTTGACAATGATACGAAAGTACAAATTGAACAAATGATTGAGGAGAGAAATAATCTTAGAGTAGAAAAGAAATTTCAAGAGGCAGATATGTTAAGAAAGAAGATTTTGGAGCTATTTGATGTCGAATTAACCGATCATAGCAGCTTTACCTCATGGAAAAAAAAGGAAACAATTGAATATCAAAGTGAGATCTAAAGCTACAGTTAAAGTAATGAATTTAATTCCATTGTAAGTGTGAATTATTTTTTCAAATATACAAATACCTGATAAACTTTTATTTATTAAATAGAGCATTTAGACTTGAATGAAAAAGGATTACTCATCTTTCAATATTATGCTAATATCGTTGGTTGCTGTGTTATCATGTTTTGTAGTCTCTCTTTACACCATTAGTTATAGTAGCCAAGTTTCTGGTGAAACTACTGATCTGTTGGTACCTCAAACAACAGACCAGTCAGGAAATATAACTACGCTTCAGGTTTTTATCGATTCACTCCGGGGCTTGGTATCAAAGTCAACTGAACTTACAGGTAAATATCAACTAGAACTAGGAAAATGGACAACAAAGGAAAATGATAATTCGACAATGATTACTATAACTGATAGATACTTGCCACAGTTTGAGGAACTTGAAAATGAGGCCAGCTATCTAGCGGTGCCATCTGGACATGAGGATATCAAAGAATCCTTTATTAAATCAATTAGTTCAGAAGCCGCCAGCTATGAACACTTTAAGAACTATCTCACTACTGGAAATAGAACTGAAAATGATCTTTCCAATGAGGAATTTTCACTTGCGTTTCAATATGAGCAGGTATATGCAGCATTTCTTTTGAAAAATCGCTAATGTATGAAGGGGATATTTGCTTTAGAACACAGTTATATCTCCGCGCTATGCCTGTATTAACAGGATGTTTTAATTTGAATTATTTTAGAAACTCTTTTTGCAATTTTTCAATTCTTTCAATCCATAGGGGCGTGTTACTATTTGTTGCGTCAGTTTTCCTAATAATAAACGGTACAGGTTACTCTTTAGAAAACTTTAGTGTTCTGGAACACAACAAGGTTATTGACCAAAGTGGTTTTGTTCATTTATTTGGCCAAATAAGGAATATTTCAAATGAAACACAGAAAACAGTCACAGCTCATGCTAATTTTTACGACAAGAGTGGACATAATATAGGTAACGCTAGTGGAATAATATCACTAAGGTCATTGAATATAGGAGAGGTATCTCCATTTGAGATAGTATTTCTGGATAAGAATCAAACTAACCATTTTTTTAATTATACCCTCAATTTTACTAGCGAGATTGGCGGCAATAGGCCAGATGATATGGTAATTACATCTCTGAAATCTAGACCCGACATATTTGGATATTATTATGTCAGCGGAAGAATTTCTAATATGGGTAACGATACAGCTACAAATGTGCTTGCAATAGCATCTTTTTTCGACTACAATGGTAGGATGATTGGACTATCAAGTGCAATTGCCGAACCTAGCAATATGACTTCGCATTCAATATCTAGTTTTACAGTTGTTATGGATGATAAACTTCAATCATCAAAAATCAAGAATTTTTCTTTATTAATTGATTCAGACCAATACACTTCTAGATAACTGGCATTCCATTTTTATTATTGGTGGGAAAAGAGCGACGGCAGATGATTATCTGGCATGGCTCTAATATGATTTACGAAGAATTATGGGACTACAGAATTATATTATGCTTGTATAGATTGTATGATGAGTATGGAAATATTTGAACCGTCAATTTTTCTTGCCATTTTCCCGTATCTATTCATCGGTAGCTTTCCAATATTCGGACTGATATTGGTTACAAAGTGGATAATAGATGACGTAAAGAAGAAACGAAAATTTGATCTGAAAATCTAAACAAAACCAGTTATGTATGAAATTAAGCATATATTTTCATGTTTTCTTGCTACCACAATGTCTGAAAATATATATCACATGATACGATATGATATGCATATGTCAAATGGTGCTGAGCGAAAATGCGCATTGTGCGAAGTTTCACTTCCAAACGGAAGTTCGATAAATATCTGTGAAAATTGTTTAAAGAATGCAGATTGCTGCGTCGGCTTGGAAAACTTGAGAGAATGAGTCTGATTTTATTCCGCCATTTTTAGGGTATCACTAATAGTAATGATGCCTGTAACTTCACCCTTTTTACTCACAAGAACGCATTTCGCAAATCGTACAAGAGGAATAAGGGCTTTTGCAGGGGTGGCTATGTCTACAATTGGCGGCGGTGGTTCCATGATCTGTAAAATAGGTACCTGATGGATAATTTTCTTGTCATCACTCTCAAGCACCTTTCTAGCAAGGATATCTTCACTTACAAGTCCTACAATTTTTGAGGCATCAATAACAGGGATCTGACTTATAGAATTCTTTATCATTTTTTCTATAGCTACTTCTAACTTTTCGTCTTTTTGTACTGAGATAACTTCATGACTACAAATATCCCCAGCTTTTAATGAGGTTTTTCCTTCTTGAGAACTGAGTACCTCAAATATTCTCTTGGCTGTATCATAACTGGGTTTACATCGTCCTGATTCAATTTGATTTACCATTGATGTGCTGATTCCGGATAGAGTTGCCAATTCACGTTGGGTTAATCCCAATCTTATCCTTCCTTGCTTAATATAATCAATCCTGGGAAGCATTTACAGATTATTTATTCCGTTTTCATATTTTTATAGTAATAGGCTAGATAGATATTGTATTATTTACTTTCCTTATACCTGTGATTGATGGTATTTGATATGACTACCATTCAAAAAGACAAGGAGCAGGAAATTTATTCAAATTTCATAAACTCCATCAACTCGGATGTCACAAGGCTAAATTATGAATTGCATGTAAATCTATTCAAGAAATTTTGCAATCTTTCTAATTTATCTGAATTATTGACAATTGATGAACCTCAGAAATATATCATCAATTACATCTTGGCATTAAGGCAAAGAGGATTAGCATCGAGTTCAATATCGACTATGATAAACGCAATTTATCATTTTTACGACATGAACGACGTCGCTTTGAATAAGAAAAAGATAAAAATGTTCATAGGACAATCGCCAAAAAAAGTCACCGATAGGGCATATTCGGATGGAGAGATATCAAGAATCCTTAATGTTTCAGACATGAGAATGAAGGCAATGGTATTATTGATGGCCACAGCAGGACTCAGAATAGGAGCAATACCACAGTTAAGATTAAGGAATTTAGAAAAAATTGATAATATTTACAAAATTACAGTTTATGAAGGATCAACAGAAGAATACATTACCTTTTGTACTCCTGAATGTGCATCATTCATTAATTCATACTTAGTATAGAAAGCAAAATGGCGAGAAATTAGACAAGGGTTCATTTTTGATAAGAGATCAATTCGATATAACAGACCTGGAGCAAATTCGCAATAAGAGTAAAGGTCTTACTGTCGGAAGTCTGGAAGGCATTCTTGGCACGGTATTACTGAAGGCAGGACTAAGATCTGTAGATCATACCTATAAATGGATTAGAAAAGAGGTGCCTAGAGCGCATGGGTTCCGTAAATTCTTCACAACACAACTTATCAACTCGGATGTAAACCCAGAAATACGTGAGATGCTGCTAGGTCATAAAATAGGGTTAACCGGATGCTATTACAGACCTACGGAACATAAAATGTATAATGAATATCTAAAGGCGGTAGATCTACTCACAATCAATGAAGAAAATAGATTAAAACGTGAATTAGAGCAAAAAATACAGATAGAAAAATCACAGATTGAATCATTAAAAGCAGATTTTGAGAAGTTCAAACAAGAAGTGTTAAAGCAGAGAAGACAATAATACTTATTTTTTGTTTTTCGATTCATCCAAGAATGTTTGGACATTTCATACTTCAAGAACATACAAGATCTCCAAGATTCGAGCCATTACAGGTGGTATATGTTGCAAATGTAATAATTATAATACTCATTTACTAAAATACAGGACTCAGGGAGTTACTGTTGTTGAAAGATACTGTACTGATCATGTACCAACCCCATAAGCTTCATTCCTACTTCCATTCCCATACTTTAGCCGAACAGTCTCCTTGCTCGTCCCCTTCGTATTCAAAAACACCCACCATGTTATCAAGGAATGATAACTTTCCTCCACCAGTTGAAGGTGTGCGAAAGAACACTGAGCCGTGGAATCTTACTTTTCCTGTGCCTGTCATTCTTCCTATCCCTTGCGCCTTATAAGTTGACATTCCATGTCCGTCTTTGGCTGTTATTACTCCCTGTGCCTCTGCATACATTATCGGTTCTCCCTCTGCATTCTGCCTCATTACAGTCCAGAATGTTCCGATATCTGTAGCCTCTACATCTTTGTATTTTCCAGCCATCATAAAGGACCTTTCTACCTTCGGTCCCTCGACATCTAAAATTCTATGTCCTGTTATCTTGCCACTTTCATCTTCAATTAATTCTCCTAATACCATGATACACTAGATAATTAGATGTGTATTTAAGTCGTAAGAAGGGAACGGTTAAGGACCGCATACGCTAAAGAGTTAACATTAGATAAAGAACAAACAAGTTATGATGATTTATTGGATGGATTACGTCTTAGTTTGAAAGGTTATTGTATTATTTAGCCCATTTCTCCAGATTCAATTTTCTTTCGAATCTCTGTCACATCGCTTAGTAGTCTGCCTATATCATTTTCTAAACTGTATAATTTGGATTTTGCATCAGGATAATCCGTCGCTATATTGCCCATATCTGAACTCACGCTCGACAACGAATGTTCAACTCGTTTTAGATCTCGTATTATATCTGACATCAAAAACTATTAAGTTGAACTAAATATAAAAACAGCCCTATTAACATCGACCTGAGTGTAAAAGATTATAGCATAAAACGGATAATTGATAACAAATGTCAGAGTTTAAAGACGACAAACAAGAACAATTAAAATTAGATGTATTAAATAAAATATTTGGATGGATAGAAGACGAAGAAACCAAGACTGTAATTATCAATAAATATCATAATAATAAAGAACACAGAGTGGCACTAAAAGCATTTTTAGATGACATGGTTAAAGCACTCGATGAAAGTACAGCAGAAACCAGCAGCAAAGAAGAAATGAAAAGACAATTATCCTATATCACATAACAAACAACTAAAAATAAAATAAAATGATTTTCTCTTTTTTTGATAAATGAATGAATAATAAGAAACCAAAACCAAAACCAAAACCAAAACCTAAATTTAAATCTAAATTAAAACCAAAGAGAAAAAGGGGATAAAGAAATCAAGTTTACATGAGAACAAACATCATATGATGATTTACTAGATGCACTAAGATTAAGTCTTCGAGGATATAATATTATGTGAAAACATTTCGAGAGTTAATTACTAGAAGACAGTTATCCAATTGTTATATCCTTAATAGGAATGAAGAATCTAGTGACTAAAAAATCAGATAAATGTATAATGTGTAATCATACAGGTGAATTAAATGAGTTTGATGAAGTTGGCACTTACTGTTTAATCTGTGAAACGTACGAGTAGTCAACCTAGGGATTGGATCCACGAATTATTTATGTGAAGAAGTTTTATAATGAAACCTTAAAAAGTTATAACATAAATAACTACCTAAGTCATGGTTGAAGATTATCTAGGGAAGGTAGCAACTTGTAACATATGTAAGAAAAAAAAGATTATAGTGTCACAACGAAACCAGATAAAAAACAGTAAAGGAGACCTAGATATTTACTTAGAATGTAAAGATTGCGCTAAATATATTTAGAGCGTACAGGTGGCCGGCCAAAACTATAGTTCCTTAGTTAGATACTTACAAGTAAAATAATATCATGTCTTCTGGTTTTGGTTTTGGTGGCGGATCTGGATCAAATACTATAAAGTATGTTATAGAATAGACGATGCTCAAGTAAGTCAAATGTTAAACAACCATATAACAGAAATTATATAAAACTAGAAAAATGATTATTTTTGATGTTCGCTTTTATGATGTTCGAATAATTCCCTATCGGTTTTGAATGATGCACCGCATTCACATGTATACATTTTTTCCTCAGACATAGTAAACGACTTTATACAACTTCCCTTTTAAGTTTTTTAAGATCCAGTTTTTTAGGAAGTTTACCAATATTATGCCACAAACCGTACTGCAATTGTTTCAAATTTAAGACTACTTTTATAACACAATCATGAATTCTGGATTGGATTTTGTATCAAGTTTGTAGTAACAAAATAAAAGTTTGGAAGGCTATAATATAAAATAAATTAGCGGTGGAGGATAAAATCCAAACACTATTTTTTCTTTCTCTACTTTTGGTTTAATTCAATTCAATGCTTAATAGTCCGTCTCTCTTTTACCTTAAACATGTCCAAAGATTTGGAATTATGTCCTGAATGCAACCAAGGTCATCTTAAACCAACGGGAAGGGGCAGTGTAGGGAGTGAAAAACCAGGAGAAATTAGAGATAATGACAGTATGAGAGATCTAGAGTGTGACAAGTGTGGTCATAAACAAAAGAATGCTGGTCTTTATGAACATGGAGAACCATCGGGCGATCAGTTAAGTGGCACAGCAACAAGAGCCAATCCAAGAGAGAAAGAGTAAAGTAAATAATTACCATTTATCCTTTTTTTATTTGTAATAAATCCGTGAAATATAAGACGTCATATCAAAAGAAATAATTAATATTAGAATATTTAAAATATCACAAATGTCAGAAGGGCCAGAAATTGGAGATATGGCTATATGTAATAGATGTTTCGAACAAAAAAAGTATATTTAATATCGTTAAAGTTAAAAAATATAATGAACCGGAGGTAAAAACATTCTATTGTCAAGATTGTTTTAATGGCATGTGTTTTTGTCATATATGCTCGGAAAAAACAACATATGTCCTTTATGAAAAGCACTTATTGGAAAAACACACCGGCCAAGAGATGGCTCATGAATTGGTTAATCAGAAAATGAGTTCAGACCGTATGTAAATACACCTATCTGAGTTCTATTTAGAAATTCTAAATAAAAATAGTATATTTAAATAATTTATTTTTATAGTAATAGTACGTCATCAAAAAAAGATGGTAGGGCTGAGACTGTGGCTTTACATTATATTATATTGACCTGGAAATGACATACTATTAGAAATGAGTCAAGACACCCACAAGAAAAAGTGGGATTCTGTGAAGAGATACAAACTAACAAAGATGTTAAACCAACTGTCAAACATTACTGGTCATGGGACAGAATTGGTTACCGTGTATGTCCCTCCACGAAGACCAATTTTTGAGGTTGTAGGCCAGCTTAGAAATGAATCAGGTACAGCGTCCAATATCAAATCAGATTTAACAAGGACTCATGTTCAAGATGCACTGAGTAAAACAGTCGAGCATCTAAAATTATACAAGGAAACCCCAGAAAACGGTCTTGCTATTTTCTGTGGAGCCATTCCCAACAATAAGGGGATAGGGAATGAAAGAATAGAGCTTTATTCAGTTTTGCCACCTAAACCCATCCAGATTAATCTGTACAGATGTGATGATCATTTTTGGACAGATCATATCAAAGATATGCTTAGGGACGAGAAAGTAATAGGACTCCTAGCTATTGATAGTCAGGAAGCAGGTTTAGGCATACTTACGGGCGATAGGTGGGAAGTGATTGACACGTTAACATCGGGAGTAGCTGGAAAACATCGACAAGGAGGCCAATCAGCAAGAAGATTTGAAAGACTGAGGGAAAATGAGCTAAATGAGTATTTTCATAGAATTGCAGACCACGCACAAAAGATCTTTATTGATGAAAACAAAATAGCAGGGTTAATTGTTGGAGGGCCGGGTCCAACCAAGGAGAACTTTTTGAAAGAAGAATACCTTGATTATCGACTCCAAAATAACGTGCTTGCCACACTAGACAGCTCTTACTCGGGAAGTGAGGGCGTCAGAGAAATATTGGATAAGGTTAACGAACAAGGAATAATTTCGGATTATAGGCTACTTGAAGAAAAGAAGTTGGTTAAGAAGTTCATGAGTCAGGTGTATTCTGATGAAGGTTTGGCAATGTATGGCATCCATGACGTTTTAAAGATGCTAAAAAGCGGGATTGTGGATACTTTGATAGTAACGGATGAGATCCCATATGTGCATTTAGAAATCAAGTGCAATAAATGCGGAAATACTGAGGAAAAATATGTCGATAGAGTCAATCTAATAACTACAAAACAAGAGGAAGTATCAAAATCTTGTTCCAAATGCGGGAGCCAAGATAGGGAAATTACGGAACAAGATATTGTTGATCTGCTTGAAGAATTATCAGCTAACATTGGAAGCAAGATGGAAGTTATATCATCAAAAACAGAAGAGGGCGCACAACTGGGAAGTCTAGGAAATATTGGGGCTATTCTACGTTTCAAACCCTCACATTGATACCTTAAATGTATGACTAGTTAGCCCTAATTCCTCCAACTGTCAAAAATGCTCTTATCTTTTCAGCTATTTTTTCTAATTCTTGATCTGAAATCAAATTTCTTGAAGGCCATCTTCCATTTTGGGAGTCATAGCTGTATCTGGGAATAATGTGCACATGGACGTGAGGGACTATTTGATTGGCTGCCCTGCCGTTATTTTGTCCAATATTTAAGCCGTTTGCATCAAGTGCTTTCACTATCCCTTTTGCCAAGAATGAAACTGTCGAAAATAGTTTTCCTACTTCATCATCACCCATAGTAAAAATACTCTCATGATGATTCTTTGGGAGCACTAAGGTATGACCTTTGTTTATAGGATATTTGTCCATGAAGGCTATGAAAGCAGAATTTTCAAATATTTTGACAGCGCTCAATTCATCTTTGATTATGGAGCAGAATATGCATCTTGTCTCTGACTTCAATAGTTAAATCCATGTCTTTTACTGATTTATGTTTTTGTCGTTATCTTGTTTACGTGACTTTTAAATAGGTCAAATTTTTTTCTAACTATAAATGGCTGAAACGATCGAGATTAACGAGTTCAACTTGAATTTCACATTCACCTGCCCTAAATGTGATTATAAGAATGAAGATATCCCAGCGGTAGATATTGCTAATAACAATGCAGAATGTGGAATGTGTGAAACTTTGTTTAAAATAGAAGGCATAGACAGCGTAAAGATTTTTGCACTCATAGAATAATTTGATCTACGTTATGATACTTAATTTAGTATCAATGTTATCTTAAAATACGCTTTAATCTTAATTTCAGTGATGGAACTTATTAGTAGAACTGTAGTTAGTGGTCCAGCTAGGGCTCCACACAGAGCCATGTATAAGGCGATGGGTCTAAGTGATGATGATTTATCAAAGCCTATTGTAGGTGTTTCATCTACGTGCAACGAGGCAACACCTTGCAACATCCATTTAGGTGATTTGGCGCAGCACTCAAAGTCTGGTGTAAGGGATTCTGGTTGCACTCCTAGAGAGTTTACCGCCGTTTCTGTTTCAGATGGTATTGCAATGGGGCACGAAGGTATGAAGGCATCTCTGGTTAGCCGTGAAGTTATTGCTGATTCAATTGAAATAATGATGCTAGCACACAGATATGACGGTCTAGTTGGGATATCTGGATGTGATAAGAGTCTCCCAGGAACCATCATGGCAATGGCAAGACTCAATGTTCCTTCTATTTTTGTATATGGCGGGACAATACTGCCAGGAAATTGGAATGGAAAACAAGTAACTATCCAAGATGTCTATGAGGCTGTCGGCTCATTTGAAGCAGGAAAGATAAAGATTGAAGATCTAAAGGAATTGGAAAATGTTGCATGTCCTTCTGCTGGATCATGTGGAGGCATGTATACGGCAAATACAATGGCTTGCATTAGTGAAGCTATTGGAATTGCATTGCCAGGAAGCGCATCTCCGCCTGCATTGAGCGAAAAAAGAAACCAAATATGCTACGACACTGGAAAGCAAATTTTTAGCCTATTGGAAAGCAACATACGACCTAAAGATATTCTAACCTTTGAAGCATTTGAAAACGCGATAGCAATTGCCAACGCCATAGGCGGTTCAACTAATGCGGTACTACATCTGCTTGCAATATCTAAGGAGATCGGCGTACATCTTGATTTAAAGGATTTTGAAAGAATCAGAAAGGCAACTCCTCACCTAGCAGATACAAGACCTGGTGGAATGTATGTAATGGTTGATCTGGACAAGGTGGGAGGAGTTCCCGTCATATTGAAAAGTTTACTTAAAAAGGGACTATTGCATGGTGATACAATGACTGTCACTGGAAAAACAATGAAACAAAATCTCGAAGGAGTAGCGACAAACAATTCTGAACCCGTAGTATATTCGTGTGAAAAACCTCTACACCATGAGGGTACTCTTAAGATCCTAAATGGCAGCCTGGCGCCGGAAGGTGCTGTGATAAAAATAGCAGGTTTGCAGAGGACAAAATTTGAAGGAATTGCAAAAGTCTTTGAGTCAGAAGAGGATGCCTTTGACGCAATATCAAAACAGAAAATACGGAAAGGAGATGTTATCATTATCAGATATGAAGGTCCCAAGGGCGGTCCTGGGATGAGAGAAATGTTGGCAGTAACAGCTGCACTGGTTGGACAAGGTCTTGGGACCGATGTTGCAATGATTACAGATGGACGATTTTCTGGTGCAACAAGAGGATTCATGATCGGTCATGTTTCTCCTGAAGCAATGGTGGGCGGACCAATAGGACTAGTAAAAAAGGGCGACAAGATCAGTATTAACCTTGACAAAGGGAAAATTGATTTGAATATTAGTCAAATTGAGCTGAATAAGCGAAGAAAATCGTGGAAGCCTTTAAAGTCAAAATATAAGGATGGAGTCTTGGCAAAATATATGCTTCTTGCAAGATCTGCGTCAGAAGGAGCTGTAACCATACCACACTTCAAATAGCCTAAATTGTTCGTTACTAAAGCAGTAGTAATTAAATAGTCATGATATTTGCCAATAAGACTAGTTTCAAGAGCGTCTTCCTATTGACAATTGTCGCTATCTCGATAATTTCTGTGGCCTTTTTCCTTTATCGGTATGAATCAGTAACTGTCAACTTTTTTCCTCAAAATTCTGACCTAACATATAAAGGCGTATTTAATAATGCGACCAGTTTGGCAGAACTAGGAAATACTTCAAATTCGCTTGGACTGGCAAATATGTCAAACGGAAATGCAAATGCATCGGTTGTTATTACAAATAACAATACAATCTCCACTATAGATGATCTTATTTCCCTGAGTAATCCTGTTGACACACTCACAAGAATGATAGTAAACATTTTGGAGAATTCATCGATTGCAGATACCCAAAATGGTAAAGATCTTGGATTAAATAACTATTATGAATTAGGAGGCGAATGGAATCTATCCATTAGAGGAGATGAATTTTCAAATTTCACAGGCCAAATACTCTTGAATAATACATTGAATAATATCACCAAAATATATGATATCAGACTCGTTACTTCCACAGGCGACAATATAACATACCAGGCATCAAATCAGATACTAAAATTAAAAGGGACCGGAACTCTTACATTTGATGATCAGACAGACAAAGTTCAATTATTGATAATTCTTTACAAGAATGATAATGTCTATGTGGTATTTGCGTCCAAAACTGGAGAGAATCTTTTCAATAATTTTCTAATACATGGAAATATCTTGGAAAGAAAATTTGAATATTGATTGTTATAGGATTATTCTGCCCCAATCAACCCTATCAAATCAAACCCTTCAGAGCTCTTGGGGCTCATTTCTGCGATTGAAATCAAATGACCATCTGGGTCTACGATAATAGCATGCTTGCCAAAGGACTCCTCTTTTGGCTCCTTGAAAAACTCCACTTTCTTGTCTTTCAGCTTTTGGGCTACTGATTCCAGATTACTTACCATAAAACCTACCAAGACTCCAGAATTTTTTGTTCTTATTTTATTTCTAGAGGGATGCAATGCAACTACGGTTCCACTAGAAAAGAATTCTACCCATTCAGGAGAAGTATTTTTTACTGGTAATTCAAGTACATCACGATAAAACTTCATTGATTTGTCTATGTCACTAACCAGCAAAATCACCGCTCCGACTCTTCTAAATGTCAAATTACTCCAAAATAATTGACTCCGAATTAATAACTTATCGATTTTGGATTGAAATTAGGCCACATTGGAGTAAATTATATAATATTTTTAATTTACATATGTCATGAAAGTGGATATCAAATGCTAACAGTAAAAGTTGTTGATAATAAAGTAACATTGGTAGAGTCAGAATTACCTAACGTAAATGATGACGAAATGTTGGTAAGAATGCAATCATGCGGGATTTGTGGATCTGATTTAGAAAAGGTATATGGAAATTACGGAATGAAGTCTTTGCGAGTAGGACATGAGCCCGCAGGTGTTGTTATTAAAGTTGGTAAAAGTCTAAAAAAATTCAAGGAAGGAGACAGGGTCTTTGTCCATCATCATGTTAGTTGCTATTCATGCAGGTATTGTTTACAGGGCAATTATACAATGTGTAACAACTATCAGACCAGCAACATTGATCCATGCGGGTTATCGGAGCAATTTATCGTTCCAAAATGGAATATTGAGCATGGAGGCGTCTTGAAGCTTCCCGAATCGATGTCATATGATGAGGCAGCTCTTATTGAGCCATTTGCCTGCTGCATAAGAGGTTTAAATAAAATTTCAATAAAACATGGGGATAACGTGGCAATTTTAGGCGCAGGACCAACTGGTGTGATGCATACCTTACTGGCCAAGTTGTGGGGAGCTAACAACATTGTGGTTTCTGACGTCAACGGTTTTAGATTAAAGTTTGTCGAAAAATATGGTGTTACCACGGTGAACTTGAATACTCAAAATCTAGATGATGTTGTCAATAATTGCACCGAAGGGTTGGGAGTTGATGTTACAATATTGGCAACCGGTAGCATCAAGGCTTTCGAAAGCTCGCTCAAAATAACACGTAGAGGTGGAAAAATACTTCTTTTTGGTGTTCCTTCAGTTGGCTCAAAGTTTGCCATAGATCTAAACTTACTTTATTCAAATGAACAAATAATCATACCAAGCTACGGTGCTTCAGAAATAGAAACGAATCAGGCTCTATCATTAATGGCAGACAAATCCATAGATCTCTTGCCACTTGTAACACATCGTTTTCAAATAAGAGAATCCAATCTTGCTTTCAAGTGTGCTCACGAAGGTTCAGATGCCATGAAAGTTCTGATAGTAACGTCTTAGGCCTGCTGATCAAAACATAAATAACTTGTATAATCAGATTATTTACTATGGATTGGGGTTTAAAAAATCGCTTATCTAGCATAATTAATCAGCAAAACGGAAAAGGGGTCATGTTAGCAGTTGATCATGGGTACTTTTTAGGCCCTACAGAAAAGTTAGAAAATCCCGAAAAGACAATTAAACCACTTTTAAGATATGCTGATTCTTTAATGCTCACCAGAGGGGTTTTAAGGAGATGTGTAGCTCCTGAATCCAATGTTCCTATAGTTTTACGTGTTTCTGGAGGTACTAGTATCCTAGGCGAAGATCTATCTAAGGAAACGATAACAACATCAATTGAAGAAGCAATAAGACTCAATGCAGCATGTCTAGCAATGTCCATCTTTGTAGGCAGTAAATATGAACATCAAACCCTAAGCAATCTATCTAAACTGGTAGACGAAGGTGAAAAATTCGGAATTCCAGTATTGGCAGTTACCGCCGTTGGAAAAGAAATGGCCAGAGATTCTAGATATCTTGGACTGGCCTGCAGAATTGCTGCAGAATTAGGAGCACATCTCGTAAAGACCTATTACTGCGAAAATTTTGAGGAGGTAGTACAGGGCTGTCCTGTTCCAGTCATTATTGCTGGAGGTAAAAAGTTACCAGAAAAAGACGCACTCAATCTGACTTTTAATGCAATAAGAGATGGGGCCTCTGGCGTTGATATGGGTAGAAATATTTGGCAATCCGACCAGCCGGTAGAAATGATTCAGGCAGTTAGATCCATAGTTCACGATGGCTTATCAGTTGAGGAGGCATTCAATTCATTTCTCATTAAGAAAGGAATTCCATCCAATGAATTGGAAACCTTGAATACGCGATAAATTTTTTTAGTAGATATAATTTCATGTTTTAACATGGCAGAGTACGAGGGAGGTACGTTTAGGTGCAAGGTATGCGCTAAGGAATTCCTAACAAAGTATGAATGCGACGCTCATTATGAGGATATTCATGGGGATGAAGTTGCTAACATTGGCGAATAATTGTGTCCAGAGTAGACCAACAAAGTGAAGTGTGGGATAATAATGTTAGATTTTTTAGTGACCAAATTAACTTAAAGTAAGATCTAGTTGAAAGTTGCAAATGTGATTTTGTTTGAAATCGGTCTCTGTGCTCTTGAAGATTCAAATCTAATTTACAAAAGGAAATTTGACAATCCGGAAGGGGAATATTCTTCCATCATGCAAGGACAAAAAAATTACATATCCGATCTGATCCCTAAATTGAAAAATTATGATGAAGTGAGGGTTAATAACAAGAATCTAATCGATATTTTACAGGGCGAAAGTTTTGATGTTAAACTTATGTCTGATTCTAGGCAGAATGAGATAAGCCAGAATAAATTGGATTTAATAATAAAGTTTGGATTATCTGATAACAGAGATGAGCTAACTGCACTTTTGCAAAGATTTGCAATAAATCTTTCATCTATGAAGGTCAAGGAAACATCTGAAAAATTAGACTTACATTTGGTTCAAGCCGTCAACACATTAGATGAGCTGGATGAAATAATAAATACAATCAGTACAAGGATTCGCGAATGGTACGGTCTCCATTTTCCTGAATTAGATTATTTACTTCAAAATATCATCACATATGCCAACATTGTAAGAGATGCTGGATCAAGGGAAAATATTAGTAATGATCTTTTGACTCAGCTTGAGCTCCCCGATAAGAAAATAGAGATGATTCAAATAGCAGTATCAAAGAGTCAAGGAGGGGACCTTACTCAAGAGAGTTCTGAATCGCTAAAAGTTTTGGCATCTCAGGTGATAATGTTATCTGAGTTAAGAACAAATCTATCTACCACGATAGAAAATCTGATGGAAAAGCTTGCTCCAAATCTGAAAAACATCCTAACTGCAATTATAGGTGCCAGGCTAGTGGCAAAGGCAGGTAGTTTGATTAAACTGGCGCAGATGCCTTCAAGTACTATTCAAATTATTGGTGCTGAAAAAGCTCTGTTTCGTGCATTAAAAACAGGCACCAGACCTCCAAAACATGGTCTTTTATTTCAACATCCTTCAGTTAACTCAGCTCCAAAATGGCAGAGAGGTAAAATTGCTCGTGCCCTGTCATCAAAGATAGCTATTGCAGTAAGGATCGATGTATATCGTAACGCTGAATTAGACAATTCATTGTTGGAACAGTTGACAAAGAGAATAGAAACTATTCAAAAGATTTATCAAGAGCCGCCGAAGGAGAAGGAATCTTTTGAAAACAGGGGAAGATTCATGAACAAAAGGCCTAATAGATCAATGGGATTCAAGAGAAGAAAGATGCGTCATGAAAAACGTAGACGTCATTAGTTACGTTACTGTAAATGGAAAGGAGCACATAGCTACAATCAACCTTTTGAAGGGAGTGACCCTTTATGGTGAAAAGCTTGTCCCTAGAAATGGTAATGAATACAGAACATGGGATCCATTTAGAAGCAAATTGGCTGCTGCATTTATTAAGGGACTAAATTTTGAGTTTACTAATGTTGGTAATATATTATATTTGGGAGCCTCGACAGGAACAACCGTTAGTCACATGTCTGACATAGTTGGCTATTCCGGAAAGATATTTGCCGTTGAATCTTCAACTAGAGTAGCAAGAGAGCTTATTTCAAATGTTTCATCTAAGAGAACAAACGTAATACCAATAATAGAAGATGCAAGGAAACCAAGAAGTTATTTCGCAATATATGATAAAATGGACCTAGTATATTGCGATATCGCCCAACCTGATCAAACAATTATAGCGATTGAGAATTGTAAAATATATCTCAAGGAACGGAAATCAATGCTCCTTGTCATTAAGACTAGAAGTATAGATGTCACAATGTCTCCAAAGAGTGTAATATCTCAGGAGATTAGAAAACTAGAAAGTAACTCGTTTGAAATCAAACAAAATATAGATCTTGAGCCTTTTGATAAGGATCATGCAATGATAACTGCAATTTTTCATCCAAAATAGCGATTCTTATGTATTTGAACCTGACACTATCAGTTGAGCAGGTTTCCAGGATTTCCTTGCAAATGGGGGAATCTCATTTTTTTGCGAGTACCAATCTTTTACAAATCTTATTGTTTTCTTGTCTGATGGATATCCACTTCCAATATCGCCGTATTGGACACGAATTTTGCTAATTTCAGAATCACGCATTACCTTAGCAATAATAGAAGCTCCTGATACTACTACGTTTAACCTATCTGCATGGTGCATCGAAACTATTCTTGTATCATGCTGACCAAGAAAACCACGTATAGTTCTTTGATATCTCGAGGGATTGACATCACAGGAATCAACATATGTTTTGTCAGATTTCATATTCCCAATAGTAATGGCCATAGCCTCAGCCTCAAGAAGATTTAGATTGTTCTTAAAAACGTGGAAATCTATGTCATCTATGCCTATTCTACAAATGCAAATTGATTCTGCAATGTTTATGATATGACCAAAAAGGCTTTGTCTTTTTTTTAGGGAGAGCAACTTTGAATCCTTAATTCCAGACTTTGTCAATTCTGAAATGGATTTTTTAGATACGCCGATTGCTGCCACGATGATTGGACCTAGTAAAGATCCCCTACCGGCTTCATCTACACCACATACGATGTTTTTATTGCCCGCGAACTCTAATCCCTTGATCCCAAATCAAGATACTGTTGCTATTTTATCTTTACCCCGAAAATCATGATATATTAGGAGCCAAAGTTATCTTAATAGCTACCAAGATTGCAACACGAAGTTTCACGGATTAAAGAAGGAAAAACAATGCTCCTAGTTCCTAGTTTATCACTTACTGACAACGTACCACCAAAAAATCCTGCGTTCTTCAATCCAAATGCAAAATGGAACAGGGATATTTCGATGCTAGTTTACAGAATACAAGCTTCTACGAAATACAATAAAACCTTCGCTGACTCAATATGTGGTGTAGGCGCAAGAGGATTAAGGGCTTCAGTTGAAGTCCCGAAGATTGATAAGGTGTATCTAAACGATCTAAATCCTATCGCAATAGAGCTTGCCAAGGAAAGCGCAAAATTAAATCAAGTAGAGGGTAAGTGTCTTTTTGATTCTACCGATGTTTGCAAATTCTTAAACTTTGAAGAGCGCGATTTCAGAAAGTTTGATATTATCGATCTGGATCCGTTTGGAAGTCCATCCCCATATGTTGATTGCGTTCTAAGATCAGTAAGCAATCATGGATTGATATCAATTACAGCAACAGATACTGCAGTATTGTGTGGAGTTTATCCAAAAGTATGTTTTCGAAAGTATTATGGATTTCCAATAAGATCCGAATATTCCAATGAAATTGGAATAAGACTTTTAGTCTCTTTTATAGCACTAACTGCATCAAGATTTGATTTATCTATTATACCATACTTCTGTCATAGTAATCTTCATTATATGAGAGTTTATCTGAGGGTTGAATTTGGAAACTCACTTGCGAACTCTGTTTTCCAAAAAATAGGATTTCTTAAACATTGTCAAAATTGTAAACATAGGGGGGTTGAAAATCTTCGTGAGCAAAACTTGATTTGCGAAATATGCAATATGAAATGTAATCTAGCAGGACCACTTTGGATAGATTCTCTTTTTGATTCTGAATTTGTTAGAGCAATGTTAGACGAACTGGAAAATGGTGAAAATAATGCAATGCCTGTTAATGAATTCAATAGACTGAAGAAAATGATTCAAATTTGCACTAATGAGCTAGCAATTCCTTCATATTTCGAAACAGATACAATTGCGTCGATGGCAAAAAAGAGTTCCATTTCGCTAGATAAAGTGATTAGTATTCTATCAAGCAATGGGTATGAGGCCTCTAAAACAATTATGAATGATAAGGGTTTCAAGACCAATGTAACTTCAAAGGAAATAGTGAATCTCCTTTACAAATAAATAGCAATTTATAGAAATAACGATATTAAGGAACTATGATAAGTGTATTCAGATTAATCAACATAATTCTAGAAGGGGTTAAAACGTGAAATTACAAGTTAAAAATCTCTCTAAGACGTTTAAAACATCTAGTTCGAAGAATAGTGAATACGTTACTGCCATTGAAAATATCAACCTTACCATTAACGATGGTGAATTTGTGTGTATAACAGGACCATCTGGATGCGGAAAATCTACTTTACTTAACATACTTGCAGGACTTGATAAACCAACTGAAGGAGAAATCATTCTTAATGGTCATGAGGTTGATGGAACAGGACCTGATAGAATCATGGTCTTCCAAGAGAACGCTTTGTTTCCTTGGCTTAAAGTAATAGAAAATGTTGAATTTGGATTAAAAATAGCTGGTTTACAAAAGGATAAGAGACGTCAGATAGCCCTGGCACATCTTGAAACGATGCAGCTGACAAAATTTGCTGATTCATATGTGTACCAGTTATCGGGGGGTATGAAACAGAGAGTATCTCTGGCTAGGGCACTTGTCATGGATCCAGAAATATTACTTATGGACGAACCATTTGCCTCACTTGATTCCCAAACCCGAGACTTACTATCAGTTGAATTGCAACTTATTTGGTCTAAGACCAGAAAAAATATCATTTTTGTGACTCACAACATAATGGAATCTGTGTGCCTTGGGGATAGAGTTTTTGTATTCACCAACAGACCAGGGAAGATCAAAAAAGAAATCACTATTGATCATAGGAGGCCAAGACTTACTGAGGATGACGAACTTAAGCCCTACTATAGGGAAGTGTTGGACGAACTGAGAAATGAAATCAGTGCTGCACGCAAACAAAAAGCCGACTAATTTTTCTTTAGTCGCTTGACAAGGTCCAGACCGTCCTCAAAACTATTAGGAGAGCACAAAAGAACTTTGTGCGTCAGATTACCTGCCTCATGAATGAATTTTTCTGGATCATTTACATAGGAACTCCAGTCTAAACCGATATTCTTTGCGGAGACTTCATTCCTCTTTGATGGACACATGATACATGGTATCACGTCGATGCCGAACGGTCTAGACACATCAACGATTGCCTTCAAATTTTCTATCGAACTTATGGATTGTGTTACAAAAGCCCGTGGTCTTGCTTCAAGTTTGTTTTTGATTTTCGCACTATTTTCTATCCTGTTAGGAAATGATAAATCTAGTTTAATGAAATTATTAAAATTATGTTCTGACAGAGTTTTGATTATCTTTGTTGGTGGGATATCAATGATTTTATTTCCAATGACTGGTTCATCACCCCGAAGAATAAGGATACTGTAGACTCCTGCTATGATCGAATCAGTGACAAATTGCAATACCGAAATGAGGTTCTTGTCATAAAGTCTGCAGGTACAGCTTATTGGTTTTGATATTCCCATCCTCTTTAACATGGAAACAATAATCAAACTTGAAACTCTGGGAATACCAAGTACATTATCTGTCAGATGTATCCCATCAACAAATTCTGATATACGTTTAGTTCTTGATAAGAAAAGATCAATATTCTTGTTGATGGTTTTATTATCAAAATAATTATTGTAAAGAACTTTTGGAGGGTTCATTTCATAAATAACTTTAATATCCACCATTATCCCACAATATTTATCATAATTAAATCCTTAATTTATAATCTTAAAGTTTCAATGTGCTTCAAATACCCAAAAATTTCAGTTTATGGATTTTATTATTTGGTTTATGATCAATTTCCAGGATGATTTTCGCTTGTATGATGTCAAAGAAGTCAAGAATTTATTATCGCCATACGTGAGCAAACAAGCAATTTTTCCATCACCGATGAAAGAATTCAAATTTGCCGCTGTTATGATTACAATCCACTTCACAAATAAAGGTCCTAACGTGATCTTGATAAAAAGAACTAAACTTGTTAAAAATCATGCAGGCGAAATTTCTTTTCCTGGAGGTAATTTTATGAAAGATGATATCGAAATGCTAGAGACCGCCATAAGAGAAACGAGAGAGGAGGTTGGAATCAAGATAGAAAAAGAGCGGGTAATTGGTCACTTGAAGGCAGAAAGGACACTGAGTTCACGCTACATAATATACCCTTATGTCGTGTTAATAGATAGTATACCGAGAATAATCGATACTAATTATGAGGTAGAAAAAATAATAGATGCTCCTCTAATACCCTTGCTTGATAGTAGGGAAAATGACATTGAGCATGAGAAAGAATTTTCGATTGCCGGGTTACCTAAATTCACATATAAAAATGAAGTTATATGGGGAGCTACGGCCAGAATCCTTGATCAACTTTTGAAACCTTTCTCACAAGGAATACATTCTTGAAACGTGAAATAATTCAAAGATTACTACACGTTCTGGTACTGAAATTGATATCATTTTGTCTCAGTAAGCGTGTACCTCGGACTTGTGTTTTCTCAAACTTCTGAATGTACCAAATTTTACATCGCATTTATCACATTTCCATAGGTTTACCTTAGCCTGACTGTAAAATGTATAAGATTGATTTCCGCTCTCATACTTACCTGTAGTTGTGTTGTAATTCACGGGATTATAGTTAATTTTATATTTAATTCTTGATACGTTTATTTTCAATTTCCAAGCTATTGAATTCTGTATTTAAAAAAAGTTAAGTCAATTGTACATATAGGAAGCTATCAACCTTATTTCACAAACTCTGGATTAACAAAACTAATATCTCATATAAAAAAAGTATCAATGTGTATTTTGAGAACCTGAGAGAATACGTGGAGGCTCTTGAGAAGGCAGGCCAGTTGAAGAGAATAAGAACACAAGTCTCAGTGGATTTAGAGATCGCAGAAATTCTTCGTAGAGTAATGTATGAGAACGATGGTCCTGCAATCTTGTTTGAGAATGTAGAAGGATATGGTATTCCTGTACTTGGTAACGCATTTGGATCATTGAGAAGATTGAAAATGGCCCTTGATATGGAAAATTTTGAAGATATTGGAGAGCGGGTGACCGCGTTAACAAGGTTAAAAATGCCTCATGGCTTGCTGAATAAATTTAAAATGCTTCCAAAACTTTCAGAAATTTCTGATTACGGACCAAAAAGTACCAGTTCTGGCCCCGTCACAGAAATTATAGAAATGAATAATCCAACATTAGATAACCTACCCGTACTGAAATCATTTCCGAATGATTCCGGTAGATTTATCACGTTTGGAATTACAGTTACAAAGAATCCTGAAACAGAGGTTCGAAATATGGGTGTGTACAGGTTACAGGTTATCGGTCCCAAAAAGGCCATAATGCACTGGCAAATTCACAAGAGAGGTGCACTTCACTTTCAAATAAACAAGGAAAAGATGCAAAAAACAGAAGTCGCAATAGTCATCGGAGCTGATCCTGCAACTGTCTTCAGTGCTATTGCACCTGTTCCAGAAGGATTAGATAAATTTCTATTTGCTGGAATGACCCGTAAAAAAGGGGTAGACCTAGTAAAATGCAAAACTGTTGATGTAGAAGTTCCCGCGTCAGCAGAAATTGTATTGGAGGGCTATGTTGATCCTGCAGAGCTTAACACAGAAGGTCCATTTGGAGATCATACCGGTTACTACACTCCACCCGAACCCTATCCCACGTTTACCCTTACTGGTATTATGATGAGGAAAAAACCAATTTATCTCACGACGGTTGTAGGAAAACCAATACTCGAGGACGCATACATTGGGAAAGTAATTGAACGTGCATTCCTTCCATTAGTAAGACTCTTCCAACCAGAAGTAGTTGATTTTTCAATGCCTCCTGCAGGTTGGTTTCAGGGAATGGCCATAGTATCAATAAAGAAAAGATATCCAGGACAGGCTAAAAAGGTCATGATGGGACTTTGGGGCATGGGACAGCTCTCACTCACAAAGATTTTGATTGTTGTAGATCATGATATTAACGTGCATGACATGAATGATGTCATTTGGGCGGTGACAACTAGATCTGATCCAAAGAGAGATACGATTCTAATCGAGAATGCACCAACTGATACACTGGACCCAGCTTCGCCCCTATTAAATCTCGGTTCAAAGATGGGAATTGATGCAACTAAAAAAACAAGAGAAGAAGGCTACGAGAGACCGGTACAGGAAGAAGCAGTTCCTGATGAAGGTACAGTTAGATTAGTAACAAGTAAATGGAATGAATATGGACTTGACCAAGAAAACACGATATGATAAATATATCTTTGTCAATTGATAAATAATGAAATTCATACATAGCGGTAAAGTGAAAGATGTATATGAATTAAATAAAGAAAATTTGCTATTTCATTTTACAGATAGAGTCTCAGCATATGATGTTCCAATGGTTACTGATATAAAAGGAAAAGGGGAAATCCTATGCAAATTTGCAGAACTCTGGTTTAACCATTTAGATACTAAGAATCACATGGTTAGATTAGATGCTAAAGATAAAATGGTTGTAAGAAAACTTTCAATGATCCCTCTTGAATGTGTCGTTAGAGGATATTTGTACGGGAGCCTATTTGAAAGGTATACTGAAGCAGAGAACATTATGGGACTAGGTTCTGATCTAAAACTTGCGTCAAGATTACCGGAGCCAATTTTTGATCCTACAACCAAATCACAAATTCATGATGTGCCCATTTCAGAGGATCAAATCCTGCAAAAAGAAATTATGACCAAAAATGAATTGAATTATTTAAAAAATACTTCAATAAGACTGTACAGTCAAATGTCCAGCGTATCAGATAAAGCGGGATTCATTATGGCAGATGTAAAATTTGAGTTTGGTAAAGACCCAGAATCAGATGAAATTATTCTGGCTGATTCGCTTGGTCCTGATGAATTTAGGATGTGGACTAAAGAGTCCTACAAAGTCGGAAAGGAGCAAGTCAGCTATGATAAACAGTTTCTTAGAGATTGGCTAATCAAAGTCGGATTTAGAGATAAAGTAAAAATATCCAAGGATGGAGAGAAACCCGTACCCCCTGAGCTTCCTTCCGATGTGGTAGATGAACTATTAAAAAGATATTCATATGTTTATGAAAAGATTTCAAAGAAACGAATCTAGAGTAGAGTTTCCACAATTTTCCTCAGAGTGCTTTTTGACTAACAAAAATACGTTTGCGTCATTCCACACTAATCCTCATTATTCCCTTTGTTTCGGCATTAGTCAGTAAACTTACAAGGTTTCTCGGAATATCAAATGCAGATTTATCACATGAAACAGCTAAAGTTCTAGAGTCAACGTAATTTGATTTTCTCAATACTATGTCATGGCCGTGTGAAATTTTCAAAGAATTGCTTCCGTAGCCTGACAATTCAAATTCAATTGGCTCTACAATAATTGATATTTTTACGAGAGTATCGCTTGTCTTTAACCTATCTTTCATTGAAGAATTCAAATCATTGCACGCTTTGTTGGCTGAAACACCTAAAATGCAATCACCGTTCTTCGTCAAATCGGGATCCTTGGTTATTTCAATAGTCCTAGAGTGAAGCGAAAGTACATTCTTGTGGCCTTGAAACCTTATTTCGTCTTCCAATCCTTGTACTGACTTTTAAAAAATTAAGTGACAATTTAAAGTATGATACTAAGGTAAATTTAAATTAACGAATGCAAACAAGTTAGAGCTGATTTGTTACCTGCAGCAGCTGGTTATGATAGAGCAATTACGGTATTTTCACCTGACGGGAGATTATACCAAGTAGAATACGCCATAGAGACTGTAAGAAGAGGAACCCTAGCGGTTGGGCTCAAAAGTAAGGACGGTGTAGTATTAGCAGTAGAAGAAAAAGCTAGGAAATTACAAGTTTCTGATGTTACTCAAAAAATATTTCAAATAGATGATCATATAGGGGTTGCAGCAGCAGGATATATTCCTGATGCGAGAACTCAGGTTGATCATGCAAGATTTTTCGCTCAAAGTAATAAACTGATATACGACGAACCGGTAGACGTTGAAGGAGTAGCGAAAAATCTCGCAGATATGGCACAGCAATTTACCCAGTACGCTGGAGTAAGGCCATATGGTGTTGCGTTAATCCTTGCAGGAGTTGACAAGAATGGCGCATCATTGTATCAAACCGATCCGAGTGGCACCTACATTGGATATGATGCTGTTGCTATAGGCAATGGTAGTGATCAAGTAAATGAATTTCTGGAAAAAAACTATCATGCTGACATAAGTATGGAAGATGCAAGTAGTCTAGCGTTGGAATCGATTTACCTGGTTAGTGAAGAAAAGACTGGGACCAGACATATAAAAATGGCACAAATTGATACCAAGGCGAAGAAAATGAAGCGAATTGAAGATAACCAAATTGACGGCTATGCCTCAAAGTCAAAAGAGAACGCCAGTAAAAGGGCTCCTCCTCAATAATCTTTATTTTTTTTAAACCCAATTTCAATTAATATTAATTTAAATATTCAAGAACTGCTGTGAATTTTGTGACAGTTAAAACTGGCTCTCCTGCACCAGACCTTCAAGTTAGTGAATGGTTACAGGGAGGTCCAATTAACCTGAAAGATTATCAGGGTAAAGTAGTTGTTGTAGAAGTTTTCCAAGTAAATTGTCCAGGGTGTTTCATTTACGGAATACCTGAAGCCATCGAAAATTATAACAAATACAAAAATGACGGGGTTATTATATTGGGTCTTGCCACTGCATTTGAGGACTTTGACAAGAATACAGTTGAAAATTTAAGATTACTATTAAATGAAAAGAAGGTCATTGGTGAAACCCTTACTACTCTTACATATCAAAGTAAGTTACTAGATGAAGGAATGCTAACATATAGCATCCCATTTCCAGTAGGGATGGATAAACTCTTAAAGGAAAAACTTCCAATCAATGAAAAAAAAATTATGGAGGTTGTCAATGCCAACGTTCCTGATTTTGACTTGTATCATCAAAAAGATAAAGAACAAATAATTTCACGAGTTAAATCATATTTTGAAACAAAACCCTACAGTCCCCTCACTTTTGAAGAATATTCTTTGAGAGGTACTCCTTCAACAATATTTATTGACAAGAAAGGTATTCTTCGTGAAACTACATTTGGATCCACCGGCCTAATGAGTGCTACCATAGAAAAATTATTATCAGAATAAACGGTTTAGAATTTTATTTGACCAATCTTTGGATCGCAATTCCTGATTCTTGTCTTATAGACTCTCAATCGATTTTAGACAAGAGTTACAAGATTTCTCAGATCTCACGTGCATGCTCAATATTTTGTGTTAGTAGAATCATTGTTTACCATGACAGAAGCGTAAAAACTGAAAAAATGGATAAACAAATTATTAAGACAATACTCGAATATCTTGACACTCCGCCATACCTTCGAAAAAAAATCTATCCGAAAATGTGGATATTAAAACACGCAGGAACTTTACCACCTATAAAATCCCCGCACCATATGACCCTGATTGAAATGAATAAAATTAAAGAAGGTGATGTTAGATTTGGATTTGCAATAAAACAAAACGATTCTATGTATGTGGATGTCGGACTTGAAAAGCTGATAAGGTACAAGGGATCCCAATTAGGAAAAAAAGTTCTCGTAAGAATTATCAAAAATCCTCAGTTGGTAGCAGAAGAGATTTCAAAAGACAATGTGAATGGTTATTGGGGATACGATGTCCAATTCGCAGATTCATTATCCACAATACTTGAGGATACGAAAAATGCACTCCTAATGACATCAGTGGAGGGGGCTTCATTTACAAAGCATGTAGACATTCTTATGAATAAAATTAGAGCGTCAAGGAATTTTGTTGTTATTTTTGGCAGTCCTAAACTTGGACTGAGAAAAATATTGGAATCAGAGAATAAGAAAATTTCATCCGCTGATAATTTCTTGAACATGTTTCCTCTGCAAGGTACTCAAACAGTAAGATTAGAAGAGGCAATTTTGGGTACGCTATCAATCATTAACAATTACTTACACGCTTGATTGGTCTACTTTAGGTTTTTTCTATGATGAGAAATCTAGATTAACATGCAATGCACTCGGCCCTGAAGTTATTAATTTATTAAAGGGATAGCAAAAAACGGATTAATCATGGGTCACCGAAAATATAGTGCACCTAGACGTGGAAGTATGGCATTCTACCCAAGAGTGCGTGCACGAAGTCTCGAATCTAGGATAAGAAGCTGGGCGGATCCTAAGATGGAGAAATCATCATTACTAGGTTTTGCCGGGTATAAAGTTACGAATTTAAATGTATTATCTGTTGACGATAGAGAAAAAACACCTAATTTTGGTAAAAACGTCATGAATTCATCTACTCTAATAGCTACTCCTCCTTTGAAAATAATTGGAGTTAGGGCATACACAGAAACTACCTATGGGAGGAATGCAGTTTTTGATGCTTTTGTAAAAGACAGCGACAAATTTCTATCAAAAAAAGCCCCATTCAAATTCAAAGAAGGTAAACTGGAAGAAATCAATTCTCATATTGATAAAATTAAGCATGTTGTAGCAGTCGTATCTTCATATCCCAATAGTGCTTCTTTGTCTCAGAAGAAACCATTTGTGTGGGAAATACCCATTGGTGGGAAAGATACGAAATCAAAAATTGATTATGTAGTTAATAACTTTGGAAAACAGGTAAATATCAAGGATGTGTTTGAAGCAGGACAGTTTATTGACATTTCCGCGATAACTAGAGGAAAAGGAGTTGAAGGCCCAATTACCAGATTTGGAGTTAAAAGAAAACAGCATAAATCAAGAAAGAGTGTCAGGGCTCTTGGAACCCTGGGTCCGATTTCTCCTGCAGTTGTCACTTATACTGTCCCAAGACAAGGACAGAGGGGATTTCATCAAAGAACAGAATACAATAAGCGAATTTTGATAATATCTAATTCTGACAAAGATAGCGATTTCAAGATTAATCCAAAAGGTGGATTCGAACATTATGGTCTTGTGAAAAATGACTACATTATTGTAAAAGGTTCCGTCGCTGGAGTTCCTAAGAGGATACACAAAACGCGCCT
>Ga0193737_1000019_pt1 | contig 38964 bp, 49 predicted proteins | sample L2m2metaG_FD_165510 | JGI IMG/M metagenome (GOLD analysis project Ga0193737, IMG submission 165510) | Soil microbial communities from a riparian zone of the East river system, Colorado, United States - L2m2 | ecosystem: Environmental > Terrestrial > Soil > Riparian zone | place: USA: East River... | reverse complement strand
ATGGTCGTAAAGATAGCCACAAAGACAAGCAATGTGATATTCAAAACTCTCATTACTTAAGTTAGGGCAACATAGTTTAATATCCATATTAAGAAATTCTAAATTATATGCACGTTAAACTCTATTATATATACAAATATTGACGCTGATTTAGAGCACAAAAAATTCAGGATACGAAATTATGACCTTGAAGTTATTAATTTAAGAATCTTGCTTCGTGTTTTTTCTAGGCCTTTTTTACCTTACGGTATTCAACTTTGAACTTTTTTGACTTAAGAAAGCCTTCAGTTTCTCAATGTTTTCCTCATGAACTGTAGTCCGAAAAGGATCTATTGGAACTTTATTCTTTCGTGCAGTCCGAATATCTGTTACCCCTGATTGTATTAATTCATTCTTAGAATAACCCCGTCCACGTCGTGAAATTTGTATTCCATTAGTTACAGTCTTGACGATTCCACGCTTAATAGCATCCTTCATACTCAACAAAAATTAAAGATCTAGATTAAAAGGTTTCTTGACTGACTGTCCCTTTCTAAGGTGGGCCTGGTGTTATGATAGTTCTGACACTAGAGTCACGAGTAAAGTCTCAATACTCAATGAAAAATGCTTTGAATAAAATATATTATGTTTCAAAAAATCATTGTGCTCAAGGAGCTGAGCGCCGGGGTAGCTCAGCTTGGTCAGAGCGTTCGACTCATAATCGAAAGGCCGCGGGCTCAAGTCCCGCCTCCGGCACGTAATCATAAAATTCAGAGGACCTTGAAAAATAAAGAGATATTTATGCCGTTAATTTTCTAACCATTAATTGTCAATCACGTTCGAAATTCTAAAACCAGTCATAGATTTCGTAATATCATTCATATCTACTTTGGGATACCCAGGTATTTTTTTACTAAGTGTTTTAGAAAGTGCACTCATTCCAATCCCAAGCGAAATAATCATGCCATTTTCAGGTTTTCTAGTTAGCAATGGGACATTTGAACCTGTTAGTGTTGTACTAGCTGGCACATTTGGAAATCTCGTAGGTTCAATTCTGACATATTATTTGGGAATTAAGGTTGGTAGGGCATTTATATTAAAATATGGAAAGTACATCTTGTTTAAAAAAAGTCATCTTGAATTTACAGAAGAATTGTTCCAGAAATATGGAGACAAAATTTCATTCTTTTGCAGATTATTACCCGCAATCCGAACATATATTTCTCTACCATGCGGCATTGGTAAAACTAATTTTGTTAAATTTTCGATTTACACATTTCTAGGATCACTTATCTGGAATACAATGTTAACTTACGTTGGTATCATATTTGGACACAATTGGAAGAATATAGACAAGTACGCAATATATCTAGATGTAGTATCTGCCTGTGTTATCTCGGTATTCATCATTTGGTTCATTGTCAAGATTCGAAAGCGATCCAAAACCAATCAGAAAGGAGAAATTCCACACAGTGATTAATGTAAATTCAATTGTAATGTTGAAAACTAATTATTTCCAATAGATTTGTTTATTTGCAATAAATGACATAAATCAATGTAATTTATGAACTTAGGTATAATATCCGATACGCATGATGACCTACTAAGTCTTAAGAGCGCGATAAAGATATTTAATGAAAGAAAAGTCAGCCACGTAATTCATGCTGGTGATTATGTTTTCCCAGGAGTAGTAAAGGAATTCAAACATTTGAATGGCAAATTAATAGGTGTACTTGGAAACAATGATGGTGAAAAATTTGGATTGCTGAAAAATTTTCAAGATATTGGTGGAGAATTGCATGGAGAATTTTGTGACCTGGAATTAGATAATCTCAAAATTGCTATATATCACGGAACCAGTAATAAGATGACAGAAGTTATTATCTCAAGTCAACTCTACGATTTAGTCATTCACGGGCATACGCATAGAAAAAGAGATGATAAAATAGGTGATGTACTGGTGCTAAACCCTGGTTGTGCACATAGAGAGTTTCCGAATATAGAAGGAGAGATTGAAACAGAACCATCAATCATCATATTTGATACTACAAAAATGTCTTATCAATTTATTAGACTATAATTTTTGAATGATATCTTAGTTGGTAATTTTTGCCGTAATATGTTAATTATTTGTAGATCTAGCTTTTAATTCTGGTTAATTTTTGGTAATTTTTGCCGTAATATGTTAATTATTTGTAGATCTAGCTTTTAATTCTGGTTAATTTTACCCTTTCAAGAACTTTCCAATATTCTACTTCAGCTCCTTGCACAATTTTTTCTCGTATTTCTTCTTCTGCTGAAGTAGTTTCAAACATTTCAAAAGTTTCCAGATCCATTACCTGAAACGTTTGCCCAGAGATAGAGATAATTTGACCATTTCGCTTGTCTATTAGTGGAACATCCACACTTGCAGAAACAGGCGAAACTAGACTGTGCTTTGACCCGTCGAATACAGAGATTGCAGAAACTCTTGCTTTTGCAGAACCGTGTTTTCCGGGCTTACTGTGATCGTATGATACAATCCGGCATGGTTCGCTGTCAATAATTATATAGGAACCTACTTTTAGGCTCCCCAAATCCATCGGTTTGCTCAATAGTGGTCGAAAAAGTAGAAAATTGCTTCATATTTAACGGTTCTGATCTGACTGTTCTATCTTAGTTTCTCTAAAATAGAGAAGCTTACAAGATTAATTAGAGGAATCCCTTTTCTTGCAACATCCTTTCTTGTTTTTTCGCAATAATTCTGATCACTTTGATGACTCTTTTTACCGTCAACTTCTAATATTATGATATTATCCGCATGCGGAAAAATAAATGGTAATTTCTTGTTATTCATGAATTTTAAATTTCCCAAGTTTGCACTTACGACCATGTCTCTTCTCGCTAAAATCCCTGCGATATCTCTCAATTCGTGATTATCTTGATCGTATCTTGTATAGTACATTGAGACATAACTGACCTTTTCATGATATTTTTCGAATAATTCTGTTTCATTATTGACGAGAAAAAGAGAACTATTCGGGCGTTGATATTTTGAAATTCCTTCAACAATATTGTCAAGGCCAGCATATTTGACAAGAATATAATGATTTGAGTTATTTGGAAAATACGGCTTGCTTTCAAATGCAAACGTTGCCGTAGCAAAGTACAAATCTTTAACAACGTCAGAATTCTTCCAATACTCTATCAAATTTTGAGCATTGTTATCTCTTGGATAGCATATGTATCCGCAAGATGCAATTGAAATATCATTCAATTCTAGAACCGTAATTGAAGAGGATTATTTATACCATTTTTATTTTGACTAAAAAGCTCAGCCTTTTAAGAAAAAATTAGAAATTCTAAGCGTTTTTGTTATTTTTATTTCGTGCTTTGAGCAGTATGCCATAGTGCAGAGTCCGTGTTTTTGATTCTCTTCTTATAGAACGGAATCATGATATAACAAATACAAGTAGAAAGTGCTCCTATTGGGTTTCTACTTGCCATGCGAAAAAATTCCATCAAGGCAGTTTTCAGTGTAAGCTGATTTTTCATGTGGCATCCAAGCTTTTTTAGTTGATTATGGCCATTCACTGCCCTTACAACTTGTGATACAAAATCAACAAATGTTTTTGATGGCTTGAATAGAACAATTGCACTAGGATTGAATACCACACCATATCCCATTTCCAATACTTTGTTTTGTATAAAGAGATCTATGGCAATCAGGCCTTCAGGAATTGATATTTTTTTAGCAATGTCAGATCGTATTGATAGACCTCTGCCCATTACTGTGTACTCAGAAAGTTGCCTTTTCCTCACTGATTCTAACCATTCGCTCACAAATATCGTACCCTTAGCAGGAATCCCTGCGTCTGCAATTGGCTTTGGATTTGATGCACAAACAACCACATTACTTTTGATTTTGCCAACCAATTCTGTCGTGCAATTTAGGTCGGGTATAACATCGGCGTCATATAGAACAATTACTTCGCCGGTAGCATGTTGTATTATGTTGTTCCAGGCATTTCCTGCTCCTTTTCTCTTGTCGTCATGAAGTAGAATAATTTTTTTTGAATGATCTTGCATGAATTGTTTAACGATGTTTGGGGTATCATCCGTTGAATCATCAGAGATAATAATTTCGACAAGATCAATCGAATTCAAATTAGAAAGAATCACTTTTTCCAAGAGCCTCTTAATATTAGATTCTTCGTTGTACGATGGAATCCCAACCGATACAGTGGTCAAACTCTTCTAATTAACAAAGTAGTGTATTTTACTCTTCATAAATTTTCATTTTTAATGCGTCACAATATCGGTTTAGTACTTGATTAAAATATGAATAAGTTCATAAAAAAATCACAAGTTAAGAATTGACATCCAGTAGTATCGGGCATAACTCTCCTCTGAAAGCGAGTAATTTGATCACTCCCATTATTATCGGAAAATACACGAGTACCCGTAAGAGCGACCTTCATGTTATGTCCGACAGAAAACTAACAGATAGACTCGAAAAGATACTATCTTTACAAATGAATAAGGTAATCATTTTTGGGACCCCAAAGGTGCACAATTCATTAGGATCCGAAGCTTGGAATAATAAAGGAATTGTCCAAAACACAATAAAAAATATAAAAAGTAACTTTGACAAAAAGCTGCAGGTTATTGCTGACGTCTGTGTATGTCAGTACAATTTATCGGGGCATTGTGGAATAATAAATTATCAAAATAATCAAGTTGACAATGACAAGACTTTGAAATTCATGTCAAAAATCTCCCTTAGCTATGCAGAGTCTGGCGCAGACACCGTTGCACCATCTTCTATGATGGATGGATTAGTACTGTCTATTAGGAACAATCTCAATAATAATGGATACAGAGACACTAAAATAATGTCATTTTCAAAACAGCATTCCTGCCTATATTCCCCCTTTCGTTTGACAGCGTTTAAGAAATTTTCAAAGATAGACAAGTCTACTTATCAAATAGGATATTCAAATTCAAGAGAGATGATGAGAAAAATAGAACTGGATTTCCGTGAGGGCGCTGATATTATAACTATAAAACCATCAATGTCTAATCTTGACCTAATAAGCAGAATTGTTGATCGAGTCAATTGTAGAATAGCTGTTCAGCATGTCTCTGGCGAATTTGCCATGCTAAAAGCTGCTACACGACATAAACTCATCGAAGAACATGAGTGGTTAATAGGATATTTTTCATCTATGATAAGAGCAGGGGCTAACCAAATAATATCATATGGTGCTGAAGAGATAGCCGCCTTGATTTAGAACGTTTTTGTTAGGACTATCACATAGGAGACTCTAAATAATTTTTGATTCAAACTAGTTGTTTCTTTAACTGTACAGCATTAATAACGCCAACCTGGCCAGGCCTTGATATTACTCTTGCTAGACCTAATTCTGTTTCGATTAAGGTGCCTTTAGTAATTACCCCTCTTCTTTCGTAATCCTTGTTGGCAGTGTTTTTGATAACTTTAAGTATTTTTGACTTTGTAGTCTTATTCTCTTCCATATTTGAAACATTTGCGAATTCAACAGTTTTCAGTGCAGTCTTACAGTTATCTCCACGTACTCTTCTTGTCACTTGGACATCATTACCAATCAATGCTTCATTTGGATATCTGTCTATCTCGAATTTGCGTCTGCTTCTCATAGGGATTATTCTGCCACCGGTGTGCTTTCTGCCGTATAGATTCTCTATGGATTTCTTCATGATTGCATGATAATTGGAATTGAACCATATTATGAGGTTTTCGATTGGCTTGTCAATGGATAAAAGTGGCTACTTTAGAATCATTTTGTTTTTGAGTGTGTTGAGATCATTTATCCCAAAATATTCCTGAAATTTTCTGCTTGTTCGATATATTTTCATTCTCCCCAATCGCTCTGATTCAATAAAAGCATGAGCTCTTAACTCTTTTAGATGTGTATAGACTTGGCTTCCTCGAATTTGGACGAGTCTTTTTGATGTAATTGGTTGTTCATAAGCTATAAATGATAATGTTTTCAGTGCACCGACTGGAATTAGAGGTTGCTGAGCAAACCGTCTAATTAGGGGCATATAAACAGGTTTTACTTGAAATACAAATTTGTCATCATCAAGTTGCGCGATTTCTAGTGCGGTCAGAACATTTTGAGTTTTTCTTATGAGTTCATGTAGTAATTTGATTACTTTTTCTTTAGAATTAATTCCAGCTGCCCTCATTAAATCATTGATGGATAGCGGTCTACCGGCAGCATAGAGAGCTGCTTCAATTCTAGCTGTAATTTCAGCGTCAGGAAGTGATTGAGGCACCTGTGTTTACCTAAGTTACCAAGCTTTGTTATTCAATGTTTTCGTTCAATGAAATCAATATTTCATCGTCTTTTTGCTCAACATGGATTTTTCCCTTCATGGTAAGGTATAACATTGCGATAAAACATCTTACTATTTCAATAGAATTCATCTTAATGGTAAGATTCTTGAATTCAACACACTTGTCAGCCGTTACGATATCAAAAATCATGTCCTCATAAGTCTGAAGAATCTTTTCGAACTTTACCAGGTACTCATCGAAGTTGAACGTCTCAACAGATTCAAGATTGAGCTGATTTCGCCTGGGCTTTGGATTTGCTAGTCCATTTATCATGTTTTCAAGTACGTGCAGCAATTCTTCAAGTGTAACAGGGTAAGTAGGCTCTATCCTAAAAGGGATTTCAAGTGGTTTCAGGTTTGGAATAGGTTGAATATCAATAACTTCAACACCTTTCTTGATTTTGGAAATCTTCTCTAATCTCAAGATACTCTCTACCTTCAAACGATAGATTAGTGAAGAAGACAAAGCCGCAATACCGCACATTCGAAGATCTTTTTTTCCACTACTATTGAGTAGTTTCAACAACATTTCTAATAATAATGAAACATCGATATCCCAAACATCTTTCTTTGATAAAACAGCAGGATTGAATAGTAAATCTAGGGGTGGTTGAGCTATACTTTTCTTTGTCGTTATGTCAGCTTCCGACATCTATGGTTACATTAGTAGTAGATGATATTAATTGGTATTGTCTAATATTATTTAGATTTGCTATAAAATTGTGTTAGGGTAAATGGAAAAACATTCAAAAGTCACTGTTTTGTAAGATAGAAAAAGTGGAGAGTGTTTACATCAATGGCTTCGAAGAAAGAGATAAGGGACAAGGAAAATCAAGAAAGACTTGCAAATGCGATCAGTACTTTGGACAGTATTGCTAGGAACAACAATATTCAAAAAAATATACGAAATATTGTAAGGGAGATCTTGACAGGAATAAAGGATGAAAAAAGTGGATCCATTTCGGTCAGGGCAGCAAATACCATAAGTATGTTAGATAATGTGACTCAAAATCCGCAAATGCAATCTCACATACGCACGTTATTGTGGCAAGTCGTTTCAACTCTGGAGAGTATAAGAGAATAGATTAGAAAATACATCCTCAATTCAAGAAGAATCAATATTCTTGGCTTGTTTTAATTGAGGTGGAAGTTTTTCAAGTTTATGAGTTGGATTTGCGAGATAATGTCTAGATGCACCTTCCCCGCTTAGCACAATATTACAATTAATACATTTGTATCTTATAGCCAATTACAATTATAGTTATACCTACATATCTAAAAAGATACTGAACGACTATCTATTTTTGCTACATACAAGCCCATAAGAAGTCGTTACATTACAGCCGATATCGGTTTAGTTTATCCAAACTTGTGTCTCTAAAACAGCCAAGCCGCCGGCGTGAAATCTGTGTGGTATGTTATTATCTTAACTTTATAATTTCTCTACTATCAGGAACAACAGATCCTATTTTAAATCTTGAGAAAATATTACTTGCTACGTTTTCTGATTTTGATTTTTCACCATGATTGACCAAAACTCTTTTTGGCTTTATTCTTGCTGTGAAATTCATTATCTGGTTAAAATCACTATGACCGCTAAAGCCATCAATTTTCTGACTCGCACATCTAATGGGAATAACCTTAACCTTACCCTTTTCATCGAGCATGCTTATTTCCATCAAACCACCATCTATGACACGTCTTCCTAAAGTTCCATTTATCTGGTACGAAACAAACATGATATTATTTCTCTTGTCTGGAGCGATTTTCTTAAAGTATTCCACAGATGGGCCTCCCTCCAGCATTCCTGATGTTGCCATTATAACACTAGGATTATCATCATTGAATACATCTTCTCTTCTTTCGTGTCCGTTAATTACCGTAAAGTATTCTGATTGAAATGGGTTCACACCATTAGATACTGATTTTCTTACATCAAATCCAAGGTAATGTGCATATGCCATATGTATTGCACTTGCTTCGGATATCATTCCTTCTATAAAGACTGGTGCCTCCATAAGGCGGCCCGCTCTCATTTCCTTATCGAGGACCAACATTATTTCTTGGGCTCTTCCGACAGCAGGGACTGGAATTAGTACTTTTCCACCAGATGACAATGTCTTGTTAATAGTGTCAGTAAATGTCTTGTACACTACAGATTGATCTGGCATTATATCGACTGAGTTACCGTATGTGCTTTCAGTTATCAATGTCTCCACTCTAGGATAAACAGATACAGCACTATCCAACAATTGAGTTCTAGCATACTTGTAATCTCCAGAATAAAGAATGTTATGAGTTCCAAATACATTGATGTGTACTGTAGCGCTTCCCATTATGTGACCAGCGTTGTTGAACGTTATTGTGATATCAGGCGAAATATCTGTAGGTTTCCCATAAGGTAACGTTATGCAGTGCTTGATTACTTCATTTACATCTCTTGTTTCATACGGCAAAAATGTTCCGTTGCTCTTTGAAATCTTTACAGAATCGTACTGCAGCAGAGTCATTAAAGGTAGTGTGGGTTCAGTGCAATATACCGGCCCCTTGTAGCCAAACTTGAATAATGTTGGTAAAAATCCTTGATGGTCTATATGCGCGTGACTTATTATTACTGCATCTAATTCGTCTAGATCAAAATTAAACCAGTCTAATCGTGGATAAGCTGAAATCCCTAATGGCTCACCAGGATTTATCCCGCAATCAAGCATTATCTTGCTTTCGGATGTTACAACAATAAAACACGACCTTCCGACTTGTTTAACCCCACCCAGACAAAAAAGAGATATTTCCTCCTTATTCCTAATCTTAGATTTTAGCTCACTAATTTCTGATCTCTTGTCACTAGATTGATTAACGAAATTCAAATTAGAATCATTGCTTTCCAAAACTAGAGGTGGTCTGAAAACTCTTTTCCCAAGTGATTGTAAGAAAAGACTCCTTTCCTTTGCAGAACTTTTTTGAGTAGAATGTATCATATTCATACTACTTGACTGAATATGTGGCGACCGCAAAGTATGGGCTATCCATCCTGTTGCCTGTGCAATTTCGATTACCATATTTGCATCTACAGATTCGGGACGGTTTACTTCAAGGACGACTTCCCCTGTAGCGTCATCACAAAATACAGCAGATATTGTAACCTCATTTGGTAACATCTTAATGACTGTAGTTCTTGTCTCGTCTTCTGATAACCTAATCGAGGGATCGGTTCTTACCACAAATCTTTTTTTAACAGTTTTTGAAAGCGAGGAAAGATAATATGTTAATTCAGTTAATGAGAATTTAGGATTTAATGTATAAAGCGCAACATATGGTCCTTCAAATCTTATATTTGTAATTTGAGACTCCTTTGGAATTGATTTCAGTATGATATCCTTAAAGAAATCCTCATCAACTTTTTTTGCATGTTGAATTTGATTTGGATTTATGGGATCCGTTGGTTGCTTAACTTTCCTACTGTTCTCTAGTGTAGGTATACTCTTGTCTACAGAATTATCTCTTAAATTTCCTTTACTCACTTTAGCATTCTTCTAGATACTCGGTCTGATTTCTATTATCCTTACTTTAATAGTGATAATCAATTATTATCACGAAGCGGTATAGCAAGGCCATTAAAGTTCTTACCGGTTGTATCCACAGTGAAATTGAACTTCTCTCTTAATATATATTTTGGAATTACCAGCAATTAGAATGGTAAGTATGGAAGAAGTAGGGACGTGGCCACAATAAGAATCGTAATCGTGGAAACTGCCGATGAGATTTGGTTGAGACGATTCTTATTCATTTTGGATCTACTTTCTATGAGTGAACTGTATAATTGACCTCCGTCCAAAATTGATATGGGAAGGGAATTAAATAATCCTAGATTAAAATTGATGAAGAATAACCAATAGAACGTATTTGCAACTATGGGAAATGATTCACCAAATAGATTCGATTCATATTTTGGTGCCATAAAATCTGAAAAAGGCATTGATTTGTCTAGTGTCGGCATCTGAAGCAGACGAAGCGGTTGCTGTTTGTATATCTCTAATATAGCAGTAGGATCTACCGAAGTAGCCGTAACGCCAAGAATTGGTTTATCAGGGGCACTATTAGAAGGAATTGAAAAAGTATCCGACCTTTGAACTCCATTTTTATCCTGCCATACAATTGGAAGTTGATTGCCGATATTTGATCTTAATACTTGTGTTAGATCGACTTGGCTCTGTATTTCAGAGTTCCCGATTGAAATAATCCTGGATCCTTCTGTGAGACCAATTCTCTCTGCAAGTGACCCCTTTGCAACAGTAATAAGTTCTATGCCATTAGAGGTAACGTTAGAGGCTATCGGTGTTAAAGAGGATAGAGTAGCAAATAATACTGCGAATGAGATCCCAGCAAGGATCATATTGTTCAATGGACCTGCCGTAAGTACAGCACTTTTCTGCTTTAGGGTTGCCTTTGTTAGTTCATCCCTGTCAAGATTAACAAATGCACCAACCGGAACAAAAAGCACAAAAGCAATACCAGTTGATTCTACCTTTATTCCATGGACTCTAGCGACGATTCCATGCCCAGCCTCGTGTATGAAGACACTTATTATCAATGCAACCAGCGTGTAAGTAATAGGCAAGAATGGATTAATACCTGGGATTAGAAGATTTGCCCTAGGCCCTATTTCTCTAATACCCTCTCGGGCAGAAACGTTCGATATCAAGTTTACGATTGAAAGAATAATGAAAAACAACATAATGGCCGTTATGAATGGCATAAGGTAAGTATTTGCCCTAGCATAAGCTCTCGCAGCTCTAGTCTTTGCCACATAATCAAAGAATTTTAGCCCAAACGGAGTATGTAGCAATATTAAAGGAAATGGGCGAAATATATCAGCGTGAACACCTTGTTGTTTTTGTTTTTCCAGGTCTACAAGTACAATAATTTGCATATTTAAATTAACTCATCTGAATTGAACTACAAAAAGTATCAAAAGAAATTACATGAATTTGATTCATATGTTGAAATATCGTACTAAATTTTTCGTTTATCGTACATTATCATAAATCGTTACCAGTATCAATCTTTTTTCCACAAATCCACTGAAGATCTTGATGATTTTGGGAACTTGCTATTGTCGTGTAATTGTTCTTCTAGCATTTTTTTCCTTGCAACATGATCAGATTCCTTGATGTGGTTTTCCAATGTTAATCCTTCAATAGATTTCTCGCAAATATTGCAAAAATATTCTTCCATCTATTTTCAAAAACAAACTAGCCAAATTTAATTTATTACAATCTGGCATGGTGTAAATTCTTCTCTGTCTTATGCTTGGAAATTACAAATAATTTAATAACTTACTTTAATTGTATGAAATTAATAGGTATTTGACTTGGAAGAGTTTTTCCTTTTTCCTTTTTTTGTAATAATTGGTTTGATTGCTGGCATTCTGGGTTCCATGATTGGAGTTGGGGGTGGAATAATTATTTCTCCAGCTCTGACTTTTCTTGGCTTGACACCACCACAGGTAGCAAGTACAAGTCTCTTCGCAGTTTCTTCCACTAGCGTCTCTTCAACGATTGCTTATGCTAGATCAAAGAAGATTCAGTATACGCTTGGCATCAAGATGGCCCTATTAACAATTCCAGGCGCAATAATAGGTTCCTACCTTTCGACAAGTATTGATCCAGATTATTTCAAAGCATTACTTGCAATGATCCTGATTGGAACAGGAATTTATCTAATGTTTAGAAAATCAATAACCAATGGAAATCCCTTTTCATTTGAGTCCATTTGGGTAAAGATTCTCTTTTTTTCCGGTACCTTTGTTGCGGGAATCATATCGAGCTTGTTTGGAATTGGTGGAGGGGTCATATTTGTTCCCTTAATGATAATGATTGTTGGATTAACGATGCATTTGGCTGCACCTACATCACAATTCGTTCTGATGATTACTTCATTGGTAGGCTTGACCACTCATATAATACTAGGAAATCCGGAATATCTTCCAGCAGTCCTCTTATCAGTGGGCGCATTTGGTGGAGCTCAGATAGGCTCAAGATTATCTACTAAGTTGAGCGAACAAAAATTGAGACTAATACTCGGATTTACATTTGTTGGAATTGCACTCAGGTTAATCCTAGATTTTTATCAATCCATATAATCACAAAAAGTGAGATTACCCTTAACATAGCTCTAAAGATAACTTGAGATAAAGCCAGTTTCCCCGCCCCTAAAGTGTATGAGGGCAAACTAGAAGAAGGGGTTGAAATATGATAAAAAAACCACTTTATGATAAAAGTAATAAAGTGGACCTAGAAATATCTATCAGACTGCAGATTATTGTCCATTCAAACTACAGTGAAAAAAATACATGTTCATGGGAACATGATTCGTTATCTTGATTATGATAATTTCAGTTCAAAGAAAAAAGAGATTTTGGTACTCTTACACGGCATAGGTGCATCTGCCGAAAGATGGTCAAAGGTGATTCCTTTTTTTTCTGATCATTTCAGAGTAATTGTGCCAGATATAATCGGATTTGGATATAGTGATAAGCCAACCGTAGAGTATAACGTGCCATTCTTTGTAAAATTTCTTGAAGATTTCCTCAATAATTTGGGCATCAAAAAAACAAATATCGGAGGTTCGTCGTTTGGAGGATTAGTTGCAGCAGAATTTGCAATCAAGAATTCTAACAGGGTAGACAAACTAATCTTGGTTTCCCCTGCTGGGACAATGAGGTCATCAACACGAACGTTAGAGGAATATATTTTGGCATCATTGTATCCAACACATGATAATGTCTGGAGAGCATTCATCAATATGGCTTTCGATCCCCGTACTGTCACAGAACAAACAATTGAGGAGTTTATAGACAGGATGAAACTTCCAAATGCAAAGTATGCTTTCATGTCCACCATGTTAGGAATAAGAAACACTGCAAATCTGTCCTCTAGACTTGGCAAAATACTCTCACCAACAATTATTGTTTGGGGTGAACATGATGAAATGATTCCGGTCGAATATGCCGAAGATTATAGGAATATTCCTAATTCTAATTTGCAAATAATCCCGAAATGCGGTCATACACCTTTTACTGAAAAACCAGAAGCATTTTCAAAAATAGCTATTGATTTCTTAAGATTCAATAATATTAAATAAACGCCCATTCAAAATTACATGTATGTCCGATAAGCCGGAAGCAAATGAAGATATGGAGTCGTACAAGAAAGCAATAGATGGCGCAACTCAGGCACAGCAAGATTTCTTGAAGAAATTTTCAAATCTGCAAGTGGATGCAATGCAGAACTTCTTTTCAATGCTGCAGGGCCTGACCTTTTATCATGCAATGTTCAAGACTACTATCCAGAGTGGGGGGAGAATATCAATACCAGAAGCAGAAAGACAGGCTTTAAAAATTGAAGACGGAGATCTTGTTCAAGTCATAGTAATTCCAATTGAGAGAAAACACAAGAATAATTCTGTCAAGTGATCTAGAAGTAGGTTGTTAGTTCAGTTATAGATGAGTAAAGCAACATCAATAGGATTGACTACTTTTTAGTTCGAACGGGTCTTAAGCCACTGTCCAACTTTTGGTAATACGTTATTTTGCGAATAGCTACTGGCAATCAAACCTACGTGACCGGTGTGGAAACGAATTAATCGTTTATCCTCACTGGAGACTACCTCATTTAACGGAACGCTGCATTCTGGAGAAACAAGATGATCCTCTTCTGCAACAATATTTAGAAGCGGTACATTAATTTTCTTAAGGTCAATTTTATCTGTCCCTAATTTAAATTGGTTCTTAAATAACAGGTTATTCTTATAGACATCATTTATCCACTGTTTTATTGTTTCACCTGCTATGGGCGGAGTATCATACAACCATTTTTCTATACGTAAAAAATTCTGTACAAAGGATTCATTCTCTATATTTTCAACCAGATTAAAGTATTTGTTAACACCCTGTTTGAAGGGTTTTAAGATGGAGTAACATTCATAAAGTTTTTCTGGAGGTAAGATTCCAATGGTAGATACAAGTTTATCAATATCCATTTCCCGGGATATGTTAGCAATGACAGTTGAATCTTTGCTAGTGTCAATGACAGGCGCTATTGTGACCAAATTCTTAATTTTTTCCTCGTGCAATGCAGTATACATGGCAGACATTGACGATCCCATACAATAGCCATGAAGAGTTATTTTTTCTGCAGAATTATTATTCTGAACTATTTCAACACAATCATCAATATAAGAATTAACATAATCGTCGAATGAGACAAATTTGTCCATCCTAGTCGGTGATTTCCAATCAAGTAGATAAATATCAAAACCTTGTGTTAAAAGATGACGAATCCAGCTTTTGTTTGGCTGTAGATCTAATACGTATGATCTATTAATTAACGCATAAACAACTAGAATAGGAATTGGAGAAACCTTTTTTACTAAACTGCGGTAATGTAAAAGTCTGAATAATCTTGTTTCATACACGATATCATTTGGAGTATCCCCAACAGAGATATGATTACCTCTAGACAGTAACTCGATCGTTTTGGCTATCTTTGAGTAATCAATTTGATTCCGATTTTGAGTATTTTTATCCTGGATTGTCATTTATATCATAACAATAACTTATTTTCTTACTGGTTTTTCATAACCGTTTTTAATATTTCTTAAAGTCTTTTTCATTTCTTGAAGATCTTTTAGAACTTGATCCAATTCTGACCTAGTCGGGATATTTAGTAAATTAAGGTTTTTTTCAACTATTTTATTAATGTAATTTATAAAATCGAGTTGTTTTGAGTATACTTTATTATATGCCACAGAAAATTCCTTTGATGAAAATAGAGCACTGTAGGCCTCTTCAAACGCATCAATTACCAGCAGCCTAAATCTCTCTGAATCAGGATTATTCATTTTAGAATCGGATCTGGATTTCAAAAGGACGTTTCCAATAGCTTGGAATTGGGTTCTTGACATTTGTAGCCAATAATTTGACATGTACTTCTGTAGATCCATCAGGATTTGATTTAGCTCTACGATATCTTGCACATATTCGTTGTAATCCTTTGTCAATGCGCCAAACATGCCTAGAGTAGGAAAATTTTGTAATTTCTTCCATTTTTCGAAAATATCATATTTCGTGAAATCGTTCAAAGTATTATTTTCATCATTCAATATCTTTTTACCTATTTAGTAATTTGATTATTTAGTATATTTACTTTAAATAAAAATCACACTAAATATTCTCTATTACTTTCCAATTTTAACGAAACGCTGACTAATCCGCATGTTGTGAGACTTTGTGATCTCATTTAGTTCATCATATAGTAAAAATATAGTCATCGTTTACGATGAACTGATGAGTTGGTTAAACTGAGCTGAGCTTTAATGTACGTTAAGGCATTTATAAAAATGTATTAATAAAATAAATGAAGTTTTTATATCTTAATTGCATTCTTGGCCGACTTGATTTAATTAGTCGATTTTTATCGATTTACTTTTTGCCTTATCCATTGACTTCTTGTTAAAGGATATCTCAAGCAGTCCATTAGTAAATGTGGATTTTACACTCTCAATATCTACTTCAGCGGGTAAGTCGATAGCTTCATGATATCTTCTCTTTGGGTCATCTGTTTTTATGTCGACTTGATTCTCATTCGCATCTATCTTAATTTGCTCCTTAGAGACACCCGGAAGTTCTACTGTAACTATTACTTCTTTGTCTGTAGTAGATACCTCGGATAATGGCTGTCGTTCTGTTAAAATATTTGGTCTTGATCCTGCGCTCATTCTAGGCTTGAAATTTCCAAACTCGCGTACGTTAGGCTTTCCATCAGGACCTATAGTCGTCGTAGAACCATATACTAACGGGCCAATTTCCCTCACTTTTGCACCGTCTTGCGTCTCATATTCTCTTATCAAGTCTTTAGGTACCTTATTTTCAATATCTCTAAGGTTCTCTTCAAACTCCTTTTCCATCTCTCTTCTCATCTCGTCAAATCCTTCAAATAGATTATTCCGCCGACCAAAAGGCCTATTTCCGAAAAATCGGTTAAACCAGTCAAAAGGCTCGATACTCATGTTAATATTTGGACAAAATTATATTTAAAAATTAAATGGTTACTCATAAAACAACTGGACGGATTACAAAGATCGGCGCAAACCAAAGAGTGAAAAAAAGTTTTATGACGTCTCTACGAAATAGTATAAGGACAAAAGGTCCTGATGGAAGGACAACTTACGTTCGCATGGTTGTATCCATTTCATACCTCCCATCAGATTGAATTATTTTATAATATGTTGTCGATATTGCTCCCAACGTAAGATTAGATTCTTACGCCAACCGATGGGATTATTTTCGTCCAATATCGCGTACGGCTCTTGTCCCATCGGGAAAACTACCTTCCCCTCCCCACGATAACCCTTTTATTTTAAATCATCATTAGCAGAATTAATCCTATGACTGTAGATCAAATATTACAGCAAGAGATTAAGGATTCAGAACTTTGGCTTTCTCGAGAAAAAGATGAATCTACGTACAAACGAGATCTCAAAAAAAGGATTGAATTAATTCATTGGGTTCTTCAAAATATGAAAAATCATAATGTTGAAATTTGCAGTCTTATTGAATACAGGATGAATGAAACCATACAGGAAATAAAGAAACTAGATTCGATATTTGAATCTGATATTTTAGATAGTGAATTACGAATTTTGGATTGGATCTTCTATCAAGTCTCTATAGGTCAACAACGTACCTTACAGAAAAAATTTAGTTAGTTAATACAGATTCGAGTAATCCTACATTAGTTATTTCTTAAATACTATAGTCTTCAACTCTGAGGTCATAAGCCTTACGGCCAACAGAAATCCCTCGTTGTAAGATTCATCGGTTTTTAATTTTTTTAATTCATTAGCAGTTATCTTGGCAAGATGCTTTCTTAGTATGCGATCCGAACTGACAGACTTTATTATTTTCAGAGGAATGAATTATCATCATTTCCTAATGGGAGAACCGAATTACCAAAATTCCAAAGGATTATCAGGATCAATTAGATAGGTTAAATCCTGAGCAAGTTAAGATTATGATAAATGATGAATATAGAGGAAGAGGATGATAGGTCGTGAAAATAATAACAATACTATTGATAGGATTTATTCTGTTCAATGTTTTAATGATAGTTAAAAGTACTTATGGTCAAAATACTAATTTAACCCAAGAACAACGGGAATATATCGAATTACATAAAAACGAAATAATAAACAAGATATTCGACAAGATTAATGAACAGAATACTACAATGTCATTCAAAATACCAGATCATATTAATAATCAGACTAAATGGGTAAAATAAAATCAATACAACATTTTATCGTTTAGGCATCAATAGCACAGTTAATACCATTTTACCTTCATATACAACAAAAGGAGTTTATCACAAACAAATTACTAATAGCGATGATCGTAATAGCGATGGCGAAGATTGGCGTTCTACTCTTATGGATCTAATATCATATACAAATCTTGATTATCTATAATTTCATTCATTCCAGACTCAATAATAGAGCAATGAATAATAAGATCTCGTAGGTATTGACTACTCGTACGTTTCACAGATTAAACAGTAAGTGCCAACTTCATCAAACTCATGTAATTCACCTGTATGATTACACATTATACATTTATCTGATTTTTTAGTCACTAGATTCTTCATTCCTGTTAAGGATATAACAATTGGATAACAGTCTTCTAGTAATTAACTCTCGAAATGTTTTCACATAATATTATATCCTTTCAAACTTTTTTATTTGATTACTTACGAACAACATGACGTTCTTGACCGTTCTTTACTTCTGTATATGAAATCACATTAGCGCCACTGGCCATGTGTTCGAAGAATCGCATATTGAGTAAAGTCAAGGCAGATGTATTCAAAAAGAAGATAAAAAAGAAATGGACTTTATATTTCTTTTTTCGAATGATAAGTTCGGGTTTCTTAGTCTTACTTGCTGCTATTGCCGCTTATGCCTTCTTTTATTTCTCCAGTTAGATTCGCAAAAACGCCTGCAGCCCCAGCCCCTATTTTTTGAGCGGCCTCTCCAGTCTTATTTAATATCTCGCCCCCAACTTCACTGGCATTCTTTCCCAACTCGGAAGCCGTTTGGTTCGCCGAAGCACTCATGTTTGCTGCTGCTTTTGAGTCCTTCAACTGTCCTCTAGTTTCACCGTTAGGGAAGTCTGTCGTATGTACATTTACATACGTCGTACCGTTCTTCATTGCGGTAACTAAATCCGTTACATCTTTTCCTTTCATAGGTCCTTCCAAGTTAGATGCTGTAACGTTCGCTTCGCCTACAGTTCCATTTACTTGTTCAGTCGGCCCTCCCATAAACAGAGTAAGGACGACGGGGCCGTTCTTTCCGGCCTCTGCAAGATGAATATGAGCCGCATTAACCTTGTCCATATCTGTAACATTTACCTCGTATCTTATCTCATCGTTTGTTATTTTTACCCAGGCGAATCCGGTTGAGGGAGACCCATTGGGTGGAACTTCTTCTTTTCCAGTCAATTCAGCGATGAATTTCTGTTCGGATTTTTGAGCAGCAACTTTCAACGTTAATGGTGTTGTACCGATAGTACCGATAGTAAGTATAGATAGAATGGCAATCGCCACAATTCCGATGGCTATTGATTTTGTTTTTATCATTACCAAGTAGTATCACCAATATATTTAATAACAGTTCGCTAACTCCAAGCAGAAAGGATACACAATTTTTTAAATGGACTTGCTTTTGGGAAAGTTGAACATTAATCGTTACAAATTTTCTGAGCAGTAGATCTTATGGCATGGCCTGACTGGCACGACATATGCCTAAATTGCGGTCACAAAAAATAAGATCACGGTCCTGATTCTCGTTGCCAAAAACATTTTTGTGGTTGCCCCGGATTTAGGACAACATTTCTAACACAATAAATTGGGTAGACTAAGTCGGCACGACTGCTAAAACAGGATTAGCAAAATCAAAGTCGTGTAATCCATTTCTTATTAGTGTTGTATCTGTACATGGAGAATTACTATCCATAAAACTTGACCACATAACATCACATGTTCTACACTTAAACTCGCCTGGAGCGACATCTGGTTTTATTGCTCTTTTCATACTATTATTAAGGCATTCGAGGTATATCAATCTTTGAGTATATTACAGCATCACAAGGGGAACATTCTCACATTCGGACTCCTTCTGAATACCAATTCCCATGGGGCTCCTCTTGAAAAACTATTATCACTTCCTTCTTATCGATTTTCAGGATCCGACAGGTACTTTCAGTAATTGCTTCGGCCAACCTATCCTTTTCTCTTTGGTTCCTTCCGCTGAATAGCGACACAGTGATAATGGGCATGATTTATTAGCGAATAAGAAACTTATAGACCCTTTGTTCCTAGGACGTTTAACATTTTTATAATCTAATATTGCTATCAAGAAAGCCAACCGGTTTGGTGATTGGCGGGAGAACGATATGCACCCTCTTATCCTCAGCCTCCCGTCAGTCTAAACTCTTTTATTTATTTGTTGGGCATAGTAATACCGGAAAAAAACTTGAGAAGACAGTTAATTATTTATTCTTTATTGTCCACTAGATATTTTACACTTCAATACGACACCTAGTTTATTCATTCGGTAGGCCTCTGTATCACCTCTGTTGAGGCCCATGAGGGTTCAAGTTTCTATAGACAGGAAATGCCGTTAGTTAAACCGTATTATTCTTTGTTGAACAAACTCTTTTAGCACTTCATCCGGCCGGCACAAGATTGTATATTCACTATGACCAATGGATGAACCTGCCAAATAGTCTGATCGAAATGGTAACACAAATCGAAAAACCGAAAAAATTAAAGATTATGATTATTGAAGATGAAGAAGACATTCTAATCCTTTACAGGGATTTTCTTAATGTTCTGGGTCATGAAATAGTTTGTAACTCCCTAGATGCAAATAACATTATGTCAGATTTTGAAAAATATTCACCTGATATTTGTCTGATTGATTATAAAATTCCAGGTCACAAGAGCGGAAAGGACGCTGCCATTGAAATTTTAACAAAGTATCCTTTGACTCCAATAATTTTTATCACGGCGTACGACCAATTTGAAAAGGAAATAGCCGATAATACTTTCTTTAAGGACAAAAATACACGCGTGCTCATAAAACCAGTTAGATTGACAGAAATAGAAAAAGTCATCATAGATCTTATTGCCAAAAAACGCTAAAGAATATAGAGAAAATCATGAATTTGCGCTGGCTTTCATTTTTCCCAATTTAGTTTAAAAAAGACAAAATCTTAATAAATCTCAATATGCGACTAATTGTCCTTGGTTGCGGAGGTGCTTGGAATATAGAACCGTCTAAGCGAATAGTTGGTGTAGTGGACGATGAGATAGACATTACGACACTGTTTCATGACGTTCTCTGTGAAAATCTACTCGATGCTTCGGTATATGCTTTTAACGATCCGGTGGCTGCACTGAAACACTTTACAGAAAACGAATCAAACTATGCTTTAATTATATCCGATTTGAGGATGCCAGGCCTCAATGGCTTAGAGTTGTTAAAGAAAGTGAAAGGATCCAAGCCCGAAGTAAGGACCATATTAATGAGTGCGTACAATTTTGATGAAGATCCAATATACCAGAAATATATGAAGGAAGGCATTATAGATTCAACTATTGAAAAACCTGTTACCATTTATAGGTTATGTCAACGGGTAAAAGATGAATTGAATGCTTATGAGCCAAAAATAGAAAATAAAAAGTAGGGAGACGCTTCATGTATTACTCCCTCCCTGAATCGTACACGACATATTAAATTCTCACTATTCCAGTAAGACGTAATGAGTTTAGAACAAATATTATTTGACGAAATTCAAGAATCCAAAAGATGGATCGACAAAGCCGACGGTGTTTACAAGCGAGATCTAGCAAAGAGAATTGAATTGATAAACTGGGTTCTAGAAAATATAAAAAATCCAGACAATAATATTTGTAAAATAATAGAATCTAAAATGGATGAAATCTTAATTAAAATAAAAAAAACCTACAGTATTTTTGAACTAGATCCATTAGATAGTGAATTAAGAATTCTGAATTGGATATTCTTTCAGGTTTGTAGCAACAAAACTAAAAACATATAGTAAGTTTCAGAACGTCAAATTTTGCGGTATACAAATTTAAAGTATATTGTGCTTTAACTTTATATGATAAGCGAGACAATATGTGATTATTGTAAACAAAAGGCCAATGCACTGTATGGCATACTTAACATGATGGTTTGTCCCGATTGCCACGCTAAACTTTTAAGTTCATTTAAATTTGCAATGAGCGCCTAATTTGCCAAAACAAGAGGAAATAAGAATTGTTTGCTTAATACAATAAAGAGACTGAGTTAATTATTTATTTCTCCTTTACTCATTACATATTCCTTCTTTTAAGGTCTGTGGGAAGGAAGGATGTTTTTTTGTCCATTACATCCTCTCTTCCATAGACTTTTTATTGTGGTTTTAAGAATATATCTACGAAACTATCACACTTGGTGGGAGAAATGCCTATTTGTTTAGGCTTCCAAACAACTCCCATCAGGTTTTCAGTAACAATCTTTCAAAATCCTGATATCTTCCAAATTCGTAGTATAGCCAAATACGGACTTGGCAAAAAGAGATCGGTATTGGTACAGTCTAGTACTGTAAATGATGACAGCGCGCACCATCTCCAACACTTCTCTTTTACCTTCGTCCGAAGGTCGATGAAAAAGAACAATGCGAAGAAAAACTATAGAGGTTGACTCTGATATGATTGATCGAAGTCAGGACGAGTTATCCGAACTTATAATCCGGCTAGAGAAGAATCCCAAGATATCCAAGAAGGACCGAAATACTATTAAGAAAATTCAAGAAATCCGAGATACAATACAGGATTCGGTTCTATATGCAAAATTGAAGAAAAGTGTAGAGTAACCATAATTCTCCCCTAATTAAATCTGGGTTTTTGTTTTAAAGAAAATTTTTTATTTCAGATTCGATTTTTCAGATTCACTTTTTGTTGTGTGATGGGAGGAAAAGTTAGCCTTAACGGGCTTTCTCTCGATCCTCCCGTCATTTTATAGAAAATTTTTTATGACACCAACCAATAATAATTATACGTCTCACCCGACACTGATGGGAGGACCAACTTGCGCTTAGAATGGTTGTATCCATTTCATACCTCCATCAGCATTTATGTACAGATAGGAGGGTTTTTTCTATTAGTGGAATACTGTAAGCGAGTTTCGTTTGCATTGTTCCCTTAACTTTTTTATATTTTATTGTCTATAATGAATTTAGGAGAATTGCCTTCCAACTCGCTGTTGGCGGTTACAAAACTCCCAACAGCAAAAAAATGAAGTGAAATAACTCCATTTTTTTACTGTTGTAATTTATTACCTGTCAATCTAATCATTAAATTATTTGAAGTGTATTGATTACATCTCCGACAAATGTGTCTTGGCCGGTGGCAGAGACGGCGCTCATTCCCAACGGGTTAATAAAACTAGGTTTTTAACTTTTTTATAATTTGTTGTTTATAATTAAGTAACGTCTGATATCTTACCTCGCTGGTGGGCGACCTATCAACCGTTGTACTCGGCCCACCGGTGTAATATTTATAAATAATTTTGATCATATATTTTTAGGATTTAGAACAACCTTTTTGCAATATGGTTCAGACCTCTAATATTTTTATAAATTTGCTGTCATTATAATATCAACGTAAGATTCAATTCTTACGCCAACCGATGGGATTATTTTCGTCCGTTATCTCGTACGGCTCTAGTTCCATCGGGTAACAATATTATGACAATAGACCGCATTTTGTTTTATTTGTTAATTGTTTCATTACGAGTTGTCCTACATTAAACTTTTTTTCATTAATTTCCGTCATTTTATTTATTAAGTTACTGCTAAAGGTATCAAATGGAACGTATTTGCGTGCATGTAGATGTTTAAGTTTGATATCTCCTCTGTATCTGTACCATTGCGCGCTGGTTACATCACGGATTTGTTGAACTAATGACGTATTGACTTGGGGATCTATCTCTAAATTATCTCCTAGTTTGGATCCATTTATGCTAAGAACTACAGAATCCCTATAATTCGGATCTAATTTGTTACTTTTCTGGTCAATATGCAAATAGGCCATATCTTGTAATGATTTATTTAATCCGTACATTATAGCCTCATCCAAACTGGTCGTTAAGTAAACATATCCTGAACTGAAACCCAAAGTCTCCTCTGCTTCAAAGGATTTAGACATGTTACAACGCAATAATCCTTCTCTCTTAATGAAATTCCATCGTAGCACAGTTGTTCCGTGATAGAGAATCTTTGGTACTCTCATTTCTTTCGCTTAACAACGTGACGTTCTTGACTTATTCATTTTGCATAATCCTTCCGTTCTTGTTTTTGTTGTACTTCCGCTTGTTCTTGTTGTTTTGGTTTACCCCATACTTTTTCCCTGAGTTTGTCGAGATCTTGCCTTGTATCTACAGAAATCCTGTATAGTTCAAAGAGAATGGTAAATCGTGTTTTTAATTTTTCCTTTTCTGCTATTTTATTGACTTGTTCCATAACTGCATTCCAATGCTGCACTATATTCTGATTTAGTTTCTCTATCACTCCTATTACTTTAAAGTCAATATCTGTTATCATACGTTCAATCGTCATCTTACTATTGATGTCATTAGTATCACATAGATACAGGCCTAGCCTATCTCGCTGTGTTTCCAATCTTAATATCTGCTTTTCTAGAATATCATCATAACTTTCGTCTGAGTTGTAGTTTTTTATGGCCTTATTGTACAGAATCTTTAGATCGTTGTTTATAGTGTTTCTATCAACTTTCATCATTTCGGCTATTTTTATTGCTGGTATCCCATATTCAAAATGGAGTTTATAGACTTCATCTCTTCTTGTTGGCTCTATGAACGAGCCGGTGTATGTCGATTCTCTGAGCACGAGTAAAAGGTGAGTTTTTGTGCCTAGGTCTGACTAGGTCGCAGTTTAATTTTGTCGCCATTACACGATTGTTATCAGATGAATCCAATAGAATCACCAATTTCCTTCTACAAAGTTCATACATTTTCTACACAACCAAGTTGATTCTTGCCTAAAGAAGAAAACTTCAGTGATTCTATTGCACACGGAGCAATCTATCGGCCTGTTTTTAAATTCCATTTTGATACTCCTTATGTGCATTCCTTAAGTGTACTTTTAGGAAAAATGGATGTTCTACGTACTGGCAATATGGACACTTTTTCTTTGACTGATTTACTGATTCATCTGATTCATCCCTATGGGGGAGGCTATTTGTATCAGAATCTCTAATTTCGTTTAATTGTTCTTGTTCAATAGGATGAGTCAGGTGCGTCAGTGAATCAGGTTTATGATCTACAGGCACTATCCTCATACGTCCTTGATTTTGGTATATTTTGCCTATCCTGTTTAAGCGGACTATATCAAAAATAAGATCATTCCCTTTCTCTGTATGTTCTTTTTCAGCATTAAACTTGTCACAAACCATTTGGACAACTGTGTTTCGATATAATTTGCCATATTCTGAACTGTAAAATTTATTTGAATTCTTTTCATCCAACTGGCCTTCTAACGAATCTGTGATTAATCGCCATAAGTCAGTCGATGAGATTCTTTCCCCATGTTGCGAAACAATACTGACTACTATAGGAAAAATTACGGCTTCCAGTGTTTGCCCCTTTCTCTTGTTTTTAATGTCTAAGAAATGCTGTAAGGTTGATTCTAATTCTCTAAGTGTTCCTTCAGACGCTCCTAAAGTATAGAACAATTGTAATACTGGTTTACACAATTCTTCATCTCTTCCGTCCAGACCAATACTAATTTCTTTATAGGGATCTTTGATATGTATCAGTCTGTACATAAGTAACAATTAGTTTTGACGTCAAATTGTTTTACTAACAAATAAGAGTCACCACTTATTTTTTCTCCACGTCTTACTCTAAAGTCCAGGTAAGAATCTATTTCTTTAGCACATTCAGGAGTACAAAATGTGAAATATTCTTCTGTATCACCTCTGTAAACTGTTATTTTGTACAAATTGTCTATCTTTTCAAGATCATTTATTCGAAGGGAATGTAAAGCACCTATTCGTATACCGGTAGACGCTAATATCAAAAATGCCGTTCTGATTCTCTGGTCTCAGAATTTCAAAATATTTCGAATTTCTTTATCTATATAACCTCTATCCCTTCCATTGGTTTCATTTCCTGTCTTGTTAGAATTGATGAATTTCTTGATTTTTCTCCAGTTTAATACAACGTCATTTATTTCGCAAGCGTGTTTTAAAGTGGCACTTATAAGGTTCTTATATTGATTAGAAATCTTAAGTTCAACAAAGTACTTGATGATAAGGTTGGTCATTTCTTCTTGTGATAGCCTTAGAAATTGGTCCAAATCCTTTTCATAGTGACCGAGAAACTTTTCTATACAGTATGTGTATGACTTTCTAGTGGACTCAGATTTTAACGAGTTTATAAAATTAAAATATGCTTTGCTTTGTTCGTCCAATAGTTGCATATCCTTTATGATTGAACGGGTGTTTTGAGAACTAATCTTATTTTATTAAACTAGTTTTACGCATAGTTTAATGTACGTTAATAAAGTCTTTTGACTCTATATTGAATATGGGATTTACAGACATATTTAGGAAGTGGAGACCTAAAGGAAAGATGTATAGTCTTAGATGTAATCAATGTGGAAAAGGTTTTCTTTCAAGCTATGCGCTTGAAGCTCCTGTATGTGGTAGATGTATGCAAAAGATAAAGTCTTCAGATTCTACAATTGATTACGATAAAAAATGTATTACGTGTGGAAACCTGGGTGTCATACACGCAAAATCTCAATGCCATTCATGTTATTTCAGACTGAAGAATAATAAAACTGAATAAGAATAAAGATATGTGCCAGTAATTACAAAAAAATAGTGTTAATTTTTTACTATTTGGGGAGTTTCATGAAAATACCTAATTTTGCCAATTCCGAATAAATATTTGAACTATCTGGTAATATGTGAGTGGGAAACTAGCTTCATTTTTCTACCGAACCAAAGATGGGAGATGCCATTGTAGGATTTCATCTGTAGTAACTTCATACCGGTGATTTTTTCTATTTTTGTCAACCCTGACAAGTCAACGCAATAATTCTTCGCTTCAACAACAATAAACTCAAGGTTTTCTTCTCTCACAGTAACATGATTATATTTTAGCAAATCACTTGACACAACAGTATGTAGTATCCAATAAACACACTCGTCAATTTCTATTTGCATTGATTTATCTAATACTATACAACTTTGATTTCTTTTAAGAAATTAGATAATATCATTTAGAAAAATTAATACTAAAAATCACTTGAAAGAACTAACTAAAAGATTGTATAAAGAAATAATGAATTTCTAATATAGTATGAAATATTCATTGAGTTTGCAGACGGCTATCTTTTTTTTGATCTCTTTTTCATCTTATTCAGTTTCCATACTATTATTCCTGCTATTGCCCAAAGTATTGAAGAGAATAAGTAATGGTGGAAAAACCAAGTAATGCCACCTCCCACAGCAAAGCAGGCTCCCAAAATTCCAAGTATCTGTTTTTGTCTTATCATAACCTATTAACCTGTTTTCAAGTCTGTTGTTTCCATAATTATCAGGTTATCTTCTAATTAAAGAATTATCTGAAAAACATTTCATCTTTCATCTTCCTGTCTATTTCATCAAATCTCAAATATATTTATCACAAGTTAAGAGTATGTGAGATTTTCCGCTGTTTATGGATTGAGTATGACCTTGGCAATCTCTTTATTATTAGTAGGCATGCTTAGCTTATTGAGTGCACAGGCTGATGCCACCTTCCAAATTTGTATCAATAATAAATGCGAGATGATTTCAGATTACGATGGATATCAGAACAACAAAAAATGCATCAATGAAGATTGCAGTCCAGATTTACCAACCAACAGCTCAATAGATGAGGTAAACTAGATTTGACTCAATAGACAAAATAATTTAGCTAAAAATAGAGATTAACTTAGTCTGTTTCCTTGCAAGAGGCCGAAATTTCATGTTCTTTTGCATTCTCCTCACATTTTTCCTTATCTACGCTACAAATCTTAACACTAACACCACTCTTCCCCTCACCAGCCGCACAATACGGGGGGTCCTCGGCATGTACTATCATCATATTCACATTGATAGTAGATATTGTAATGAGTGCAAATATCGAAATTACTGATAAAACGCTACTCATAGCTTATGTAATTATACCACTGTATTTAAGCCAAACTCCATTCAAGAAGCTTATTCTCAAGTCGTTGACAGTATTCGCATCTCAAACTGACATTTTACCTGGAAATTTGAATATGTAGATGACGAGTGTTTTTTGGCGTCATAGCTGACCTAAATTCAGATGCCTCGTGTTGCACAATGGGTATATTCTAACCAGATTGAGAGTCCTACTTTTTGACCTCACAAAGATGAGAGAGAATATTTCCGTGTATCTGTAGTATTATTGAAGTATATCAGAATTCGTTTGTATGTTCCGCATGGGATCTGTAAATATCTCTTAATGGTATTGAGCTGTTAATTTAATCTACCATATGCCGGTGTAACTGATTTGGAGTAGAGTGGAAACAGAGGGGTTCCAATCATTAGTAAGATTCTTATATAAACATCGTTCCTATAACCTACTTTTAGCTATTGTCGATATGAGAACGTTGATGATTCTAATGTCAGGGAATAGCTCAACGAATTAGTATCCATTTACGATCATGTATTCCAGGTCATCTCAATCTCATCGTTTTCTTTTTTATTTGTTATCTCTTTAGATTATCATTATCCTATTGATCGAGATAATTAACTTGTAGAATCTACGATTGCCTTCTTAATGACGCAAAGAGTAGTTGGGAAAGAAGACCTTAAAGAGGATAGTTATATCCAGCCAACATCTTATTTTATGTTCAAGTAGCGGTTAATAATCGTCAGCCGTTTTAATCCCCTGGCAAAAAAGAATCCTGACATACTAGCCAAAACAATAGACATCAGAATTGCTACGTTGGTAAATTCAGTCGGAACATGCATAGGATCCAAATTTCCTGACATTGAATTTTCGTTACTATCATGCTCAGTCATAATCTCACTACTATTTACCGTTACTCCTAGGCGATAGTTTAAATCGTATGAATTTATCCGTTGAATGGTTATTCTTAAATTCCACTCACCGGATTGGCTCAGATAACCCCCAAATGTAGAGTACGAAGTAGCGTTGGTTCTTTCCAAGCTAGCAATAATTGGGCCTAAACTCAAATCACTTTTCTTAAATTCAATAAATATGTTAGAGGTTTCAGTCAAATTTTGGTTTTCTCCAATGATACTAACAGTAAAATTGTTAAAACCTACATGAAATGGATGTATTAGTAAATCTATAGGAACTCCTTGAACTTCTAGTGTCCGTGCAAATTCTCTTTGGGTATTATTTGATGAATGTTCAGAGTTGATGGCATGCATATTTTCATCTCCCCTTAGATCGGGTGTCGCAGTTACTGTTAAAAGTGATGCAGCGCACAATAATAGCATCATCAAAAGGGTTTCGATCTTGATTGTTAATTTGATTGATTCTAATTTTTTAGGACCAAATTTTGTTTCGGCGATCTTTTTATTTTCAGTTTTTTTGATACCAAGGAAATTTAGCATCCTATCTATCCAGAATTGATGATATACCCCCATGAAGGCGACTGGTGCGGCAATACTTAATTTTATAATAAGAGTCCTGCCATAATCTGAAATGAGTAGTTCATCAGCAGTACGAATATGTAACCATGCCAGGGATAGTCCGGTAATTCCTATAATTGCAATTGTAACAGTTGCTAATAAAGAAAATTTGGATAATATTAATAATGTCATGGATTTTGAATCTGAGGAAAATTGATGAGTTTTTTCGGAGATTATTGTATTAATGCTAGTTGCTCTTGGAAAGAAAACATATGAAACATACATCAGTCCTCCTATCCAAATAGAAACAGCAACTGAATGAATGAAATCAGTTGTGATCCCTAATAAAGACCATGATTGTAGCGAGCTGCTATGACTTACAAAGCTATTTGTACCAATAAAAATGCAAGTAAGAATTAATATCAAGAATAACAAAGCCACTCCGTTACTATGATCCTCGTCTCGCCTCTTTACCTCAACATTTCTTGATATAACCTTACCGTAGAAATAAGCAATACATATTATGGCTACACTACAGATCACCCTAACAATCCAAACAACACCATTATCTGTTTCAAATAAAAGTAATTCGAGATTATTAACGTAAGATGATTCAGAACCACTTACGACCACTGCTTGAAAAAGAGGTAACAAAGTAACACCTATTCCCATCATAATTGAAAATATTACAACTAACTTCGTAAATCTAGGAGTTAGTAGAAATTCAACTTTGTTTCGCAATTCTGTTTTACTGATATTATTACAAAGAAATATGTGCAGTACAACAAATCCCAGGATACTTACTTGCCCTATTATCACAGGAGCTTTCAGAACACCCAAAATTGGAGAAAATACAATATTGTCTTGTGAGAGGTTTTGGCTTGCATTTTCCAGATTTTCGAAATTTCCAACCCCTACGACATAGGTCCCTTTTGCAACATGACCATCATCTAAGGATAAGGTCAACCATGAAATTGAATAAACACCCTCTTCAACGATATTCTTATCTAAAGAAATTGACCCCTCTCTTCCATTTTGACCCGTTATTTTGAAATCATCATTGTCTATTCGTTGCCCTTTCGAATCTACGACATGAATATAACTCACCTTGGGATTTGGCCTCTCAGAAAATAGAATAGATATTTTGTCAGGAAACGTTTGTAATGTGTCAATTAATGAATTTGGTTCAAATGAATATCTGTCTGGTACTGCATGACCATACGCGACTCCTTGTAAACTAAGTGCTAATTCAAGGAAAATTGGTACTAATAACAAGAAAATGAAGTGTGATTTTTTTAGCATATGGATGGAGCTAAACTCTGCAAACATGTTGTTGAATATCCGAAATTTTCAATTTTCAAGTATACAAAAATACGAGGAATTCTTGCTTCCTTCTTACCTCAAGTAATTTAATTGGAGCTTGAATTTCCTGTTTGATTAATCATTTTAACAATTTCATTGTTTGATAGGTATGGTTCAGGAAATGAGGCATCTGTTCTTGCGGTAATGCATCCAAAGGCACCACGCTGAGCTTTTTGTGTTACTCCTTCAGAAATCTGTTTTGTGGAATTATCTTGATTACCTTCTCCCTCTGACGTGCTACATTGGAAATCAAGGGATAAACTGACGTTGTTGATGGTACCAAATAGTCTGTAATAATAAGTAGTTTCGATTGTAGGATAAAATACAGCCTCATAATGCCCAGGGTCGTTAAAAGCTGGCTCTATTTCTAGTATCTTTTTCTTATCTCCAGCTGAAATTTCGAATTTTAGAGTTTTCTCTAATCCGTCAATCATCTTGGTACCGTTGGCATTTCGGTCTAGAGGATTTGCAGAGTCTGCCATTCTGATGAAAGTCTCAGCGCCTGATTTATCATCGACATACACCGGCTCGTTCATAGAGCCAACTGTAATCCAATAATCTTGATTTCCGATGGTATACAATCTACTTTCATGACCTAATGTGTTCTGTACCCCCGTTAAGTAAAAGCTTCCAGACAGGAAACAAACAATGGTTGAGAGAATAAATAATTGTTTTCTAATTTTCATCCATTAAGAATAATGTTGACTTTATTTAACATCTGTGGTACATCAATCGAAGATCACGAAAATTTTGGGTTTGCAACTAAAAAATTAAGTAGCTTTCCAGTTCAGTACCTACACTTGAATCAATATTTGATGAGGAGTGAAAATTTCAAACTGAAATATTAACATGTCAAACTAATCGTGGTAATAGTATAACTCATAATGAATTAGATATCCTTTTTTGCTTTTCTACTAGAAGAGAAAGGCTCAACAGCAATACTACACGAGACATTGTGATAACTGTTACTCTGGATGAAAACTAGTTTGTAAATAACCCCTCCCCCCTATATTGGTGATCTAAGAGTTTTATAATCCGCCATACAATGAATCGTAGAGCAAAAGAAACTGGTGGGCAAAGGTTGTTTCTTATTATACAATCAACCCAATTCCTCCCACCAGTTTTCTTTTCCACATTGATACCTTCTGTCTATCCTCTTGGCAAAAATTCAAACCCAAGTGGGCATAACCTGGGAATGTCGATCGATGAATATTGAATTTACAAAAATTCATTTCTAGTGAATAATTATATTATTTACTTGTTTATGGAGAGAAGGCAATCCAACGTGGCAAAAGTTCTTTTAACTATATAGCTATTACTATAATATTGGTAAAAAGCTTAACAATAACGATTATTCTAGCAGTCATATTTGCGGGGCTAGGACATATCTATCTAGGATATAAGAAAAGGGGAGTAATAATTTTAGTGGCACGTGTCGCAATATGGCTTGCTGTAATTTGGTTTGTTCCATTTCCTATCGATTGGGTAGTTGGACCAATAATCGGCGGTGGATTTTGGATTTGGCAATTAATAGATATAGTCAGATTGTATAATAAAAGTAAATCTACAAATATGCATGGTCAAACACAAGTTGAACTTAGAAAAGATTAACTTATAAATTTGTTTTTCTCTTTTAGAATATCATTAGAATTTTAAAAAAGAATTAAGTAATTCTAAAATGTGATCAAATGATAGTTCTATTTCAAATTCATTACCCCAAAAAGGACTATAATCACAAACGGACGAATGATTGTCCAAGCATTATCTATATATTATACATCTAGATGTTTAATTGTCTGATTCTTGAGAAGAGATCAGAAAGTTAATTTTATTCGACCAAATATCTTTGTCCTGTCAATTTTAATTGGCTTTCTAATATTTCTCTGTATTCAAGAAGTAGAGATTCATATCAATTCACACGCACAATTGATATCCGAAAATGTAACAAATGATAAGATGGTAATTCTAAATTTCGATGATGGTCGCAGGACACAATTTACCCATGCAAAACCTATTCTTGACAAGTATGGATTCAAGGCCACTTTTATATTGTATGTAATTATATAGAAAAAAAACCCGGTTTTATGAACTGGCGTGAGGTAACACAATTGTATGAACAGGGACATAATATAGGATACCATAGCATGGATCACCTAGATTTAAGTAAACTATCCACAAATGATCTTAAAGTTTGAGATAGGAAGATCCAAGCAATGTCTGGAAGATCACGGGATTGACGTTAAGAGCTTTGTAGATCCATCCAATAAAGGCTCAAGCGATAGGAAGGTTATAAACATTGTAGCAAAATACTATGATCTGGCCAGGACTGCAGGAAGTCCCATAACGTATTTACATTGCGATGGGTGGAGGGACCATTCTGAACAAAAAGACTGTAGAACTTACACAAAAAAAGCAGATCTTTCATTTGCCAACCGATACTCAATTAGGGGATGGAGTCATGACCTGTCAAGATTATCAAATACTTATTCCGATGATGATTTATTAAATAGATTCATTCAAGTTGTGAATACCCAAACGGAGTACAACAAGGATGGAACAACAATAGCTATCCCGATAATCATCTACCATAGAGCAGGCGATGACGAAGCAGCTAATTATAACACGAATATAGAGCTTTTTTAGAACGAAATGAAATATTTACATGACAATAATTTTAGAGTAATAACCATGAGAAATCTCGGATATGAAGAAAATAGTGATTATTTATACATTAAATCACCGCAGGAATCTGGTCTAGCTGGTGGGATTGCTTCAGTTTTAAGCGACAATAAATTACATTAGGAATTCTAATGTGTTTGAGAACACGGCTAGGATATATGCCTAAATTATATAGACCCTAGAAATAATCAGCAAATTAACAAGATAGACAATGGATTTGATACTTAACTTAATACTATTCCTCAAAATATCAATTCATAACCACAATCACAATAATTCACTATCAACCCTCAAATGGGCAGCACTCTGAATGTTTTTAAGTGATGTTCTCCTAAAAGTCATTGTTTATTATGAGAAGAGGCGTTGAAGTTATGTCAAAGTCAACATCTGCCAAGAACGGGCACGAGCGGTTCGTTACGGATAGAGACAATTCAAGACACTTGGAATATTTCAATAATGGTCAGTGGCGTCATAGTGAAAAATGTAGAGAATTTACAAATAAGGACTGCAAAATAAAGAGAGCTAACAGTCGATAATGTTTATCATAAATATTTCCAGTCAAATATTACCGAGTTTTCAACACTAGTTCATAAGACGTATGAAAAAATCAAAATAAACAATAACACCAAACGTCACCCTAAATGAGTGATTACAGCTCAATGAAATTAGATGATGCGATCTTTCACAATTTACATTAAGTGAACTTTCAACGATAGTAACCTTTCAACTAAGGCATGGTGATAATTATAGAATTAATGGATCTGCGTTAGCTTACCATTATTTAGATAAATGCTATTAGGCAGAAATAAATTGGGAGAGTAAGAGTTTATACTCCTATCTCTCTGGCTAGTTTTACAAGTTTTTTACCGTCTTCTGTCAGGTTATTGAATACTTTGTTTTTAACGCTCTTTCGGGCTACGAGTCCACGCTTTTGGGCCTTAAGTAGCTGTTTATGTCCATATCCATAGGCACCCAACTTGGTTAGCAGTTCTCTAGTCGGATACCCTTTTCCAGTACCTAATGTCTTCAACAACCTCACCAGAGACTTTTCTTCGACGAGTATTTTTAATAATTTTGCTTCTTTCATCGCATATTACTATATATTACTAATTATATAACAGTTACTAATTATCTAACAGTTACTCATTATTAGATACAAATTTCTTTTAAAATATCTCTGAAATGATGCTCTGAAAGAGATTTAATTTATTTACAATAACATTCTGTAATAAAAAAAATATGTTACTTTAACCAATCATAGCCAACACTTTTGAATTCGTTGGCATCGGGGGTGAATTCACCTTCCAAAATACAGATCAATTCGTTCATCCAATTTAGGTTATCGGAGTTGGTAAAATAGGTTCGAAGAACGACAAATTTATTATTTTTGCTCATATCACACCTTTAAATGATTATTCAAGTCCATCACTTGTAGTAAAAATTCCTTCCCAATGCGATATTGTAACACCGTTTTTACCTTGAACAGAAGTACCTGAGCCTACCTTCTTCCCATCCGGAAATCCATTAAAACCTTTAAGCTCCCCAGCCAACTCTGCCTCTATTTCAATTGATTTTGAATTTTCTGGAATAATTTTCATTCGAGTGGGTCTATCGATCTCCTCAAACAGTTTTCTTCCACCTATTGTAACCATCGTAATTCGTCATTATATTATCTGTTACTACTCTGATATATTTTCAAACTCAACCTGCAGCTCAAAATGTGGAACTAATCATTGGTTATATATAAAATGGTATTTCTGATCTGCTATTTTATTGAATAGTGATTTCATATGCTAATTTAGAATACATCTACGATAGGAAACGTACTATCCTACCAATTCTGTGTTTGTCAATTGATAGTTAATTAAGATACCTTAACAAAATTAAGTAAATATCTTATAGATTAGACCCTTATTGTAAAGATGAATGTCCACGAAAATGAAACAATCAACAAAGTTTCCTGTTGGCAGATACACTTCAATTATGTCACTTGGCATCTTGGTCCTGTCCTTAATATCAACATCGATACCTGGATTCGCACAACAATCGAGTTTCATAGCCAGCTTATCGGACCAAACTCTCTCACCATCAGTCAATACTGCATCTACTGGTACGGCTAAATTTAACATGGATCCTAATGGAAACATGGCCTACAGATAGATGCGAATAAACTTAACGGGGTTATTGGTGCCCATGTTAGCCTGAAGAATGGAACTAATTTAGCACAGATATTCAACTCATTTATAGAGGTCAATGGGAAATCCGAGATTCCTACTGGTGAAGTGAACGGACAATTATCTAAGGGAGTTATTACATCAACTGCCACTAATCGGAAAGACAGTTACTGATTTAACGAATTTAATGAAAAACGATTCGGTTTACGTTGTAATTCGCACCCAGGCTCATGAGAATGGAGAAATACAAGGAATCAGAGCCCCTTCAAACGCTGGCTATGCGTAGACATCTGCTTTTTCTGGCAGATGAGGCCTTGACATAATAAATTGGAGCGTATCCCATGTTTTGCTCTAGCATCAATTCTTTCACCGAAATTTTACTTTAAAAAATATACTCGAAAAACACAATCAGAGCAAACAAGGGTTCAAAGTTATTATGAATGCTAAATTCGACATTATTATTGTGATTACTTTATTTTCCACGGACTAGGGCGCTTAGACTAAGTCTTTCAAATGAATCCGGGTATAGTTTCTAAACTTAGTAATAAAATTAAAGGAGAATTGGTATATTTAATATCTGTTTTCCCCTAATCCACAGGACATGATCTCATATCCAACTAAACCATCCTTTCCATTGCCATCATCTTGAGATGTTTCCAGACATTTCTTCTGTTCTTCATAACTAAGCTCATATGCTGGTGAGCTCTTGAACTTTTCCCAATCTACCGCATCGCGGTTTGTGCATTCCTCATGGTCAATGCACTTTGTGAGCTCGCAAAGTGAGCCATGATATGCCAGCAATTCGAATTCCTTAGATGATGGATTATTAGGTTCGTGATTCTTCGGATCCCAATCCATATCTGTGAAAGTATCGGCGCATTCAACTTCTTTTGCAAATGAATAGTGCGTTGAGAACAATACAGTGAATACAATTGTTGTGAGTAACACAACCATAATTTGCCTAAACACAAATCTTTTGAGAATCTGCACTTAATAAATCTTATTTTCTGGAGATTGGAGCTAACTTCCAATAGAAATATTCTTTTCAAGATTAGAGGGAAAGGCGGTGAATAAGAAAAAGGATATCTGTTAGAATTTCTTAACCTTGTAACATAATTAAAACAGAATTCTAATAATATTCAGATTTGAATGTTAAATTTGTTACTTTACTGGATACAATTCATATAATATATCATTCTACAATAGTTTTGATTTTTTTCATTGCCAGTCCTTTCCAAGTATCAATATGCCTCCAACTATTACTTCAGTTAGGAGCAATTGACTTGTAAAGTTGTGAACCTCTAGAATTTAATGTGCAACAAGTGAATTCAATCCTTCTATGCTAATTACTAAATGCAGAATTTCGGACAAATAGATTGTCAAAATAGTAGGATCCAAATCGAAATATGCCTTTAATACGAGTCTAAAATCAGTTGTCCTAGAATACTATTTTTTAAATCTATGCTCCCTCATAAATTCGTCCAAACACTCATTGCAAAGTCTAAAACCTTCTTTTTCAAAAACAATTTCCTTTTCCTCATCGCAGGATTTACATCTCGAATATTTGTTTCCTGCTCCAAATTCACTATCCTCGGATATCTTAGAAGCATCCACACTAACAAGATGGTTTACCGTACTTTTAAAGAGATTGTTTGATATTTTTCTTCAGAGAATTTATTGATGAAAGTTTCCGCCTACGTCGTAAAATGACTAATAAACCTGCTAGAATGAGAACTTTCGATGCAATCATTATCGCATACAGGACTACTGTATCTGTCAAATCATATCAATTTGTAGTAACAAAGTAAATAGTTTGAAAGGATGTAAATTTAAATAAAAATAACATCCTATTTGTTATACAGAATAGGATTGGCAAAATCAAAGTTGTGTAAGCCAGTTCTTATTGTTGTGTCTGTACACGGAATATTACTTTCCATAAAACTTGACCACATAACCTCACATGTTCTGCACTTAAATTCACCAGGAGCAACGTCTGGTTTTATTGTTCTACGCATACTATCATTATGTGCCCGACTTATATCAATGCTTGCTTATCTAGGGAACCTAGTTTCCAGACTATAGAATCAATTTGACAACGTGTATATAGGATGTTGGAGCAACAATTGTACCAGTTTATCAACTCGCCTAATTGGTTCTCGGGTTTAATAATCATGGTAACAATACAAAACACCTATACAATAATGATTCTCGATGACGAAGAGGATATCATTACTCTCTACAGCGATTACCTTTCTAACATGGGTCACAGGATACTAAGTACATATGTCAACGCCGATAGTATATTACAAGATATTGGTATCGAGCCTCCAGACATTTACATCATAGATTATAGACTGCCCGGTAACATGAACGGAATTGAGGTTGCAATAGAAATTTTAAAGAAATTTCCTTTAGCATGTATAATCTTCATTACCGCTTTTGAAATGTTAGAAAAGGAATTATCAAAACAGGATATATTTTGCGACAAGAAAATAGACGTTTTAATCAAACCTATCAAATTAAACCGTATTCAAATTCTTTATTAAGTCTTTTAAGAAAATAATTTCATTCCGATTTTTCAGCCTTATGAATAGCATATAGTGCTTGAGGACTAAGAACAATCTTGTTCCTAGTGATTTTTTTTATCATACGGGCATCACGTAATTGATCGACTATTTCATCTGTTTGTTTACTGCTTAATCCAAGGCCTTCACCTACCTCATATTGATTAATAATACGTAATTCTCCGCCGTTCATATCATCTATTTTTCTCAAATATTCTGCAAAATTCGGCCTCAACATATACGATTATAGATTATTCTATTTAAGTTTTCAAACCCCAAATAATTTTTACTCACATTTTTCATTCAAGATCAATTAGATTAAATGGTTTTCCAAATCTCCTAACTCAAAATTCCTTTTGCTTACAAAATCGGGTTTCATTATTGCTACCGCTAATTGTAACATTGTTACAACTAATTGTAACATGAACTATTCTCTAAATTCTCAAAAAATTGAAATTGTGGACAAAATATGGTGGGCCGGAAGGGATCAATCTGGAATTTTAAATGGGTCGTCGTTAGAACTTTAGTTTTAAAAGTCCATAAAAAGAAAACTCTATCTTTATCTTTAGGCCCGAGGGCAATTTACGGTGTTTGGTAAATTTAATTAATTAAACCTTTAGAAATGTTGAAATAAGTGAGAAAAATCATTAATATATGATTAGTTACCACGGGCCGAACTTTTTCTTCGTCCTCTTGGCATTAGTCATTCTATTACCGATAATTTCACCATTCTCAATAACCAGTCAAATTGATGCAAAATCGGATCAGGGTGAGGAAAGTAGCAGCAACAAGGGTAACAACGGAAAAGGGCATGACAAGGGTGATGACGGTGATGACGGTGATGACGGTGATGACGGTGATGACGGTGATGACGGTGATATGGACAATGAATCTGTGAACGCCGTTACCAATACTAACTCCGTGGAACCAGATAAGGACAATGAATTTAACGTTGTTTCCCTGACAAATAACATTACTAATTCCAACAACCTGACTGATTTCAACTCCAACAAAGTGACTGATTTCAACTCCAAC